>ENA-OQNC01000064-OQNC01000064.1-human-gut-metagenome-genome-assembly--contig:-NODE-64-length-16646-cov-4.203644_pt1 | contig 16646 bp, 15 predicted proteins | sample MGYA00242626_ERZ504874 | MGnify/ENA primary metagenome ERZ504874 (study PRJEB26092, sample SAMD00036411) | human gut metagenome | host: Homo sapiens | study: EMG produced TPA metagenomics assembly of...
GCGATTTTCGAACAGGCCAACCTGAATCCAAAATACACATTTGATACTTTGTTTGTAGGAAGCAATAACAATTTTGCTCATGCTGCATCCCTTGCTGTTGCGGATTCTCCGGGTGAGATTTACAATCCTCTCTTCCTCTACGGAGGTGTAGGACTTGGAAAAACCCACCTGATGCACTCCATTGCTCATTTTATTCTGGAAAAGGATCCGACGAAAAAAGTCCTCTATGTAACCAGTGAGACTTTTACGAATGAACTAATCGATGCTTTGAAAATAGGTAAAAACGGAAATGAACTTGCGATGACGACATTCCGTGAAAAATACAGAAATAATGATGTTCTGCTCATTGACGATATCCAGTTTATCATCGGAAAAGAAAGTACACAGGAAGAATTTTTCCATACATTCAACCATCTTCATGTTTCCGGAAAGCAGATCATCATCTCCAGTGATAAACCTCCAAAAGATATCGAGACTCTGGAGGCACGTCTGCGTACCCGGTTTGAATGGGGACTGATCGCGGACATCTCCTCTCCGGACTATGAGACCAGAATGGCCATTCTCCGGAAAAAAGAAGAACTGGACGGACTGGAGAGATACCACATTCCGGATGAGGTCATGCAGTATATTGCCAATAATATTACATCCAACATCCGTGAACTGGAAGGCTCTTTGAACAAACTCATCGCGCTTGCCAACCTGGAGAACAAGCCGATCGATATTCCTCTGGCTGCAGAAGCCTTAAAAGATATGATTTCTCCGAATAATACACGGGAAATTACACCTGAGCTCATTATCGAGGTCGTTTCTGACCACTTTAATGTACCTGCTGCCGAGTTAAAAGGTAAAAAACGAAACGCTGAGATTGTTCTGCCTCGTCAGATTGTTATGTATCTCTGCCGTAAAATGACCGATACCCCGTTAAAGACCATCGGTCTGATTCTTGGCGGCAAAGATCATGCCTCCGTCAGCCATGGTGTCAAGAAGATTGAACATGATGTAAAGACGGATGAGGCTTTGAACAATACCGTTAACATCATTAAGAAGAAACTGAACCCCATTTAATTTGGAGTTTATACAGAACTATTATGAATCTAAACGTTTATTTTCTGAGGGTTTTTTGACCCTCAGATTCTTTCCGTTTAAGTGTGGATAATTCTGTGGAAATGCTGTGGATTATAGTGTTAATAAAATAATTTCTCAAGGAGGCAGTAAAAGTTATACAAACACCGTCCCCTTGTTTTCCATACTGTTTCTACAGACTTATGAAAGTGGACAACCCCTTGATTTATAAGGCTTTGAAGCATTTATCAACATATCCACACCCCCTACGGCGGCTAAGGCGGAAAACTTTTATATTTCTCTTTATAAGATTCGACTGCTGAAAGTTTTCCACCACAAATCATATTTCACAAATTCGAAAGGAGATTATCAACAGATGAGAATCGTATGTACGAAATCCAATCTTGTAAAAGGAGTCAGTATTGTTTCTAAAGCTGTTCCTTCTAAAACAACAATGCCTATCTTAGAATGTATTTTAGTTGACGCATCGACAGATGTTATTAAGTTGACAGCAAATGATATGGAACTTGGAATTGAAACCCGAATTGAAGGTGATATTTTAGAAAGAGGTATCATCGCATTAAATGCTAAGATTTTTTCGGAAATTGTAAGAAAGCTTCCGGACAGTGATGTTGTAATCGAAACAACATCTGACAATCAGACTCTGATCACCTGTGAAAAAGCAAAATTCAATATTGCAGCACAGTCCGGAGAAGATTTTTCATACCTTCCTGTAATAGAGAAAGAAGATTACATTACTGTCTCAGAATTCACATTAAAAGAAGTGATTCGTCAGACAATTTTCTCCATCGCAGATAATGATACAAATAAGATGATGACGGGTGAATTGTTTGAAATTGAAGGCAACATACTGAAAGTTGTCTCACTAGATGGTCACAGAATCTCAATTCGTAAGATAGAATTAAAAGAAAATTACGCTCAGAAGAAGGTCATTGTCCCTGGAAAAACGCTTCAGGAAATCAGCAAGATCATTGGTGGAGAGGCGGAAGCACTGGTTGATATTTCTTTCACAAAGAATCATATCGTATTTGAATTTGACAAAACAGTTGTTGTATCTCGTTTGATCGAAGGAGAATATTTTAAAATCGATCAGATGTTATCCAGTGACTATGAAACAAAAGTCAGAATCCATAAAAAAGAACTTCTAGACTGTATTGACCGTGCCACCCTGCTTATCAAAGAGGGAGACAAAAAACCGATCATTATCGATATCAAAGACGGAACGATGGAATTAAAGATCAAATCCCAGATCGGTTCTATGGATGAAACTATTTTTATTACCAAAGAAGGAAAAGACTTGCTCATTGGATTTAACCCGAAATTCCTGATTGATGCTCTTCGTGTCATTGACGATGAGGAAGTGGATCTGTATTTTATGAACGCGAAAGCTCCGTGTTTCATCAAAGATGAGAATCAGAGCTATATTTATCTGATCCTTCCGGTAAATTTTAACGCAGTTGCGTAGAAAGTAGAGTGCATATGGAAACAATTAAATTAAGAGAAACAGATGAGTTTATTAAGCTTGGTCAGGCATTAAAGGCAGCAGGACTGGTAGAATCAGGAGTCGAAGCCAAGGAAGTTATTCAGGATGGAATGGTCACGGTAAACGGAGAGGTTGACACAAGAAGAGGCAGAAAATTATATCCGGGAGATACTGCTTCATTTGACGGACAGGAAATAAAAATTGAAAAATAACGAAAAAACGTGTAAAATAGTTACATATTGATGGAGAAATTATGGTTATCAAATCTTTAAAGCTCAAAAATTACAGGAATTATGAATTACTGGATATGACATTTGATTCAAAGACAAATATCCTGTATGGAGACAATGCCCAGGGAAAGACCAACATCCTTGAGGCATTGTATTTGTCAGGTACGACAAAATCCCACAGAGGGACAAAAGACAGAGATTTGATACAGTTCGGCAGAGAGGAATCACATCTGGAGGACGATCGTAGAGAAAAAGGGGAAGTGGAATTCCAGATTGATATGCATCTACAAAAAGAAACAGTCCAAAAGGAATCGCAATCAAATAAAATTCCTAATTCGAAAAGCAAGTGTAGTTGTTTGGAATTGTACATTTTGTCTTTTTTTTCTTCCGGAGGACCTCAATATTATCAAAGACGGACCTGCCGGCAGAAGAAGATTTATCGATCTGGAGTTATCTCAGATCGACAAAGTATATCTGAGCAATTTATCAAATTATAATCGAATCATCAATCAGAGAAATTCTCTGTTAAAAGAGCTTTATCATCAGGATCACTTAATGGATACGCTGGATATCTGGGATATGCAGCTTGCTGAGTATGGGACAAAAGTGATCGAGAGCCGAAAACAATTTATCAGGCAGGTCAATCAGATCATTGCCGACATACATTACAGGCTGACAGGCGGGAGAGAGCGGATTGAACTGTCTTATGAGAGCAGTCTTGGAAGTCTTTCTCTGGAGCAGGCTTTGAAAAAAAACCGGGAGAGAGACATTCGGATGAAAAGCACTTCTGTCGGTCCGCACAGGGATGATTTGTGCTTTTTATCAGGTGATCTGGATATTCGCAAATTCGGCTCACAGGGGCAGCAGAGGACAGCAGCACTGTCGTTAAAGCTGTCTGAGATCGAACTGGTGAAAGAAGTGATCAAAGATACACCGATTTTATTATTGGACGATGTATTGTCTGAACTGGACAAGCACAGGCAAAACTATTTATTAGACAGTATTCATGATATACAGACCGTGATTACATGTACTGGGCTGGATGAGTTTGTGAATCATCGATTTTCTATAAATAAAATTTTCCGTGTAAGCAGCGGAAGTGTGACAAAAGAAAACTAGGAGGTTTTTAAATGGGTGCAACAGGTACTGAATTTGATGCAGAATATGGAGCAGACCAGATCCAAATATTAGAGGGACTGGAAGCAGTAAGAAAAAGACCGGGAATGTATATTGGAAGCACTTCTGCAAGAGGACTTCATCATCTGGTATATGAGATTGTAGACAATGCGGTAGATGAGGCATTGGCTGGATATTGTGATACGATTAATGTGAGTATCAATCCGGACAATTCTGTGACGGTCGTTGACAACGGACGAGGAATCCCGGTTGGATTAAACCACAAGGCAGGGATTCCTGCGGTAGAGGTTGTATTTACGATTCTTCACGCCGGCGGAAAATTCGGCGGAGGAGGATACAAAGTATCCGGAGGTCTGCACGGAGTAGGTGCGTCCGTTGTAAACGCACTCTCTGTATGGCTTGAAGTTGAGATCTACAACGAAGGAAAAATTTACAAACAGCGATATGAACGCGGAAAGACGATGTATTCGTTAAAAGTAGTCGGTGAATGTGATCCGGATAAAACCGGAACAAAAGTTACATTTCTTCCGGATGGCGAGATCTTTGAAGAGACTGTATTTGAATACGATGTATTAAAGCAGAGACTGCGTGAGATGGCATTTCTCACAAAAGGGCTGAAGATTATTCTGCAGGATCTTCGTGAAGAAGAAATCAGAGAGCATACATTTCATTACGAGGGTGGAATCAAAGAGTTTGTCACTTATCTGAACAAAAGCAAGACACCTTTGTATGACCAGATCATTTATTGTGAAGGCGAAAAAGACGGAGTAGTTGTCGAGATGGCCATGCAGCATAACGACTCCTACAGTGACAATACGTATGGATTTGTAAACAATATTACAACTCCGGAAGGGGGAACTCATATTGAGGGATTCAGAAAGGCATTGACGAAGACCTTTAATGAGTATGCCAGAAAGAATAAACTGCTCAAGGACAATGAGCCGAATCTGTCAGGTGATGACATTCGTGAAGGTCTGACAGCGATTGTCAGTGTTAAGATCGGAGAGCCGCAGTTTGAGGGTCAGACCAAGCAGAAGCTCGGAAACAGTGAAGCGCGTGGAGCAGTGGACAACATTGTCAGCACTCAGCTTGAGATTTTCCTGGAGCAGAATCCGTCTGTCGCAAAACAGACAGTAGAGAAATCTCTGATGGCACAAAGAGCAAGAGAAGCAGCAAGAAAGGCCAGAGATCTGACCAGAAGAAAATCAGCTCTGGAGGGGATGTCCCTGCCTGGAAAACTGGCGGATTGTTCAGACAAAAATCCGGAAAACTGTGAGATCTACATCGTCGAGGGAGATTCAGCGGGTGGTTCTGCAAAGACAGCGAGACAGCGTGCGACACAGGCGATCCTTCCACTGAGAGGAAAAATCCTGAATGTAGAAAAAGCAAGGCTGGATAAGATTTACGCCAATGCGGAGATCAAGGCTATGATCACGGCGTTTGGAACAGGAATTCATGAGGATTTTGATATTTCCAAGCTGCGGTATCATAAGATTATTATCATGACTGATGCCGATGTGGATGGTGCGCATATCAGCACCCTGCTTCTGACATTTTTATATCGTTTTATGCCGGATCTGATCAGAGAAGGCTATGTGTATCTGGCACAGCCGCCGCTGTATAAGCTGGAAAAAAATAAAAAGTACTGGTATGCATACAGTGATGAGGAATTAAATGAGATTCTTACAGAAGTAGGACGTGACAGCAATAATAAGATTCAGCGTTATAAAGGTCTTGGTGAAATGGATGCGGATCAGCTCTGGGAGACAACAATGGATCCGGAGCATCGTGTACTTTTGAGGGTGACTATGGATGACGAGACATCTTCCGAACTGGATCTGACATTTACTACACTGATGGGAGACAAGGTAGAACCAAGACGAGAGTTCATTGAAGAAAATGCCAGATTTGTTAAAAATCTGGATATATAGAATTGCAATACACTTAAAAAACAAGGAGAAGGAACATGGAAGATAATATTTTGATAAAGTCCATGAAGTTGACCTGAAAAAGACAATGGAGACTTCCTATATCGACTATGCGATGAGCGTTATCGCATCCCGTGCCCTGCCGGATGTCAGAGACGGATTAAAGCCGGTACAGAGAAGAATCCTGTATTCAATGATCGAGCTGAATAATGGACCTGACAAGCCGCATCGTAAATGTGCGCGTATTGTTGGTGATACAATGGGTAAATATCATCCTCATGGCGACAGCTCTATTTATGGAGCACTGGTAAATCTGGCACAGGAATGGTCTACGAGATATCCTCTGGTTGACGGACACGGGAACTTTGGGTCTGTAGACGGTGATGGCGCTGCTGCCATGCGATATACAGAGGCACGTCTGAGCAAGATTTCCATGGAGATGACTGCTGACATCAATAAAAATACCGTAGATTTTGCACCGAACTTTGACGAGACAGAGAAAGAACCGACAGTTCTTCCGGCCAGATTCCCGAATCTTCTGGTAAACGGAACATCCGGTATTGCAGTCGGAATGGCAACGAACATTCCGCCGCATAACCTGCGTGAAATCATTGGCGCGGTCGTGAAGATCATTGACGACCAGATCGATGAAAACGGAGAGACAAGTATTGATGATATTTTAAAGATCGTCAAAGGACCGGATTTTCCAACCGGAGCAGAGATTCTCGGAACAAGAGGAATTGAAGAAGCATACCGCACAGGACGCGGTAAGATCCGTGTGCGTGCGATTACCAATATTGAACCAATGGCAAACGGTAAGAACAGGATTATCGTAACGGAGCTGCCATACATGGTAAATAAAGCCCGACTGATCGAGAAGATCGCAGAGTTGGTACGTGATAAAAAGGTAGATGGGATCACCGATTTAAGCGATCAGTCCAGCCGTGAGGGAATGCGCATCTGTATCGAATTGAGAAGAGATGTCAATCCGAATGTAATTTTAAACCAGCTTTATAAACATACACAGCTGCAGGATACCTTCGGTGTGATCATGCTGGCTTTAGTCAACAATGAGCCAAAAGTCATGAATATCCTGGATATGCTGAAGCATTATCTGAAGCACCAGGAAGAGGTTGTGACGAGAAGAACACAGTATGAGCTGAACAGAGCAGAAGAGCGTGCTCATATTTTACAGGGATTACTGATTGCACTGGATAACATTGATGAGGTAATCCGGATTATCCGCGGATCTAAGAATGTTCAGACTGCGAAGGAAGAGTTGATGGCCAGATTTGACCTGACAGAAGTACAGGCAAGTGCGATCGTAGATATGCGTCTGCGTGCACTGACAGGTCTGGAGCGTGAGAAGCTGGAAGCAGAGTACGAAGAACTGATGAAGAAGATCGGGGAATTAAAAGCGATTCTTGCGGACAGAAAACTGCTTCTTGGTGTGATCAAAAAGGAGATTCTTGTCATTTCCGAAAAATATGGAGATGAGAGAAGAACATCCATCGGATTTGATGAGTTTGATATTTCCATGGAAGATCTGATCCCAAGAGAAAATGTGGTGATCACCATGACAAAAATGGGATACATTAAGAGAATGTCCATGGATACATTCAAGAGTCAGAACCGAGGCGGAAAAGGAATCAAAGGAATGCAGATCCTGGATGATGACTATATCAAGGAACTGTTTATTACGACAACACATCACTATATCATGTTCTTTACAAATACAGGACGTGTGTACCGTCTGAAAGGCTATGAGATTCCGGAAGCAAGCAGAACTGCGCGCGGTACTGCAATCATCAATCTGCTGCAGCTGATGCCGGATGAGAAGATCACAGCAATGATTCCAATCCGGGAGTACGAGGATGGACAGTATCTGTTGATGGCAACAGAAAAAGGTCTTGTGAAAAAGACTCCGATTAAAGATTATGCAAATGTCAGAAAGACCGGACTGGCTGCGATCGTTCTCAGAGAAGATGATAAACTGATCGAAGTGAAGATTACAGATGATGAACAGGATGTGATCCTGGTTACAAAATACGGTATGTGTATCCGGTTTAGTGAGAAGGATGTGCGTCCGACAGGCCGTGTTTCTATGGGAGTGCGTGGCATGAACCTTGGAGATCATGATGAAGTAATCGGAATGCAGATCAGCGATCAAGGAAAATATCTGCTCATTGCATCTGAAAAAGGTATGGGCAAACTGACAGATATGGATGAATTTACAAGACAGAACCGTGGAGGAAAAGGTGTAAAATGCTATAAGATCACGGAAAAAACAGGCGATGTGGTTGGTATGAAGGCGGTCGATGAAGACAGCGAGATCATGATGATCAATACGGAAGGAATCGTGATCCGTATGAAGTGTTCCGACATTTCTGTATACGGACGAATCACATCCGGTGTAAAACTGATCAATCTGCCTGAGAATGAAAAAGTTGCAAGTATCGCAAAAGTAAGAAAAGCATCTGCAGAGATCGATGGAGAAGAAATCGAAATTTCTGAGGATGAGGAAGAGACAGACGTTCCAATAGAAGAATAAAGAGAAAGAGCCTTCGCATGATATGCGGAGGTTTTTTTTAAAACAAATAATCAGATAAAATATAAAAAAAATAAAGAATATAAAGAAATATAGATAAAAACAGTAAATTATAGTATAATAAAGAAAAAAGAACCATACAACAAAATAAAGTGCACACAAAGGAAACCAGAAAACCAATGATTAAAATGAAATCAGGGAGAGGAGCGTGAGATTATGAAAAAGGCAAAGAGTTGGCTGGCACTACCTTTAGCAGTTTGTATGTTTGCAGTTATGATTTTTTCAGTTGCAGAGGCGGCGGAAACAAGTGATGAAAATCCGGCTGAGGGAAGACAAGAGATTACGATCATCAATACAAATCATATAACCTGGCCGGTCATCGGAGAAATGCCGTCATATGAATTAGAGGTTCCTGCCGGTGCACACTATTTTATCAATATGGTTGAATGGACGACGAAGAACGGAGAAAACACGTTACTGTCAACAGATAAATTTGAGGAAGGTGAGTATGAGCTTCATGTAACATATGAAGCAAAAGAAGGATATCAATTCGCAGCGCCGGAGCTGATTACTGTGCTTCCTGGAAATGAAGTACAGGGAACACCAAAGGTCGAAGAATCAGAGAATGGGTGGTATCGGATTGTAACATTCTCGTTCACGGCAAGACAGTCAGAAAAGCATCAGCACGATATGTTGGTGGTTCAGGAAAAACTACCGACATGTACAGAAGCCGGATATAAAGCCTGCTATCAGTGTCAGTCCTGCAAAAAGCTGTATCTCGACAAGGCGGGAACAGAGGAGACAACGGTAGAAGAGATTACGCTTCCTCCGACGGGACATCAGTATAAAGACGGAATCTGTACTGTTTGCGGCGAGATCGATCCGGATTATGTAAAACCACATGAGCACAGCATGACAGCAGTACAGGAGAAAAAACCAACATGTACAGAAGCCGGAAATAAAGCATACTACCGGTGTGAGACTTGCGGAAAATTATATCTGGATAAAGATGGAAAGAACGAAACAACACTGGAGAAGGTGACGATTGCAGTAACAGGACACATATATCGTGATGGAAGATGTGTAGTATGTAAAGCCCTGGTTCCAGCAGTCAAGACTGGTGATTTTGATAACGACTATGCAAAATGGGTGATTGGACTGCTGATCTCACTCAACATTATTGTAGGAGCGATCATTTATCGAAAATCAAGAAAAATAGGATAACTGGATTGTATCACCCCCTTCCCGAAAGAGAGCCGGAACCTCAAAAGAGAGCATCCGGCTCTCTTTTTTTGTTTCAATTTTGAAGGAACTATACTATAATACTGGATAGTGAAAACAGAAACCTGATGATTGTAAAAAATTCTAGGAGGCATTATGATTCGTACAATTGATGTGAGAGAAATCTCAAAAAATATCAAAGAAATGTGTATTGAAGCAAACCACTATCTGTCAAAAGATATGGACACAGCAATGAAACAGGCGGAGCAGGACGAAAAATCACCGCTTGGAAAACAGATATTGGGACAGCTGCAGGAAAATTTAAAAATTGCGGCTGATGATATGATTCCAATCTGTCAGGATACCGGAATGGCAGTTATATTTCTGGAAATCGGGCAGGATGTGCATCTGGAGGGTGGCCTTCTGGAAGAGGCAGTCAATGAAGGGGTCAGACAGGGGTACACAGAAGGTTTTTTAAGAAAATCTGTGGTAAAAGATCCATTAATCCGTGAAAATACAAAAGATAATACACCGGCAGTGCTCCATACCAAAATCGTTGCAGGAGATAAGGTGAAGATAAAAGTAGCACCAAAAGGATTTGGAAGCGAAAATATGAGCCGTGTATTTATGTTGAAGCCGGCAGAAGGTATTGAGGGAGTAAAACATGCGATTCTGACGGCAGTCAGGGACGCCGGTCCGAATGCCTGTCCTCCGATGGTAGTTGGAGTAGGAATCGGGGGAACCTTTGAAAAATGTGCGCTGATGGCAAAAGAAGCTCTGACAAGAGAAGTGGGGGTACATTCTGACATTCCATATGTAAAAGACATGGAAGAGGAGATGCTTGTGAAAATCAACAGCCTTGGAATCGGACCCGGAGGGCTTGGAGGAACAACTACTGCGCTTGCAGTTAATATCAATACATATCCGACACATATTGCAGGGCTTCCGGTAGGAATCAATATCTGCTGTCATGTAAACAGACATGTCGTTCGTGAACTTTAAAAGAAAAACAGAAAGGAAAGCATTATGGAAAGACATTTGCAGGCTCCGATTTCAAAAGAAGAATTAAAAACTCTGAAATCAGGAGATTATGTATATATTACAGGAACTATTTATACAGCGCGGGATGCTGCGCATAAAAGAATGTATGAAACACTGCAGAATCAGGAAAATCTTCCGATTGATATCCAGGATCAGATTATCTATTATATGGGACCGTCTCCGGCAAGGGAAGGACGTCCTATCGGTTCTGCAGGTCCGACAACGGCCAGCCGCATGGATAAATATACACCACAGCTTCTGGATCTTGGGATGGGTGCGATGATCGGAAAAGGAAAAAGAACACAGGATGTGATTGATGCTGTAATCAGAAATGGTGCAGTCTATTTTGCGGCAGTAGGAGGCGCAGGAGCGTTGCTGTCAAAATGTATCACAAAATCAGAAGTTGTTGCATATGATGATCTGGGGACAGAAGCAATTCGAAAGCTTCAGGTAGAAAACTTTCCGGTAATCGTTGTCATAGACAGTGAGGGCAATAATTTATATGAAAGTGCAATCAAAGAGTATTGCACCTATAAAAATGAGTAATTTCAGGAGCAGAAAAAATGAAACGTATTTTATTAATGGTGTTTCGGAATATCTTACTGGTTCCGTACATGTGGATCAAATTGTGTCACAGAGCGGCACACCCGGAAAACTATACACTGGAAGAACATGTTAAGTTTTTAAAGTGGATTGTTTTTCGTGCCAACAAAGGCGGAAATGTAAAAATAGAAGAACATGGTGCAGAAAATCTTCCAAAAGAGAACGGATTTATGTTTTTTTCCGAACCATCAGGGAATGTATGATGTGCTGGCTATATTAGACGCATGTCCATATCCGTTTTCTGTAGTAGCCAAAAAAGAAGTAAAGGATGTTCCGTTTTTAAAGCAGGTCTTTTCCTGTATGCATGCATATATGATAGACCGGGAAGATATCAGGCAGTCTATGCAGGTGATCATTGATGTATCAAAGGAAGTTCAAAATGGAAAGAACTATCTGATTTTTGCCGAGGGAACCCGTTCTAAAAATGGAAATCAGATCGGCTCCTTCAAAGGCGGAAGCTTTAAAGCTGCAACCAAAGCAAAATGTCCGATTGTTCCGGTTGCATTGATTGATTCTTTTAAACCATTCGATACGAAAACAATCAGTCAGGTTACGGTACAGGTACACTTTTTAGAACCGCTGTATTATGAAGAATACAAAAATATGAAAACTACGGAGATTGCAGAGATCGTACATGACCGTATCCAGAAAATAATTGATGAAAATTGTCCGGAAAGGGCTGAAATACAATGACATTAACACAGTTAAAATATGCGATCACTGTTGCACATGCCAGATCTATGAATGAAGCGGCGAGAAGACTGTTTATTTCCCAGCCGAGCTTATCCTCAGCAATCAAAGAACTGGAGACAGAAATCGGGATTGATCTGTTTCGAAGAACCAACAGAGGCGTGTCTGTTACGCCGGAGGGCGAGGAATTTATCGGGTATGCCAGGCAGGTTGTGGAGCAGTACCAGCTGATCGAATCCAAATACGTGGAAAAAGAAAATCAAAAAAAGAAATTCAGCGTATCAATGCAGCACTATACATTTGCAGTAAATGCCTTTGTAGAGATGGTGAGACAGTTCGGCATGGAAGAATACGAGTTTGCTGTTCATGAAACAAAAACATATGACGTGATTCAGGACGTTAAGAATTTCAAAAGTGAGATCGGGATTCTGTATGTCAATGAGTTTAACCGGAAAGTACTGACAAAATTATTCCATGAGTGTAATCTTGAATTTCATGAACTTCTTAAGTGCAGTATTTATGTGTATATGTGGAAAGGACATCCCTGGGCAAATCGGAAAGAAATTGAACTGGAAGAGCTAAATGAATACCCTTGTCTGTCTTTTGAACAAGGGACGTACAATTCCTTTTATTTTGCAGAAGAAGTGCTGAGTACATTTGAATATAAGCAGCTGATCAAGGTAGATGATCGGGCGACGATTCTGAATTTTATGGTAGGATTGAATGGATATACCTTATGTTCCGGTATCATCTGCGAGGAACTTAACGGGGAAGAGTATTGTGCAGTAAAGCTGAAATCAGATGAAGTGATGACCATTGGATACTTGGTCAGAAGCGGAGTTGCAATCAGTCCACTCGGGAAAAAATATCTGGAAGAAATATCAAAATATAAAGACAAAACGTTGGATATCAATTAAAATATCACAGCCAGTAATAGGAAAAAACTATTACTGGCTGTATTTTTTTAGAATTAACACATTTCCAACTAAAATGATATAGTTAAATACATCCCAAACAGAATAAGGGAAAACGAATAAAAAATGGAAGGAAAAAGCAATGGCGGAAATTAAAATTGAAAATGTGTCCAAAACATATTCTTCCAAAGAAGGAACTGTTCAGGCGTTAAAAAATGTAAGCCTGACAATAAGATCAGGAGAAATTTACGGAATTATCGGAATGTCAGGAGCAGGAAAAAGTACATTGGTACGATGTATGAACTTTCTGGAGCAGCCTACATCCGGAAATGTATTGATAAAAGGACGTGCATTGGGCGGGCTGAAAGAGAAAGAACTGAGAAAGCAAAGAGAACAGATTGGAATGATCTTTCAGCATTTTAATCTTCTGATGCAGAAATCAGTACTGGAAAATGTGTGTTTTCCGATGTATATCCAGGGCAAAAAGAAAAAGGAAGCAAGAGAAAAAGCGGAAGAACTTCTGGAAATCGTAGGATTGAAGGAAAAAGCAAATGCATTTCCTTCTCAATTATCAGGTGGTCAAAAACAGAGAGTTGCAATTGCAAGAGCACTTGCAACATCGCCTAAAATCTTGTTATGTGATGAAGCTACAAGCGCTTTGGATCCACAGACAACAGCATCGATTCTGGAATTGTTACAGGAAATCAACCGGAAATTTAATATTACGATCGTGATCATTACCCATCAGATGTCTGTGGTCAGAAAAATCTGTTCTCATGTAGCGATCATGAAATCAGGAGAAATTGTGGAGACAGGAAGTGTGTCCGAGATATTCAGTCATCCAAAATCAGATGTGGCAAGAGAATTAATCCGAAAAGATGAAGGAGATGATATCAGCAGAGCAGAATCTTCCGGCAATACAAAAGATCTGATTCAGAGCGGCAGAAAAGTACGAATTGTATTTTCAGAAAATTCGGCGTTCCAGCCAGTGATCGCTAATATGATCTTAAAGTTCCGGGAACCGGTCAACATTCTGCGGGCAGACACAAGAAATATCGGAGGTGTTGCAAAAGGCGAAATGATTCTGGAGTTTGCAGGAGACAGCAGACAGGCAGAGGAAATGCAGAACTATTTAAAAACATGTGGCATTGAACTGGAGGAGGTGACGGATGATGTGGAGTGAAGACGTGATCTTAATGATTTTAAATGGAGTAAAAGAAACTTTATATATGACACTGGCATCTACGATTCTGGGATATGTCTTTGGTCTCCCAATGGGAATCTGCCTGGCAGTATCAGATAAAGACGGTTTGAAACCGAATGCAGTGTTATATAAGATATTAGATCTTATTTCAAACATTGTGAGAAGCATCCCGTTTCTGATTCTTTTAATCCTTGTGATACCGCTCACGAGATTGCTCGTGGGGCAAAGCTACGGATCATCAGCAACCATTGTTCCACTGGTGGTGGCAGCAGTGCCGTTTATTGCAAGAATGGTGGAATCTTCGGCTAAAGAAGTGGATGAGGGAGTGATTGAGGCTGCAAAAGCAATGGGAGCAGGAAATTTCACGATTATCACCAGGGTTCTTCTCGTAGAAGCAAGAACATCTCTGATCACAGGAGCGACAATTGCAATAGGAACGATCCTCGGATACTCAGCTATGGCAGGAACTGTAGGCGGCGGTGGACTGGGAGATATCGCCATCCGTTATGGATATTATCGATATCAGTCTGAAATCATGATCGTGACAGTTGTTCTGCTTGTGATACTGGTTCAGATTTTCCAGTCGGCGGGAATGAAAGCTGCATCTGTACTGGATAAAAGAAAATAAGAAAAACAGACAAAAACAAAAGGGAAAAGGAGAGAGAATATGAAAAAGGTAACAGCAATTATATTAACAGGGATCTTAACATTAGGAGTACTGACAGGATGCCAAAGTAATTCAAAAGCAGAGGAGAAAGGCAGCAGTGAAGATGCAAAGACGATTAAAGTAGCAGCATCTGCAACTCCACACGCTGAAATATTGGAACAGGCAAAATCGATTCTGAAAAAAGAAGGATATCAGCTGGAAGTGACAGTGTTTGATGACTATGTGCAGCCAAATGAAGTTGTAGAGAGCGGAGAATTTGATGCAAACTATTTCCAGCATGTGCCATATCTGGAAAGTTTCAACGAGGAAAAAGGAACTCATCTGGTAGATGCAGGAGATATCCATTATGAGCCATTTGGAATTTATCCAGGAACAAAAAAGAGTCTGGATGAAATTTCCGAAGGTGATAAAATCGCAGTGCCAAATGATACGACAAATGAAGCCAGAGCATTGCTTCTCTTACAGGACAATGGAATTATCACAATTAAAAGACGGGGCAGGACTCAATGCAACAGTAAATGATATTGAAGAAAATCCATATAATGTAGAAATTGTAGAACTGGAAGCTGCACAGGTAGCAAGAGTGACCGGAGAAACTGCATATGTAGTACTAAATGGAAACTATGCGCTGGAAGCAGGATATTCTGTAGCCAAAGATGCGCTTGCATATGAAAAATCAGATTCTGAGGCTGCAAAAACATATGTAAACATTATTGCAGTAAAAGAGGGAAATGAAAAAGAGGAAAAGATACAGGCTCTTGTAAAGGCATTGAAATCAGATGAGATTAAAGAATATATCGAAAAAACCTATGACGGAGCTGTGATTCCTTTTGAATAAGCACGACAATTGCACATGAAAATGGAACACTAAGGGCGGACATAACAACAAATCAAAGAAAAATAAAAAAGTTTGAATTTAGACATTGACATTGTGACAACAGTCTAGTATAATCACATATGCACTGTTGGTGCACAACTGAATAAATGCTGTAAGATATTACAGAAATTCAGGCGAGGAGAAATACTCAAGAGGCTGAAGAGGCGCCCCTGCTAAGGGTGTAGGTCGGGAAACCGGCGCGAGGGTTCAAATCCCTCTTTCTCCGTTTAGTGCCTATGCACTAAAATGTATTATCAAAATGGATTTAAAAAGATTCAAAAAAAGTGTTGACAAACGAAGATACACGTGATAATATATTAAAGCTGATTCGAAACAAGCGAAAGTTTGAAAAGAATCACAAAAAAAATAAAACAAAAAAGTTCTTGACAAACAGAAAACAACATGATAAAATATCAGAGTTGCTTCTGGAGAAAAGAAACAACAAAGAACCTTGATAATTAAACAATAGACAACAACCTTGAAAATTTCTTAAGAGAAGATTTTTTAAGAACAGCATCTAAAAGATGCACCCGTCACATTTAATGTGACAGACAGTAAAAGGGATGAATTAGCTAGTAGTTAATTCTGACCGGAACGAACACTTTTAACGAGAGTTTGATCCTGGCTCAGGATGAACGCTGGCGGCGTGCTTAACACATGCAAGTCGAGCGAAGCACCTTGACGGATTTCTTCGGATTGAAGCCTTGGTGACTGAGCGGCGGACGGGTGAGTAACGCGTGGGTAACCTGCCTCATACAGGGGGATAACAGTTGGAAACGGCTGCTAATACCGCATAAGCGCACAGTACCGCATGGTACGGTGTGAAAAACTCCGGTGGTATGAGATGGACCCGCGTCTGATTAGGTAGTTGGTGGGGTAACGGCCTACCAAGCCGACGATCAGTAGCCGACCTGAGAGGGTGACCGGCCACATTGGGACTGAGACACGGCCCAAACTCCTACGGGAGGCAGCAGTGGGGAATATTGCACAATGGGGGAAACCCTGATGCAGCGACGCCGC
>ENA-OQNC01000066-OQNC01000066.1-human-gut-metagenome-genome-assembly--contig:-NODE-66-length-16256-cov-3.093682_pt1 | contig 16256 bp, 10 predicted proteins | sample MGYA00242626_ERZ504874 | MGnify/ENA primary metagenome ERZ504874 (study PRJEB26092, sample SAMD00036411) | human gut metagenome | host: Homo sapiens | study: EMG produced TPA metagenomics assembly of...
GTATCTTCAATCAGGGGCAAATACATGGTCTTGTCCACATAATAATAATTTTCAGTCCGCATCCGCACAAAGTCCGAGATGCCGTAAGGGATTTGAGGCGCTTTTTTTGTTTCCATCTTTCTTCTTCTCTTTTTTATAGCTATACAAAGTTACACCATTTTTTTCTGATACCCGGCATGGAAAGGGCTGTTTTTTCCACTCTATTTCGAAAACGTTGGCAAAAGCACCGCGCAGCCTTCCTCTTTTCGAAGGCAAGGCCGCGCAAGATTTCGGGGTGCAAAGCATCTCTTCTTTGTATGCATGAAATTGTTGGAATCAGACTCACGTTGCCATATTATGAATCATATGCTTCTTCGTGCACTCCCTTCACGGCCCGTCCGCTTGGTTCGTTCATGTTCTTGAAGGCGGCGTCCCATGTAAGGGCTTCGGCTGTAGAACATGCCACACTGGGCACGCTTGGCACGCTGCGGGCTGCGCTTTCACTGGGAAAGTGCTCCTGGAAGATGCTGCGATAGTAGTATTCTTCCTTGTTTTGCGGCGTATTGATAGGAAACCGTTCGGCTGCGTGCGCCATTTGCTCGTCACTGACGGCTTCGGCGGTAAGGGCTTTCAGTGTATCAATCCAACTATAGCCCACGCCGTCGCTGAACTGCTCTTTCTGTCGCCATGCTACACTGTCGGGCAACATGTCTGCAAAGGCTTTGCGGACGATTTTCTTTTCGATGGTGCTTCCGGGGCACATCTTTGCCTCGGGATTGAGGCGCATGGCTATGTCCAGAAAATCTTTGTCCAGGAAAGGCACTCGGCCTTCCACTCCCCATGCTGCGAGGGATTTATTGGCACGGAGGCAGTCATAGAGGTGGAGCTTGCCTAGTTTACGCACGGTCTCTTCATGAAAGGCTTGGGCCGTAGGAGCTTTGTGGAAATAGAGATAGCCGCCGAACACTTCATCAGCCCCTTCGCCACTCAGCACCATTTTGATTCCCATGCTTTTAATGACGCGTGCCAGCAAATACATCGGGGTAGAGGCGCGAACGGTGGTGACATCGTAAGTCTCGATATAGTAAATGACGTCGCGGATAGCGTCCAATCCTTCTTGGATGGTATAGTGGATTTCATGATGCACGGTTCCGATAAAGCGGGCCACTTCGCGGGCCTTTATCAGGTCGGGCGCACCTTCCAGACCGATGGCAAAGGAATGGAGCTGAGGCCACCAGGCATCTTTTTTATTGTCGGTTTCTACCCGTTTGCCTGCATATTTCTTGGCAATGGCAGAGATGACGGAACTGTCCAGACCGCCGGAAAGAAGTACGCCGTAGGGCACATCACTCATCAGTTGGCGTTTAACGGCCTCTTCCAGTCCGTCGTGTATGTCCTGGGAATAGGCATTGTTGTTTTTCACGGCTTCGTATTCAAACCAGTCGCGGACGTACCAACGGGTCATCTTGCCTTCTTTTCCCCAATAGTAATGGCCGGGAAGGAAGGGTTCGTATTCATCACAGAACCCTTCGAGGGCTTTCAACTCGCTGGCGCAGTATATTTTGCCGTCCTTATCCTTACCTATATATAAAGGTATGACTCCGATGGGGTCGCGGGCAATGAGGAAATCGTCTTTCTCCTCATCATAAAGGGCGAAGGCGAAGATGCCGTTCAGGTCTTCGAGGAAGTGAATACCTTTGTCACGGTAAAGGGCAAGGATGACTTCGCAGTCGCTTCCGGTCTGGAAATCATACTTTCCGACGTACTTTGCACGGATATCCCGATGGTTGTAGATTTCTCCGTTCACGGCAAGGATTTGTTTCCGGTCGGGACTGTATAGGGGCTGCCCTCCGCTTTGAGGGTCTACGATGGAGAGGCGTTCATGGGCCAGGATGGCAGATCCGCCTACGTAGATGCCGTTCCAGTCCGGCCCGCGGTGGCGGAGTCTTTTGTGACATTTTCAATGCCTTCTGACGCAACTCTTGCGTTTGTTGCTTTATCTTGAATATTCCTACGATTCCACACATAATTGTATTTGTTGATTTATTTATTGAGATAACTGTCTATGTCCGTTGCCGCTTTCCGTCCGCTGGCAATGGCGCGTACCACCAGGCTGGCTCCGCTTGCCGCATCGCCGGCTACGAATACGTTTTCGGCGAATTGGGGATGTTCGGGCTTTAGGAATCCCATTGCCAGAAGAACCAGGTCGGCTTCAATCACTTCCACCTTTCCGGTGGGCTTCATGGCAGGGCGGCCGCCGTCGGGACCGGGAGTCCATTCCACCTGTTCCACTTCCACACCGCACACTTTACCGTTTTTGCCTAAAAACTTACGGGTGGCGAGAGACCATAGGCGGCTGCACCCTTCTTCGTGGGAAGAGGTAGTTTTCAGTACGATGGGGAATTGGGGCCATGGAGTGGCAGGATTCTGTCCTACGGGCGGCTGGGCATGATTTCTATTTGGGTGACGCTTACGGCGCCTTGCCGGTTGCTGGTTCCTATGCAGTCGCTGCCGGTATCCCCTCCGCCGATGACCAGTACCTTCTTGCCTTTGGCTGTAACCAGTTGTTCTTTCGGAACGTCATGCCGGCAAGGATACGGTTTTGTTGCGCCAGCATGTCCAGTGCCGGGTGGATGCCTTTCAGTTCGCGTCCGGGGACAGGGAGGTCACGGGCGGTCGGAGCTCCGGTGCAGATGCAGTAGGCGTCAAAACCTTCGGGGAGTTGCCGCACATCCACGTCGCTGTTCATTTTGAAGTGGATGCCTTCTTCTTCCATCACCCGGATACGGCGGTCGATGATGGGCTTGTGCAACTTGAAGTTGGGGATGCCGTAACGCAGCAGGCCGCCGGGCGCCTCATTCTTGTCGAAGACGGTCACAGTGTAACCTTTTCCGTTGAGCTGGTTGGCGGCGGCCAGTCCGGCAGGCCCGGCACCGATGACGGCTACTTTCCGTCCGTTGCGTTCAATGTTCCGGGGCTTGATGTAACCTTCGCGGAAGGCTGCTTCGGCAATGGCCGCTTCGTTCTCGCGGATGGTGACGGGAGAGTCCATGCTCAGTTTCAGCACGCAACTCTTTTCGCAGAGGGCGGGGCAGATGCGGCCGGTGAACTCAGGAAAATCGTTGGTTTCGTTCAATATCTTGTAGGCTTCCTCCCATTTGCCCTTGTAGAGGGCATCTTGGAATTCGGGCTGCTTGTTGCCCAGCGGACAAGCCCAGTGGCAGAAGGGAACGCCGCAGTCCATGCAGCGTGAGGCTTGAAGTTTCCGGTCACGGCTGTTCAGAGTCTGTTCTACCTCGCTATAATCTGATATCCGGTCGTGGATGGGACGGTAGCCTGCTTCCTGACGCGGAATAGTTAAAAATGCTTTTGGATTTCCCATATCTTTGTTGTATTTCTTTTGTCGTTAATAATCTCTTTGTACATCAGCTATTTTTTGCTGTAGCTTGCGCATTTGTTCTTCTTGCAATACTCGTTTATATTCGATAGGTACTACTTGGATAAATTCATCCACATAGTGATTCCAGTTATCTAATATTGTTCGTGCCAGTTTGGAACCGGTATAGAGGTAATGCTGACGGATCAGTTCATGCAGCTCCTTCCGGTAAGATGCCTCCTCGATAAGTGAGAGCTCCACCATCTCCATGTTGCAGAAATAATCGAAGTTGTGGTTCTTGTTCCACACGTAAGCCACGCCGCCACTCATTCCGGCAGCGAAATTCCGTCCGGTTTCCCCCAGTACCACGACCCGTCCTCCGGTCATGTATTCGCAACAGTGGTCGCCTACACCCTCTACCACGGCCGTCACACCGGAATTGCGGACGGCGAAGCGTTCGCCCACCCGTCCGTTGATATACACCTCGCCGTCAGTAGTGCCATACAGCAGGGTGTTTCCGGCGATGGTATTCTTTTCCGCATCGAAATTGCTGCGCACGGGGGGCAGTACCGCAATGCGTCCGCCGCTCAGTCCTTTTCCCAGATAGTCATTCGCTTCGCCTTCCAGCTTGAAACTGATGCCGTGGGTCAGGAACGCACCGAAACTTTGGCCTGCCGAACCTTTGAATTTGATGTGGATGGTCTGTTCCGGAAGTCCTGCCTGCCCGTATTTCTTGGCAACCGCTCCTGCCAGCATGGCGCCTACCGAACGGTCCGTATTGGCGATGGTGTATTCCAGGGAAATTTCTTTTCCGTTTTCTATGGCATCCCTGGCGGCGGCCAGTATGGTCACATCCTTCACATGGGCAATGTCGTGCTTCTGTTCCATGACATGGTGTATGGCAGCTCCGTTGTCCACCCGGTGTAGCAGTCTGCTGAAATCCAATAGTGAGGATTTCTTCTCACTTGGCGCTTGTTGTATTTCAATCAGGTCTGTCCGTCCAATGATATCCTCCAACCGGGTGAATCCCATTTCGGCCAAATATTCGCGTACTTCCTGTGCTAGGAAAGTGAAATAATTCACTACATATTCATAGTGTCCGCGGAAATGTTTGCGGAGTTCGGGGTCTTGGGTGGCCACGCCTACGGGACAGGTGTTGGTGTGGCACTTGCGCATCATGACGCATCCCAGTACAATCAATGCGGTGGTACCGAAACCGAATTCTTCCGCACCCAGCAAGGCCATGTTGATAATATCCCGTCCGGTTTTCAACTGTCCGTCCACTTGCAGTTTCACTTGTCCGCGGAGTCCGTTCAACACCAAGGTCTGTTGCGTCTCGCTCAGTCCTATTTCGGGCGAGATACCTGCATACCGCATACTCGATGCAGGCGACGCGCCGGTTCCTCCTTCCGCTCCCGAGATGACAATCAGGTCGGCTTTCGCTTTGGCCACTCCGGCGGCAATGGTTCCCACGCCGCTTTCGGCTACCAGTTTCACGCTGATTCGTGCCTGTGGGTTACGTTTTTCAGGTCGAAAATCAACTGGGCCAAATCTTCGATGGAATAAATGTCATGGTGGGGTGGAGGGGAAATGAGCGAGATGCCCGGAATGGAGTGGCGGGTTTTGGCAATCACCTCATCTACCTTGAATCCCGGCAGTTGTCCTCCTTCTCCCGGCTTGGCGCCTTGGGCTACCTTTATCTGAATCTCTTCGGCATGGACCAGGTATTCGGCGGTGACTCCGAAGCGTCCCGATGCTATCTGCTTGGTCTTGCTGCAAAGTGAGATACCCTGGTAAGTGCCGGTAATGCGGTCGCTGTCCTCACCTCCTTCACCCGTATTGCTGCGTGCGCCCAGTTTGTTCATGGCCAGTGCCAGCGCCTCATGTGCCTCCTTGCTGATAGCACCGAAGGACATGGCTCCTGTCACGAAATGTTTCACGATGTTTTCTACCGGCTCCACCTTTTCCAAATCAATGGGGTTTCGCTTGTGCCCGAAGAAGTCGCGCAGGAAGAGGGGTGACTCTTTTCCATCTACCATGGAGGTGAATTCCTTGAACTTCTTGTAGCTGCCCAGCCGGGTGGCCAGTTGCAGGGTGGAGATGGTTTCCGGATTCCAGGCGTGCCGTTCTCCGTCTTTGCGGAAAGAGAAAAGTCCGTTGTGCGGTAAAATGTCGCTCACTCTTTTGCAGCGAATCCGGCATCGTGCAGGGCGATGGCGTCTCTGGCGACTTCTTCCAGACGGATGCCTCCGATGCTGGATGTCTGTGTGCCGAAATAGCTTCTCAGCAATTCCTCGCTGACCCCTACGGCTTCAAAAATCTTTGCGCCCCGATAGGAACGGATGGTAGAAATGCCCATCTTGCTCATGATCTTGAACAAGCCCTTGCGGATGGCCTTGATATAGTTCTTTTCGGCCGTTTCGTAATTCATCTGCACATCGCCTTTCCTCACCAGTTCATCCAGTACGGCGAAGGCCATGTAGGGATTGATGGCACTGGCGCCATATCCCAGCAACAGGGCGGCGTGCATCACCTCGCGAATCTCGCCGCTTTCTACAATCAATGCGGTTTGCACGCGTTTCTGAACGGAGATGAGGTGATGATGGACAGCGCTAACCGCCAGCAGCGACGGGATGGCGGCATGGGTGTCGTCCACAAAACGGTCGCTCAGAATGATATAGTTCACTCCGTCGGTAACGGATTGCTCGGCTTGTTTGCACAGGTCGTTCAGGGCCTCTTGCAATCCGGTTTTTCCCTTGCTCACCTCGAATACGATAGGGAGTTTCACGGTATTGAATCCTTTATACCGGATGTTGCAGAGGATGTCCAGTTGGGTGTTGTTCAGCACGGGATGAGGCAGGCGTACCATTTTGCAATGGCTTTCGCTGGGCACCAGGATATTCATTCCCACGGCGCCGATGTACTCGGTGAGCGACATGACTAACTCTTCACGGATAGGGTCGATGGCGGGATTGGTCACTTGGGCAAACTGTTGGCGGAAATAGTTGAACAGTAACTGCGGCCTGTCCGAAAGGACGGCCAGCGGCGTGTCATTCCCCATAGAGGCGATGGGTTCGGCCCCTGTGTTGCACATCGGCATGAGGGTGCGTTCTATATCCTCGCGCGAGAATCCGAAGGTACGCAGCATACGGTCATAGCCGTCTATCCGGTTGTCTATCTTGCGTCCGCTTTTCAAGGTATCGAGCTCGATGCGGTTGGCAGACAGCCAGGCGCGATAGGGGCGTGCCGATGCCAGTTGTTCTTTTAGTTCACCGTCATAATATATTTTACCCTGTTCGGTATCAATCATCAGTATTTTTCCCGGTTGCAGACGCCCTTTCTCTTTAATCTCTCCCGGTTCGAAATCCATCACGCCTACTTCACTGGCCACTACCATCATGTCATTATTGGTAATGAGGTAACGGGCAGGGCGCAGACCGTTGCGGTCCAACATTCCTCCGGCAAACCGTCCGTCACTGAACAGCAGTGCGGCAGGCCCGTCCCAAGGTTCCATCAGGATGGAGTGATATTCGTAAAACGCTTTCAAATCTTCACTGATGGGGTTTTTGTCGTTGAACGATTCGGGTACCAGCATCGCCATGGCATGGGGCAGGCTCAGTCCCGACATCACAAAAAATTCCAGCACATTGTCCAGTGAGGCACTGTCGCTCATGCCCGGCCTGGATAATGGGACGGGATGTCTTTGACATCCCCCAACTGCCGGAGAGGAAAGGACACTTTCGCGCGCCTCCATCCAACCCCGGTTACCCGCGGATGGTATTGATTTCGTCCGTTGTGCGCTAACAAACGGAACGGTTGGGCGGAGGCTCCATGTAGGAAATGTGTTGGTGCTGAAACGGGAGTGTACCAATGCCAATCCACTGGTAAAATAGGGTTGCGTCAGGTCCGGGAAGTACTCGCGCACTTGCATGGACGAGAGCATACCTTTATATATAATGTTTTTTGCCGATAGCGAAACGATGTAGAAGTCCGTGTGCCGCACGCGCTTTTCTATCTTCTTGCGGATGATGTAGAGGGTGCGTTCCAGGCTGTCCGCATCTGTCACTCCGGTGATGAATACCTGTTTGATGTCCGGTTCGGTGGCCCGTGCGTCCTTTCCCAGGCAGGCGGGGTTGGTGGGCACATTGCGCAGGTGCATCAAGGTAAGTCCTTCGCGTTCTATTTCTTCAATCATAATGCTTAGGATGCCGGCCTGCTCTTTTTCGTCTTTGGGCAGAAATACGAGTCCGGTTCCGTATTTTCCTTTTTCGGGTACGGGGATGCCTTGCAGGAGGATGAATTCGTGGGGAATCTGTAGCATGATTCCGGCTCCGTCGCCGGTTTTGTTATCGGCTCCTTCTGCGCCTCGGTGGCGCATGTTTTCCAATACCTTTAATGCGGAGTCTACCAGTTCATGCGACTTGTTGCCATGAATGTTGACTACCATGCCTACGCCGCAAGCGTCATGTTCGTTGGTTGCGTCATAAAGACCTGTTTGCTCTGTTTTTACCATTATTGCTATCTTTAGTTTATAATAATGTTGGTTTGTATTTCATATTGTTCTGCAAAAGTAGGTAATTTATTTCTTTTTTGATGAAGAGTTGATGCTTTCTTTTTGATACAAAGATGCAGTCTTGCGTCTTTGTATTACAGTTTGTTGTATATATGACGTGTCTATTTAATATTTGAAAGCTAGATTATGAAAAATACTTTTAAATTGTAAGTTTGGGCATTTCTTTTATTCGAAATATCCACCTCATCTACATAAGATTTCCAGAGCTGTACATTCAGAGCAGGTTCTCTCTGCTGCACTCCCAACTCTACTCTTTGCTCTTCCCGCTCTTTTAACATGCCGGAAGTATGCCCTGCGGATGTTCCCTCGTTTCCGCTCCCAACACAGATCACACTTTTCCAGTAATTCGACATATCATCCAGATATCGTTCCAACAGAGAAGTTCCTTCATGTGTTCATTATAACTAGGGGAAAATTACTGTAAAAAAATTTGCAGTCTTTACACTGCCTGTTTTTCTACCGGATAAGGCGACTGATACTTAAATACAATATCAATGCTCTTATCTCCATTCACAACAATTTTTTCAATCAATTCTGTCACAATTTCTCTTGTCACTTCGGATAATGTTCCATACTTGATAAATTTCTCTATCCAGTTTTCATAAGATTCTTCTGCCTCTCCAAAGCTGTCTTTCTCTTGTTCTGCCAACTGAATCTTCGCCCTGATATCTTTATCCTGCTTTTCATATTCTGCCTTATAGGAGAGATATTCTTCTTTATCCAGAACACCATCTACATAATTTTCGTAAGTTTTCTTTTTATACTTTTGGACAGCCGCAAGTTCTTTTTGTAACCGTTCAATCTGCTGGTCTGCTTCTGCACATCGTCTCTGCACCTCCTTCTTCCTATCTGCTACTTTTAATATTTCATCCTTATCACTTTCTTTCAGTGCCAGTTCCGCTTGTCTTTGGATTTCATTTTTTACAATAGAATCCAATACTTCTTTTTTAATGAAATGAGAATAACAAACTGTGTTTCCTTTTTTGTGATAGGTACCGCACTCATAACCGTCCCGACAAGTAACCCTCTGGAAATTATATCCGCAATCTCCACAAACAATAATTCCTGCGTATGGATTTACCTTTCTCACTTCGCTATTAAATCCCGGTGTCCGTGTTCTTTTCTTCATAAGTTCCTGTACCTGCTCAAAAGTATCTTTGCTAATAATTGCTTCGTGCATTCCTTCCACAATATACTGCTGTTCCTCTGGAATATATTGATACTTTTCCACTTTATAGGATATCTTTTCTGATTTATGCTGTACCATAGCCCCTGTATAAACTCTGTTTCGCAAAATTACATTGATCGTAGGATATGCCCAGCCCTTTGCACCCGCTTTTTCTAATGCATTGGCATATTTCAATCCCTGCACCTTTCTCTTATACTCTGACGGTGTCAGAATTCCTTCCTGATTCAGTTTCTTTGCAATACCATCCCTGGAATATCCTTCCAAACTCATATAAAAGATTCTCCGTACCACTTTAGCTGCTTCTTCATCTACAAGAAAATGATGCTTATCTGCCGGATCTTTTACATATCCATATGGGGCAAACCCAGACATAAACTGTCCCCGTTTCTTCTGGGCGGTCAATGCACCTCTGATTTTCTTAGATATATCACGACTATACATATCATTAAACAACGTCTTAAACTGTGCCAATTCTTCATTACTGTGATGAACAGAATCCACGCCATCCAAAATTGCAATATAACGCACACCCAAAGATGGAAAAACACGCTCAATATAGTTACTGGTTTCAATATGTTCACGCCCAAGCCGGGAAATATCTTTCGTAATAACGCCTTGAATTTTCCCTTTGTAGATATCCTCCATCATCCGCTGAAATTCCGGTCTATTCGCAAAATAAAGCCCCGAATAACCGTCATCAATATAAATATCTGCGATTTCCAGATCCTCTGATTTAGTCACATACTCACGAATCAGTTTCATCTGATTTTCAATACTCTCACTAACTTTATTCTCTCCATCATCCTTCGACAGACGACAATATACACCCATCTGATACATCATATCACCCCATCTTTCTCAAGTATTCTATCTGGTGAACTCTCTACTGAAGCAAACTTAAAATATATATCTATTTTCTGCTCTGGATATACATAAATTTTATCAACTAACTCCACAAGCGCTTCTCTGGTAAGCTGCTTTACCGTTATTCTTCTGCGATTAAAGTGCTCCAACCATATCTTTGTTTCATTGACCGCCGCCCGCTGCCTTTGCTCTTCATGGTTCAGTTCTGATAATTCTTTTTGATATTTCTGATTCTCTGTTTCATACATCTGTTTTAATTCCAGATATTCCTCTTTGGAAAGTACTTCATCCATAAACTGTTCATATGCTCGTTTCCGGTATTCCAGATTTCTTTCTATTTTTGCCTGCAATTTTGCAATTTTACCATCCAGTTCCGGCTGTTTCTGTCTGATCTGAGTTTCCAGATTCTTCATATCCATCTTCATCTGTTTCAATTGCTGGTTGATTGCAAATACAACCAGTTCATCCAGCTTTTCAAATGTAATATGATTCAGCTCACAGTAATTCTGCCCCTGCTTCTGATGAAAACCACACATATATCCGTCATAGTCTTTATGAGATGCCAGATAACGTTTTCGCATGGCTGTTTTACATTTCCCACAAAAGAGCAGTCCCACATATTTATGTGGTTCATTGTTTTTATCAAAATAGGAAACTCTGCGCCCCTTTCTTATTTGCTGAACCCTATCAAACTCTTCTTTAGAAATGATTGCCTCATGTGCATCCGGCACCAGCTCCATTTCTTCCAGGGGAATTGCCTTTTTGTATTTCAGCTTATAAGACGGTCTTTCATGTTTCCGAATCACAACCGCCCCAGTATAGACCGGATTCTTTAAAATTCCACTTACAGTAGACGATGTCCACAGACCTTTTCCCGAATCCCATACATAATTGGTTTTTAAAACTTCCTTTTTATATTTTGCGGGACAAGGGATTTCATCTTCATTCAAAGTCCTGCAAATAACCGTACAGCCAAATCCATTTTGATACATTCTGTAAATTCTTCGAACAACCTCGGCTGCATAAGGATCAATTTCCAGATGATTATGAATTGTTTTACTTTTCACATATCCAAAGGGGGGCTGTTTCGGAGTATATTCGCCCATACTTCTTTTGGTCTGAATCGTTGTCTTAATCTTTCTGGATGTATCTCTCAAATACATATCATTCAGCAAAGTTTTTATTTCTAACATTTCATCATAAGTTCCAACGGCTGAATCATAATTATCCAGAATCGAAACAATCCGAATCTGTTTCTCCGGGAAATATTTGCCTAGATAATAGTTGGTATCAATATGTTCTCTTCCAAGTCGAGATACGTCCTTAAAAATCACCATATTGATAACACCAAGCTCAATATCTGCCAGCATCCTCCGAAATTCAGTTCTTTCAAAATTACTTCCAGAAGCCCCATCGTCTACATAAACTTTTTTCTCTGCAATATCTTTATTCTCTGCAATATAATCTCTTGCCATCTGAATCTGAGAGTGAATACTATTGCTGTATTCACCCTCTTTATTTTGCTCTTCAATGGAAATTCGGCAATAAATTCCTGCCTGATACATTCTATCCCTCTTTTCATCGGTCTTGCGTAGTCATTGTCTTTAATTGTCTTTATTTTACAACAAGAACTTAAGAAAATCAACCTGCAATTTTTCGTTCAGTAAGATTCTGAATGCACTGGATCAATGTCTTTTCCCCATTAAAATGCACTCGAATCTGATATCCTGCATGTTCATAGCTTACATTCTCTTTTTGGATTTCTTTTTTTGTATCCAGAACTTCTACAGAATCAAATAACGTATTCATGCTATATGCCTCCTTCAGCATACAGTTCTCTCTACATCCTATGCCGGCAGGATTGTACAAAAGTTCTGTATGAATTGAATTCGGCTTTCGAAAGCCTGATTACATTCTAAAATTATTCTGCACCAATCACATTGAATTGAAATTGACCGCAGATTGAGTTTTTAAGATTCATTTTCTTCCTATACAGTATCAATTCCTATTGTCCGGAACATTTGTTCGTGTTATAATAAAAAGACTTTAAGAATATAAAACACGAAAACCAAAGGAGGGATTTCTGTTGGAACGATGTGATTTTTCTTCTATTAGCACATGCCTAAAAAATCAAATCAGTGAAAGCAATCAGATGAACCAACCTGATTTTTTATACGAATTATTTGAAGATTTTATGAATGATCCGATAAATGAAGATTTTTCTATGGATAATGGTCTAATTTGCCGCTGGATAACCGGACAAGCAAAAATCAGTCCCAAAATAACCTCATATTATGCAAAACCCAGCAATCAGAAAAAAACTGGCAACAACCATTCAGCGGAACTTACTTCCCTTAATGGCAGACTGCAACATGGTTATACAGGACATTTACACGTTATTCATACAGGACGATACGATTTCGGATACAAAAAAGCAGGAACTTGTATCTCTATATAAACCTTCTGATTCAAGGCTGTTGTTTTTAGCAAAAGTACTTTCTTTTGGTATGGAACGGCAATTTATTAAACGTGATACAAGAAATCAAAAACTGATTGCAGGAGGTGTTCTATCTCCGATTGTTCTGGATTACATTATGGACAGCGAAGTCCCAAAACCATGCCGTCATTTTCTAGGAAGAGAAGAAGAACTGGATGAACTCCATACTTTGTTTGAAGAGAACCGACATATATTTCTTTATGGAATTGCCGGAATTGGAAAAAGCGAGCTTGCTAAAGCCTATGCAAAGCAATACAGAAAACAGTACACCAATATTCTCTATATGGAATACACCGGTAATCTATATCAAGATATTGTAGACATGGATTTTATTGATGATCCACCAGAAATCAGTGAGCAGGAACGTTTTCAAAGACATAACCGTTTCTTACGCTCTTTGAAATCTGATACACTGCTGATCATAGACAATTTTAATGTCACATCCACACAGGACAGTTGCCTGTCAGTCGTATTAAAATACCGTTGCCGGGTTTTATTTACAACCAGAAGCCAACTGTCTGAATACTGTAGTTTTCAATTAAAAGAACTGAAAGATATACCCACTCTTTTTCAACTGACATCTGTATTTTATTCAGAAGCAGAGGAAAACCGGGCAATCGTAGAAAAAATCATAGAAACTGTACACTACCATACTTTTGCTGTCGAACTGGCAGCCAAACTTCTGGAAAATGGAATTTTAACTCCAGAGCAATTATTGATAAAACTTCAAGAGGAAAAGGCTTCTCTTCATAATGAAGATAAGATTAAAGTAATGAAAGATGGTCAGAGCAAAAAAGCCACCTATTACAACCATATCCATACCCTGTTTTCGTTATACTCCTTATCACGGAAACAGCAGGATATTATGTGCAATATGTGTTTTATGCCTTCATCTGGTATTTCTGCCCGTATATTTTCCAAATGGCTGGAGCTGCCTACTTTAAATGACGTGAATGATCTGATCGAGACAGGTTTTGTACAGTCAAGTCTCCGGCATACTATTTCTCTGCATCCAATGATTCAGGAAATTGCAGTTTCCGAGACCGCACCTTCTGTTACAAGCTGCCACACGTTATTGGATTCTCTGCAAAAAATATGTTTGATGCATGGCATTGAAGTTAGCTATTATAAAAAATTATTTCAAACAGTAGAAAACATCATGCTTTTCATTGAAAAGGACGATATTCCCCAATACCTGTTATTTTTAGAAGATGTTTTTCCATATATGGAGAAGTACCACTATCAAAAGGGTATGAAAAAAATCATCCAGGAACTACAGCATTTTATAAAAGCAAATACTTACGGGACTGCATCTGACCGTGCCTTACTATTGGATTATCAGGCAACTCTGGAACCCAAAACAGAAAAAGCGATAAAATTAGAAAAAGAAGCACTTGCTCAAATAAAAGAAACCACAAAAGAAAATGCCCACCTGGTTTCCAACCTCCATTCCAATCTTGGAGGGCTTTACCGAATCAACGGACAACTTGATCTCGCTAAAAGGCACATGAAAATGGGTATCTCTCTTTTACAACAATACCAGCTTCTTTATACTAATGACAGTATTCCTCAGATTAATAATTATGCTGTCCTCTTAATTGAAATACAAGAACCTGACCTTGCCCTGTCTGCTCTTCAGAAATTAGCACAGATTATCAAAGAATATAATTCAAACCACTGTTTGGATTATGCCCAGGTACAGGAATCCCTTGGAAGTATCTGCCTGATCACTGCAAATATTTCGCAAGCGAAAACCCATTTTAAAAAAGCCTTGAAAATTTATGAGGATATATGGGCAGACGAACCCGAATTGATTGAAGAAAAATATCAAGCAATTCAAGAATTGTATCCACAAGCTGGAATTGCTCTGGCAAAAAGTATTCTTCTCACCAAGCACTAACGGTTCCTACAAACACTTGTAAAATATATTGCCTCAATAATGTAAACGCCTAGTTTTGAGATACACTCCAAGACTAGGCGCTTGTCCATTTCCATTTTTTCTTAGACATGGAGCGTTTACATAAGGATCACTTTTCTTTTTTTGACACTTTTCGCTCCTCCTATCTCAAATTTTTTATAGTCTAGGTATATTGCCTTCATCAATGCCTGAGAACTTGTAAATATGCTCCTCTGCTTGTTCAATCTGCGATACATTACAATCATCTCGTCATCAACCTACTGTTTGATACAATATGTCAAATGCATAGTGGCTCAGTTCTATTAGAAATTTATATCTCTAACTCCGCACCAATTCTAAAATTCCTTTTGAAAGGCGATATACTTTATCAACACTTTCCAGTTCTTTATACTTATGCGTAATAAAAACGATAGTCTTATTTTTTAATTCACTATGTAATAACTCACGTAAAGCTTCATTTGATTCAACATCAAATCCTTCTGTAGCCTCATCCATAAGTAAAATGTCTGCATTTTTCAGCAGAGCCCTAGCTACAGCTATCTTTTGTCTTTCTCCTCCAGAAAGTTTTGCACCATCTTGTCCAATTTTTTGTCCAAATCCATGATCCAATTTTTCAATAAAACCTAAAGCACCACTTTTTCTACATGCTTCAACAACTGCATCTCTTGACGCCTTTCCATCGATATTAACATTCTCCTCTATAGTCCCTTGGAATAGATATGGTCTTTGGCTTATAACCGCAATTCTATTTCTCATATCTTGTATATCCATCAATTCCACAGGAGCTCCATACAATTTTATTATTCCTTTTGTGGCCGGTAGAATCCCGCCAAAAGGTTCAAAAGTGTTGATTTGCCACTTCCATTTTCTCCTACGATCGCAATTCGTTCCCCTTTTTTTACACATAGTGAAATACCATTTAAAATAGGGTGTCCTGGTTCATAACCAAAGACAAGATTTTTTACTTCAAAAACCATATCCCTATCTTGATAAATTTTCTCAGGTTTCATTTCACATAATTTCATTTCCAATTCTTCCGGTTGTCCCCATAACTCAAAAAAGACGTTTTGCCGATGGCTCAATTTGCGCAAAATAATATTTAATGTTTATCAATGCTGAAATTGGATTTACAACATATGCACTATATGTAATAAAAGCAAATGCTCCGCCTATAGTGAATTCTCCTTTTATTATAAAAAGCCCACTTAATATATATAATAACGCATTTACAACCGTGTCTATTACTACAACACTGACAGTACTATATTCATCTAGCATTGCGTTCTTTTTATATGAATCCATCAAATCTTTTTGCAGACCTTCAAATTGAGATTTTTTTACCTGAAACAGATTCCAGAGCTTCATTTCATGAATTCCATTTATACACTCGGCAAACCAACTCATAAACTTTCGTTTATCCTCAATCCACTGTTCAAACACTTCCCGTTTCTTGTTTGCACAATAGGACACTATTATAAATTTCAGTGGAATAATTGCTTCTATCAATATTGCTAATTTCCAGTCTAATAAGGACAGCCCAACTACTCCTCCTATTATTTGGTAGAATTAGATGATATAGTAAAAACTAGAGTAATACTGATCCACAACAGATGACACATTATCAATATCCATAACCAATTGTATTTATAATCTCTGCACTTCCTCTTTCAGCAAAATACTGTTATTTTCATCCTATTGATTTTCCAGTAAGTCTTTTTATAGAGAGAATGTGTAAACTGATTATGTACATTTGAAAATAATTTTGTTTGGATTATATTTAACTCTTGCTGGGTTAAAGAAATTATTATTAATATAACAGAAAATAAAAGAATGTATTTCATGTTTTTCTGCAATATACCA
>ENA-OQNC01000067-OQNC01000067.1-human-gut-metagenome-genome-assembly--contig:-NODE-67-length-16038-cov-2.467538_pt1 | contig 16038 bp, 13 predicted proteins | sample MGYA00242626_ERZ504874 | MGnify/ENA primary metagenome ERZ504874 (study PRJEB26092, sample SAMD00036411) | human gut metagenome | host: Homo sapiens | study: EMG produced TPA metagenomics assembly of...
GCCCGGCGTGCGCCGTCGCCGGCCAGTCTAGGTGTCTTTCGTCAAATAAATCTGCGTGTCGTCACCAGTTAATCTGAACACCATCGGCGTTCAAAATGGACACCGTCACCGGCGGCCGGGTTGGTTCCGCTCTTTTCGTTTATTTCATCAGGGAGTGGCTGTTGCGGTATGACTCGCCACGGAACCTGACGATCCTTCCGTGGTGCACGATGCGGTCGATGACCGCGGCGGCCATGTCGCCGTCTCCGAACACCTCGCCCCACCGTCCGAACTCCAGGTTCGTGGTGAACACCACGCTCCGCTTCTCGTAGGAATCCGCGACGACCTGGAACAGGAGCCTGGCCCCGTCGATGTCGATCGGCAGGTAGCCCAGCTCGTCGATGACCAGCAGCCTGGCGCGGCCTATCGCGCGCAGTTCCGCGTCGAGCCGGTTCTCGTCCCTCGCCCGCCGCAAACGCATCACCAGCGACGACGCGGTGAAGAACCTCACCGGCATGCCCCTCTCGCACGCCAGCATGCCCGTGGCGATCGCCATGTGCGTCTTGCCGCATCCCACGTCGCCGTAGAGCACGAGGTCCTCGGCCCGGTCCACGAAACCGAGATCCATGAGCTGCTCGCGCCCCCAGTCGGCGGGGAACGACGCCATGCCCCAGTCGTATCCGTCGAAGCCCTTGACGCACGGGAATCCCGCGTTCCTGATCAGCCTGGCGCGCCTGGATTCCGTCCGGCTGGCGTTCTCGGCCCTGACAGGTCGGCCAGCACGCCGAGCTGGCCGGGCGTGGCGCCCGCGACCACGGAACGCAGCACGCTCCTGGTCAACGGCAGCCCGCATGCGAGCTCCATGACCTCGTCCGGGGTGGACTTGCTCACGGTCCGCCCGCCCCTGCGTCCGCCCGCCGCGGCGTCCGTCGACTCACTCATCGCCGTCCTCCCTCATGAACCTGCTGTACGTGTCGAGCCTGGCCCTCGATTCGGGACCGTCGCCCTGCGCGATCCGCCTGGCCGTCTGGTCGATCGCGGCCCTGTCGGGCCTTCTGCCCGCGGCGACGATCTCGACGACGGCCATGACGGCCGCACGGAAGCCACTCACCACGGCCGCGTGGCGGATGTCGTCGACCAGCAGGCCGCGTTCGCGCGGCTCCATCCGGTCGAGCAGCACGCGCGTCTCCTCCGGGAAGTCGGAGCGTATGGGACTCTCGCCCCACGAACGCGGCTTGCGTGCGATGATGGCGAGCAGCGACAGCGGGTCCATCGCGGTGTCGGGGCTGCGCCCCCACCTGCGCTCCAACGTGACGATCGGCTCGCCGTCCATGGAACGCAGCTCGACCCGCAGGGCCCGCACGCCGGCCATGAGACGCATGGAATGCCATTTCGGGCCCGCGAGGTAGCGGTTCGAGTCGATCGTGACCGTTCCGGTCCTGTCGGCCTTCACCCCGCGCCAGTCGCACGCGTCGAACATGGACGGCGGCAGCGGGAGCATGTGGTCGAGGTCCGTCTCGAACAGGTCCCGGATCGGCACGTCCTCGCGGTAGTGGACGCCGCGCGCGATCTCGTCGCAGCGTTCCAACCACGCGTCCGTGAGCCGGTCCCATCCCTCCGCGGACGGCGTCGGCACCATCAGGTTGCGGCGCAGGAAACCGACCGCGTTCTCCGTGCTTCCCTTCTCCCAGCCGGAATAGGGGTTGCAGAACCTCGTCTCGAAGCCGTAGTGCGCGCAGAACAGCGAGAACAGCCTCGTCTGGGTGACGGTCCCGTCGGCCCTGCGGTGGCCGACCCGGTGGCGTTGTCGAACACTAGCACGCGGGGGACCATGCCGGCATGGGAGAACACCTTGTTCAGACCATGGCACACGCATTCCGCGGTCTCTCCCGGCAGCGCGGCCACGTATCTCATGTTCGAGTACGGGAACGAGACCACCAGGAAATGCACGGTCCGTTCCACGCCGGCGACCACGGCCAGGGCCTGGCCGAAATCGACCTGCGCGCTGCCCGGCGCCCATTCCAGCTCACTGAACCCCTCGGCCTCGCCGCGGTGGCGTTGGCGCCAGCGCTTGACCCATCGCTGCACCGACGAATAACTGCCCTCGAAGCCGCATTCCTCCACGAGCCGCTCGTGTACGCGCCGGGCGGTGTGCCGCTGTTTGCGTGGCATGCGCCGGTCGGCCTCGAGCCATTCGTCGGCCTTGCGCGCGTACTCGCCCGCGACCAGGGAACGGCTCGCAGTTCCCCCGGTCGGCGGAACGGGCGAATAATCGCGGGTCGCGTACTTGACCACGGTCGTCCGCGAAACGCCCAGTTCCCTAGCTATCTGCGTATGCGTCAGGCCTTTCGTCTCGAGCTGCCTGATACTCTGTTGAATACGCACCGGTGTCGTCATTCCTTTCCTCCCGAGGACCATGTGTTGGTTGTTAGCACTCGGGAATCTATCAGGAACCGTACGGCACCGGCGCTTTTCTTCCGCCGATGCCATTTCCGTCCGCCGTCCGTGTCCAATATGAACGCTTATGCCGTTCAGATTTGGTGGTGACGCCGTACACGTTTATTTGACCATAAACATCTAGGGCCGGATGACGCGAGCGGGGAGGCCCGCGCCGTCAATCGGCACGGAACCTCCCCGCTCGCTTTTCCCGATCGGTCGGCCGGAAATCAGCCCGTGTTCTGCAGGCCGGCAGCAACACCTGAAACGGTGCAGAGGATCAGATAGATGAATCCTGCCTGCTGGCTTTGCGAGAGCTCTTCCTTGTCCACCTTCTTGCGCAGCGACTTGAGCGCCAGCACCTGGGTGACGGACAGTGCGTCCACGTATGGGGAGCGGATGCGGATGGCCTGGCCGAGCACGTGACGGTGCTGCAGCGGCCACTTGTCGCCCACGATGGCCAGAACCCACTTGCGGGTGAGCTCCATCTCGTTGAGCACCTTCTCATTGAGGTCCTCGCGGTCGCCGAGGGCGAGGTACATCCTGGCGATGCGCTCGTCCGTCTTGGCGATGGACATCTCGATGTTGTCGATGAAGGTGGAGAACAGCGGCCATTCCTCGTAAGCCTGACGCATGGTCTCCAGATCGTCGAACTTCTCGCATGCGGTGCCGAGACCGTACCAGGCGGCCAGGTTGATGCGGGCCTGAGCCCAGGAGAAGATCCACGGAATCGTGCGCAGGTCGTCGAGCGACTTGGCGCCGAGGCCACGCTTGGCCGGGCGGGAGCCGATCGGCAGCAGGCCGATTTCGGTCAGCGGCGTAACGATCGAGAACCACGGGGCAAAGCCGTCGGTGTTCAACAGGTCGAGGAAGCGGTTGTGCGCGGCCTCGTCGAGCTGAGCAGCCATGTCGGCATACTTCTCGGTCATCTCGGTGTTGCGCTTCTCCACACTCGGCGCGGACTGCAGCAAGGTCGCCGCAGCCACGGATTCGACGTGGCGGATGGCCAGCACCGGGTTGCCGTAACGGGCGAAGATGACCTCGCCCTGCTCGGTGAGCTTGAAGCGGCACTTGACGGAACCGACCGGCTGGGCGAGCACCGCGCGGTTGGCGGGGCCGCCACCACGACCGACGGCACCGCCGCGGCCATGGAACAGGGTCAGGTCGATGTCGTGCGACTCAGCCCATTTGGCGATGCGCTCCTGAGCGGAGTGCAGGGCCAGCGTGGCGGAGGTCGGGCCGGCGTCCTTCGAGGAGTCGGAGTAGCCGAGCATGACCTCGAGCTTGTTGCCGGTGGCCTTCAGGCGAGCCTGAACCTCGGGGATCTTGATCATTTCCTCGAGTACGTCTACCGAGTTCTGCAGATCCTCAAGCTGTTCGAACAGCGGGATCACGTCGATGGTGGGCACGTCCTCCGGGTGGGAGAAGGCCAAGCGGTTGAGCTCGTAGACATCCTTGATGTTCTGGGCGCTCTTGGTGAAGGAGATGATGTAACGACGGGCGGCCTTGATGCCGTTGCGCTTCTGGATGGCACCGAGGGCGCGGAAGGTGTCGAGCACCTCGTGGGTCATCGGCTGCAGTTCGCCGCGCTCGCCGTGCAGGCCGTGCTCGCGGATATCCGCAAGGGCGCGGGCGTGCACCACGGAGTGCTGACGGAACTCCATCTCCACCATGTGGAAGCCGAAGGTCTCGGTCTGCCAGATCAGATCCTGCAGCGGGCCGTAAGCGGAACGCTTGGCGCCGGCGGCGGCCAGCGAACGCTGGACCACCTTGAGGTCGGCGAGGAAGTCGTCGCAGGAGTGGTACATGAGGTCGGCATCGCGCTCGATGGTGTAGTGCAGACGATCGGCCATCACCAGCATGACCGCGCGGTGCATCTCCTTGGTGGAGATCAGTGCGGCCTTGTCGGTCAGGCGCTCGCTCATTTCCTTCTGGTGGCTCCAGAGGCTCTTGAGCTCGGCGCTCGGCGGCGTGGTCTCGGCTTCCATCGTGAGGTTGCGGCCCACGGTGCGGGTGGCTTCCTCAAGGGCGGCGATTACGTGATCGGAGAACTTGCGGGCCACGGCGCGGCTCACCTTGGCGGTGACATTCGGGTTGCCGTCACGGTCGGAGCCGATCCAGCTGCCCGGGTGGAAGAACGCGGGGCAAGCGGGCTCGACGAGACCGGCCTTATCGCCCAGGACCCAGTCGTCGAAGCGACGGTAGACCTTGGGGATGGTGTTGAACAGCGTGTTGTCGAAGATGTCGAGAATCGTGTCCGCTTCCTCAACCGGGGTCGGCTTCTTCAGCGCGATCGGAGAGGTGCGGAACAGGGCGTCGATCTCGTTGTAGAGACGGCGCAGGCATTCCTTCTTATCCGAGCCGCCGAGGCGCTTGTACTCCTCAAGCAATTCGGAAACGCGGCGGATCTTGCCTTCCACGGCCTTACGACGGGCCTCAGTGGGGTGCGCCGTGAAGACGGGGTGGAATTCGAGCTGGTTGAGCAGTTCCTTGGCCTTGGCCGGGCCAGTCTCATTGATGAGCTGGTGGTAGGCGACGGTGAGCTCGTTGATCGGATCGACCGCCTGGTCAACGGGCACGTTGTTCTCGCGCTCGTGGAGCACGGAAACGCGGTAGTTCTCCTCGGACAGGTTTGCCAGATGGAAATACGTGGCGAATGCGCGGGCCAGCAGCTGGGCGTCGTGCAACGTCATGTTGTCGATGACGTTCACGGCCTCCTTCAGGCCATCCTGGTCGGGGTTCGGATCCTTCAGCTCGGCGAAATGCTCGGCGCTGGCCTCCACCGCGTAATGACGCACGGTGTCGAACGTAGACAGCAGTTCGGGGTTGTATTCGCCCAGTACGTTACGCAGGATCTCAAGACACAGATCCATGTCGTACTTCAGGCTTTCGGGAAGATCATGCTCCTCCGGGCCCTTTCGGCCGGTCCCGGTAGTGACGATGGCGGCGTCAGCGGGAGTGATCTGTTCTTCAGGTGTTGCCATATAACCTCCTTTGCCGAATAACAGGTTGCTCGGTCTACCGGTCGTCTGCGGCTCCTCCGCAGTTGTTGAGGCCAGTCGTTGCGAGCCCACAGCCCATATTCAACGTGGTTGTTGTGTGGGCAATAGTGTATCCCCGCGAAATCGCTATTTGCGTTACGGAGTCCATATAGTGCGCCAAGTTGTCCACCTATAGAGACCGAATATCGGACAGCATATGAGACACTGTCCGATTCGCGGAAGATTTGAGCGCCTTACGATTGCCGGGCGGGGGAGGCGAGGGAGTAGTAATGGAGGGATGTGAGCGAACAGAAGAAAAAAAGTGCGCCCGAAGCGAAAGGCGCAACGGCTGTACGTAAATTCCACACCCACTCCATTCCGCTGGACATGGAAGATATTGCACGCGATTGGGAAAAACCGGTGGTGGACGCCGGTATCGCCGCCAAAGCCAGCGTGATTGTACGAGTCGGCATGTTGGACCTGGGAGCCGGCACCGGCTCCTTCCGCGTGCGTGAAATGATGCACCGCATCGCCTACCCGCTGGGCGTGCACGTACGCGCCGACGTGAACCTGACGGATATCGAGGCCACCTGCACGGATGGTCGTAACCGCATCACCGAAGTCGTGGATTTGCCGAGTACCGGCGTGAACACCGAACGTATCTGGCTGCTGGAACATTTCGCCGACTGGTTCTCCGTGAATCTCGGCAAGGGGTCGATGTATCACGTCGATTCGCAACTGTCCGATGGCGTGGTCAAGCATTTGGACGAACGTGACGCTTCGCAGTATTCGGCCGATCTGGCCAAGCGCCTGCGCGAACGTGCCAAGGTCGAGGCTGAGGCGGCCAACGGCAGCGTGGACGAGGCGCTGGATCTTGCGTCGAAAACCAGGTACTCGTGACCTCCGTGGCCAAGTCCTTGGACGATGACAATGAAGAAGCCCACCGACTTTTGGCGGACAGCGCGGAAGTCACTCCGGTCGAAGACAAAGCGGCCGAAGAGAAGGCCTACGACGATGCCGAAAGTGTTTACCGGTGACTCCAATGAGTCGGTTGAATCGGCGAACGCGGCGAATGCCGAGGCGGGCGCTGAGGGCGCGGCGGCGAACGGCGCAACCGCCGAAAGCCCTGCTGCAAGCAGTACGAAGCGCAAGAATCGCGTGCCCAAGGAATACGCCGAACACTTCAACGAGCGCTCCGACGAAGAGAAGGCCAAGGGCGGTATCACCGTGCGGCAGGCGCACGAGCGACTCGATCTGATTGAGCGCCGCAAGCCGCTGTACAAGCCGTGGTTCTCCGGTCTGGCCTCCGCCCTGGCCTGCGCGGCCTTCGTGTTCCTGCTCGGCGGTGGCCCATACGACATGATCGGTGCGTTCGTGGGCGCGGGCCTTGGCCAGTGGATGCGTCGCCGGCTGTTTGCATACCATCTGAACCAGTTCTTCGTCACCTTTGTGTGCGTGGCCGCGGCGGCGCTCGCCTGCACCGGCACCCTGCGACTCATCGGCATTTTCGACCCAGTCGCGCTCTCGCACGATACGGCCTACATTGGCGCCATGCTGTTCGTGATCCCCGGTTTCCCGCTCATCACCGGCGGACTCGACATGGCGAAAATCGACTTCCCCTCGGGCATCCAGCGCGTGGCGTACGTGCTGTGCATCATCCTGATGGCCACGCTGGCAGGCTGGGCCGTGGCCGTGATGGTGCACCTGCACCCGGAAGGCTTTGAACCGCTGGGGCTTGACCCGTGGGTCAACGGATTGCTGCGGTTCGTGGCGGCGTTCGTCGGCGTGTGGGGCTTCTCCGTGCTGTTCAATTCGCCGCAGCGCATGTGCCTGGCCGCCGCCCTGATCGGTGCGATCACGGACACGCTGCGCTTGGAATTGCAAGACTTCAACGTGGCACCCGAGATGGCTACCTTCATCGGCGCGTTCCTGGCGGGCATTCTGGCATCGGCGTGGCGTTCATCCGTGCGACGTGGCTGGCTACCGCCGCACCTCGGCTACCCGCGCATCTGCCTGACCGTGCCGTCGATCGTGATCATGGTGCCCGGTCTGTATATGTACCGTGCCATGTGGTACCTCGGCAGCTTCCAGACCATGAATGCGCTGGACTGGGCGTTCCGTGCGTTCATGGTGATTATCTGTCTGCCGATCGGTTTGGCGATGGCCCGCGTGGTGACCGACAAGTCCTGGCGCTACGACATCTGACCGTCATCTTGGCTCCCCTCAGGTGAGGGGAGCTCGGATAAAACAGCGTCTCAGTATGGAAACGGTGGAAGGTGCTTGAGCCCTTGTATTCACTACCATCAGGCGAAGTGCGTTGCGGCCGTATTCACGGCTGTGACGGTCTGTATGACGCCGCTCCGGCGTCAATCGCATATCAGCACGCATATCAGCACATAGTTCTGCCATGGCGGTAGCCGCTTGGCGTCATGATTGGGGAGGTGTCGCAGTTGGCCAACGATTTCTGGATTCTGCTGGCCATGGTCATCTATTTTGCGGCCATGCTGTCCATCGGATTCATCTACTCCAAACGCTCCAACTCCTCCTCCAAGGAATACTTTGCGGGCGGGCGCGGCGTGGGGCCGTGGCTCACGGCCCTGAGCGCCGAAGCCTCCGACATGAGCGGCTGGCTGCTGATGGGCCTGCCGGGCCTGGCCTACTTCACCGGCGCGGCCGACCCGATGTGGACCGCCATCGGCCTGGCGCTCGGCACCTATCTCAACTGGAAGCTTGTGGCCCGGCGACTGCGCCGCTACTCGGTAGTGGCCGGCGATGCCATCACCATTCCTGACTTCTTCGCCAAGCGTTTCCATGACAAGAAGGGCGTGGTCTCCACCATCGCGGCCGTGATCATCCTGGTGTTCTTCAGCGTGTACGTGGGCAGCTGCTTCGTGACCGTGGGCAAGCTGTTCGCCACGTTGTTCGGTTTCGACTACCACGTCATGATAATCATCGGCGCGGTGGTCGTGTTCGTCTACACCGTGGTGGGCGGCTACTTGTCCGTGGTGATGACCGACTTCATTCAAGGCATGCTCATGTTCTTCGCGCTCGCGGTGGTGTTCATCGGCACCGTGGCCAGCGCGGGCGGCATCGACAACACCGTGGAATTCCTGCGTGCCATCCCCGGCTACCTGTCCGGCACGCAGGTGGCCGCGCCCAAGCTGGACCCGGCCACCGGCCAGCAGCTCGTCGAGGCGGGCAAAGCCGTGTTCGGCGCGCCCTCCGACTACGGCATCATCACCATCATCTCCATGCTGGCGTGGGCCGTGGGTTACTTCGGTATGCCGCAGGTGCTGGTGCGCTTCCTGTCCATCCGCAGCGTGGAAGAAGTGCGCAAGTCCCGAATCATCGCCCACCTCCTGGTGCGTGATTTCGCTGGGTTGCGCAGTGTGCATCGGCTTGGTGGGGCGTGCGATGATGCCCACCGAACTGCTGACCTCCACCGATGCGGAAACCATCTTCATCGTGCTGGCGCAGACCCTGCTGCCGAGCTTCATGTGCGGCGTGGTGGTCTCCGGCATTTTCGCGGCCTCGATGAGCTCCAGCTCCTCGTATCTGATCATCGGCGCTTCGGCCATGGGCGAGAACATCTTCCGCGGGCTGCTGCACCGCAAGGCCACCGACAAGCAGGTCATGATTGTGGCCAGGGTCACGCTGGTGGTCATGTTCCTGTTCGGCATTCTGGTGGCATACGACCAGAACTCGTCGATCTTCCAGGTGGTGTCTTACGCGTGGGCCGGGCTTGGTGCCTCATTCGGCCCGTTGATGCTGTGCTCGCTATACTGGCGTCGCGCCAACAAGGCCGGCGCCGTGGCCGGCATGCTGTCCGGCACGGCGGCCGTGCTGATCTGGCACAACCTCGTCAAGCCCTTGGGCGGCGTATTCGCCATCTATGAGCTGCTGCCGGCGTTCATCATTTCGCTGCTGTTCATCGTGGTGGTTTCGTTGCTGACCGCCAAGCCGAACAAGCGCATGCTCTACGAATTCGACCACTACATGGACGATCCGCTGCCCGGCACCCTGCCGTCCGGCACCGTGCTCGTCGACGAGCCCATGGAAGCCATGGAGTCCGAGGTCCGCAGCGGCAAATGACACGTGCCTGCTGTGCGGTCGGCTCGTATGGCAGAGGAGTGGCTTTTTTGTGGTTTCGGCAGGAACCATTGAGGCCAAAACGGACTTCGAGGGGCTGATTTGACGTTCTGGAGAGATCTACTTCCGTTTCAAGGGGCTGATGCCTGAGTAGACGCGGCTCCAAAACGGCGGAATGGCGTTGACGTAAGGGCATTGATACACGTGGTCTACCGGATGATCAGCCCCTTGAAACGGAAGTAGACCTCCGGCGGAGGCCAAATCAGCCCCTTGAAATGGGTTTTGAATACCGTAGCGCGGTGCGGACGGTGCGGACTGACTCTACCGGGCTTATTATTCCTGCGTCGTCGGAATAATTGGCAGCAGAGGCTCGAATTTCAGCCGTTTGTACAGTGGAATACGGCGTAGCTTTCGGACATCGCTAATTTGCTGGGTAGTTTGCCGCATCGTGAGCTGGACCGTTTTGCCCGTAACCTCCTGTATCCTTTCGGCAACTCTTCGGGCAAGGGCCTCTTCTCCCGCTTCGTCGCCAATATCTAATTTGGTGACTTGAATGTACTTCCAGCCAGCATCTTCGATCATCTGGCGGCGTCTCGCGTCATTCAGCCATTGCCCGGCATGATGAGAGCCTTCGTATTCGATACATATCTTGAATTCAGGGTATGCAAGATCGAGATATATGGGTCTGGTGTTGTTTCCTACGAATATTGGATAATTCACCTGCGGGCAATTCAGACCGTATTTCAAGAGAACCAAACGAGTTCGTGTTTCCATGGAGGAATCTGTGCCCGCGCGCGCCAAAAGTAGGGCGCGACGGCATTTGTTATACCCGCGGAACAAATACGAATTGGTGCCATTCTCTTTGTCGGCTCGCACCTGGGCCTCGGCCTCATCGAGATACAGAGAAAGGGCGTCGATGGTTGTTCTGCAGAGCCTTCGATCTCGTCGCATCATGGAATCAGCGAGAACGATGAGTTCTTCAAGTTCGAGATACGTGGAGAACATGGCCCATGTGCAAGCTGGTGAAGTGCATGTGAATTGTCCCTCGATTATGACCGTGTCTAGTGGAAAAGGCCATACAACCACTTTGACCCCCACAATGTGCCGTTTGTCATTGGCGTGTGGAACCGCAACAATGGTTGTAGTTGCAAGGCCTCTGTGTTTGCTTGATATGCGGGGTACTTCAATTGACAAAAGCTCCAACGCTGTTGTCAGGGCATAGGGTGGGCGCCATGCGCTTCGTCGTTGAACATCTGCGCACGTCTGCATTCGTTGGTACTTCTGCATTGTCAGCTCGGTCAATGCCGTTGAGCTACCCATGATGATCACCCCTTCGTGATGTTCGCTTTGTCCTCGCAGTGTAGAGTCCGGCTACCGGCCCTGTCTACCGCCCCAATTTTTCGGTGGATAAATGTGGATAAGTCGGTGGATAAACTATGGGTGTTCATCGCAGTTGCAGGCCATCCCGCAATTACATGGAACGTAGGGGTTTGCAGGCAGCCAGCGGGAATCGCCGTCGACGGCGCGATTCAGCTTGGACGAATCTCCATGGCGTTCATGCAAAGGTGGCATGATGGCCGGTATGAGTAGCTTGGTGCGTATTGTCAATGCCGGTGTTCCGGGGTCTCAGGACCGCGTGGATGTGGTGCTTCGCGATGGGGGTGTTGCGTCTGTCGGCCCTGCTGGAACGGTCTCGGCTTCGGACGGCACGATGCAGACTAAGGCGCATACGACATCGTTGGAATACGCGACGAATGCCATTGCTTCTGGCGGCGTCTCAATCCCAACGTCGGCCGCCGCACCCGTCGACGAAACCACCATCGACGCCGACGGCCTGTGGGTTATTCCCGGCCTGTGGGACTGCCACACGCACTTCACGCAATGGGCTAAGACGCTGGGCCGACTGGACCTCATCAATGCCCGTTCCGCCGCCGAAGCGATGGACATGTTGCGCCGTCATCTGGATGAGCGCCGCGCCGCCGACACGCTTGACCCAGATGCCTTCGTGGTGGGCATGCGATTCCGTCACTCGCTGTGGGCCGACGACGAGCAGCCCACACTGGCCGCAATTGACGCCGTGACCGGCGAACAGCCGGTGGCCCTCTCCAGCGCGGACATGCACTGCGGATGGGTGAATTCCGCCGCGGCCCGCAGGCTTGGCGTACATGTGGACGAATCCGGTCTGGTCGGTGAACTCGAATGGTTCAACGCCTACACCGCCTTCGACAAGGCGCCGGGCGCTGCTGAAGAGACTGACCGTCTGCTGCGCGAGGCCGAACAGGACGCCGCAAGCAAGGGCGTGGTGGGCATCCGCGATTATGAAATGGCCGAAAACATCGATACATGGATCAATCGTTTCGCGGCTGGCATTAACGGTTTGCGCGTGGACGCCGGTGTATACCCCGAGCGGTTGCGAGCCGCCATTGACGCGGGTTGGCATACCGGCAAGGAATTGCCGGGCAGCGCCGGGCTTGGCCATGTGGGCGCCATGAAGCTCATCTCGGACGGATCGCTCAACACCCGCTCCGCCTACTGCTCCACGCCGTATTCGGGCATCGAGCCGCTGACGTATGGCACGCTGAGCTACACGCCGCAGCAAATCGAAGACTATATGCGCCTAGCCACCGAGCATGGCTTCGACATTGCCTGCCACGCCATTGGCGACGAAGCGAACACCATTGCGCTCAACGCAGTCGCCGCCACGCACGCACATGGATCGATCGAGCATGCGCAGATGCTCAAACCCGTCGATATCCCGCGTTTCGCCGAGCTGGGGCTCACGGCCAGCATCCAGCCGCAGCACGCCATGGATGACCGCGACGTCATCACCCGTTTCTGGGCCAACCCGGCCGGCATCCCTTATCCGTTCAGGGCCCTCCACGACGCCGGTACCACGCTGCGCATGGGCTCGGATGCGCCCGTGGCCCCGCTGGACCCGTGGCTGGCCATTTCCGCCGCCGTGCTCGGCACCGAAAGCTCTGACCGCGAGCCGTTCCAGCCCGAGCAGTGCCTCGATGTGCATACCTCGCTGGCAGCCTCGACCGCCACTGGCCGTGACCGCCTTGCATCCGGCGACCCGGCCGATGTGGTGTTGCTGGACGCCGACCCATACGCCGCCGATACTCCGGAAGCCCATGCGCGCTATGCCGCAACACGTCGTAATGACATTGCTGTGCGGGGAGCGTACGTATTGATGCAAGCCATCGGCATGAAGTGAACAGAGGTCCGTCTTGATAGCCGCGTTGCACGGAAAAACAAGAAATCCGCCCCTCGAAGTGAAGATAGGACACAGCAGACGCCGCAATACAAAAACGCCGTGTCAGTTGCCCAGTTGGGGCTGACACGGCGTCTTGCTACGAGCGGCGGGAAAATCAGTACTTCATGCCCATGGCCTCGCGCACCTGGTCGAGGGTCTCCTCGGCGATGGCGTTGGCGCGCTTGTTGCCGTCGTGCAGGATGTCACGAATGGAATCCATGTCCTTGGCCAGCTCGGCGCGGCGCTCGCGGTGCGGGGCCAGGAACTCGTTGACTGATTCGATGACGTATGCCTTGAGCGCGCCGGCGCCGGAATCACCGATCTCCTCGGCGATGTCCTTCGGGTCGCGGCCGGTCACCAGGCCGGCGGTGGTCAGCAGGGCGGAGACCTGCGGGCGGGCAACCGGGTCGAAGGTGATGCGGCGCTCGGAATCGGTCGGACTCTTCTTGATGAGCTTGGCGGTTTCCTCGGCGGTGGCGCCCAGCATGATGGAGTTGCCGTACGACTTGCTCATCTTGCGGCCGTCGAGACCCGGAATCTCCGGTGCCTCAGACAGAATGGCGGCCGGCTCCGGGAACACCGGGTTCTTCTTGGCGTAACGCTCGTTGAAACGGCGGGCGATGGTGCGCGTGATTTCCACGTGCGGCAGGTTGTCCTTGCCGATCGGCACGACATTGGCCTTGCAGAAGAGGATGTCGCACGCCTGATGCACCGGGTAGGTGAGCAGCAGACCGGTCAGCGCGTGGCCGGACGCCTCCATCTCGGACTTCACGGTCGGGTTGCGGTGCAGCTCGGCCTCGGTGACCAAGGACAGGAACGGCAGCAGTAGCTGGTTCTCGGCCGGCACGGCGGAGTGGGTGAACATCATGGTCTTGTTCGGATCGATGCCGGCGGCCATGTAGTCGAGCACCAGGTTCAGCACGTTGTCTTGGATGTGCTCGGTGGTGTCGCGGTCGGTGATCACCTGGTAGTCGGCGATGATGATGTTCGTGTTGACGCCGCGCTCCTGCATGGCGACACGCTCACGGATCGAGCCGAAGTAGTGGCCGAGGTGCAGCCGGCCGGTCGGGCGGTCGCCGGTCAACATGGTGAAGGACGACGGCTTGGCCTCCAGCTTGGCGAGCGTTTCGTCCGAACGCTTTTTGGCCGCGAGGAAGCTCGCGCTCATCTCATTGCCTGCCGCTGTCAGTTGCTGCTCGTCGGTCATGACGAAAATCCTTTGAATATGACCCTAAATAAACGCTTTTTATGGTAAAAGTGTGAGCCGACAACGAACAAGCCACTATTAGTGGTACTCTCTATTGTTGATGAATCGAACAGCACAGTAATCGCAGGGGGTCAGATGGGCCGCGGACGTCAGAAAGCCAAACAGCAGAAAATAGCCCGAAAGCTCAAGTACCTGACCACCGATACCGACTACGATGAGCTGGCAAAAGAGCTGAGCGAGCAGGAGCCGGGAATGGGCTCTCCTGACCCGTTCGCCGACATCGATGACCAGTATGCGGACAAGGATGTGGATTCCGCTGCTGATGACCACGCTTCCGGTGCCGCCGAGGCAGCTCCCGCTACGCAGGAGGATGACCTCGACGAGTACGCCAAGTGGGCTGCCGAAGCCGCCGCAAAGGCGACCAGCGGCGAGTTCCCGGCCTCCGCGCCTGCCGCACCGAAGCCGGCCCCGCGCAAGCCGATTCCGATGCCCATGCCTTCCGCGCTCAAGCCCAAGAAGAGCTGAACGCCGGTCTTCTCGTAATAATCCCCTTGTGCTTGGTTGAGCACAAGGGGATTTGTGGTTATGGCTGATGGTGCCGCCGCTGGTGGCTTACTTACGCTTCGCGCCTCACAGCGGCAGCAGGTCGCTCAGGTCGTCGCGCTCGCCGACCGCGCTGATGTGGCCGGCGTCCTTTTCCTCTGCCCATGTGGTGATGCCGCAGGCCAGCCGCAGCCAGACTTCCGGGTCCAGCTCGATGACGTCCGGCGGGGTCAGGTTATGCGGGTCCGATTCCGGGCCGTCCAAGATTTTGACCGCCCCCCACGGCGCGACACGCACCTCCACGCCAGGGCCGGGTGCGCGCCGCTCCAGCAGAAACAGCGAGTAGCGCACGGCCATCGCCCACACCGGGCGTGGCAAGACAGGGGAGACGGTCAGACGATGTGGTGTGTTGTCCGCCAGCTCCCGGGCCGCGGCACGCCATTGCACCAGCGCGTCATGCCCGCGTTTCAGGTCTTTTTCAAGAATTACTGCCATGTATCCCATCATGGCACCGGAGCCGGAAGATCTTCCATAATGCAAACGATGGCATACGGTGTGATGCGGAATATCGGGGCATGTGCTACGCTCTAAATGAGAACGTATGCAAGAACGCTCCGCCATCGTCGTTACGGAGAGTTCATGCTTACGTTTGTGCGACGATACCTATCGCGCGGCATAATAAACACGGGCACTTATCCCGGAAGGAAAGTCAGAATGACCGAAATCACCGCACCGAAGTCTCCTGTCACGGCGGAACAATTCGCCGACGAGATTCGTGAACAACTGAAATACACTCAGAACGTCACCACCGAGCAGGCTACCCCTGCTGACGTGTATGTCGCCGCATCCAAGGCCGTGCGCAACCACCTTGCCGACTCCTGGTTCAAGACCCAGGCCGACACCGTGAACGGCAACACCAAGGCCGTCGGCTACCTGTCCGCAGAATTCCTGATGGGTAAGCAGCTGCGCAACGCGCTGCTCAACGCCGGTCTGACCGAGCAGTTCGACAAGGCCGTGGAAGCCCTCGGCTTCAAGGTCCAGGACGTCGTCGACGCCGAATACGAGCCGGGCCTCGGCAACGGTGGCCTCGGCCGTCTGGCCGCCTGCTTCATCGACTCCCTCGCCTCGCTGGGCGTGCCGGCCTTCGGCTACGGCATCCAGTACAAGTACGGCATCTTCAAGCAGGAGTTCGACAAGGACGGCAAGCAGGTCGAAACCCCGGACTACTGGCTGGCCAACGAAGAGCCGTGGGGCCACATCGACTACAACCGCGACCAGAAGGTTTCCTTCGGCGGCAAGGTCGTCGAGAACGCCGACGGCACCAAGACCTGGCAGCCCGCATGGTCCGTGCGCGCCGTGCCGGTGGACTACCTGGTCCCCGGCTACAAGTCCGGCCGCGTGAACACCCTGCGCCTGTGGAGCGCCAAGAGCTACGACGAGTTCGATCTGCTCGCCTTCAACCGCTCCGAGTACATGGAAGCCGTGACCCCGCAGGTCAAGGCCGAGAACATCTCCAAGATTCTCTACCCGGAAGACTCCACCAAGGT
>ENA-OQNC01000068-OQNC01000068.1-human-gut-metagenome-genome-assembly--contig:-NODE-68-length-15819-cov-3.626179_pt1 | contig 15819 bp, 19 predicted proteins | sample MGYA00242626_ERZ504874 | MGnify/ENA primary metagenome ERZ504874 (study PRJEB26092, sample SAMD00036411) | human gut metagenome | host: Homo sapiens | study: EMG produced TPA metagenomics assembly of...
GTAAAATTCAGGCAACGTGGGCAGTGTGACTTCTTTTTGTTCTGCCGGCATTAATTCCTCTGATCGTATTTTGGATTTATCCGATCCTGCGATCTGTCTATATTAGTTTCACAGACTGGGATTATATGACTCCGGATTACAATTTTGTATTTTTTGATAATTTTATTTCGTTGTTTCAGGATGCCAGATTTTACGATGCACTTTGGAACACAGTTGTGTTTACATTGGGAACGCTGATTCCGACGATCGTACTTGGTCTGATGCTGGCTCTTTTGATGCAGAAAGCATTTAAAGGAAGCGGGATCATCAAATTTATTTTGTTTTCGCCATGGATCACGCCGACTGTTGCAGTGTCGATCGTATGGACCTGGATCTACGATCCGAATACGGGAATTGCAAATACGGTAATGAGATTTCTGCATCTCCCCGAATTACAGTGGATTAAAAGTTCAGACACAGCAATGCTCGCTGTGATCATTGTGACTGTGTGGAAGAGTCTCGGATATGCGATGATCTTTTATCTTTCCGCATTGGAAAAGGTTCCGAAAGAGTTGTACGAGGCAAGCGGGCTGGATGGAGCAAAAAGGTGGCAGAGATTCCGGGATGTTACGATTCCGTGTATTTCTCCGACTTACGTTTTCCTGGTAATTATTACGATGGTAACTTCACTGCAGGCATATGATCAGATTCAGATTCTGACTCAGGGAGGTCCGTCCGGAAGCACAAGAACCTTGCTGTATATGTATTATCAGCTTGGATTTGAAGAGTTTAACATGGGGCAGGCAACTGCGGTGGCGATTGTGATGATTATAATCACCGTAGTATTATCGGCAGTACAGTTCGGTGCATCGAAAAAATGGGTGCATTATTAGAAAGAAGGACAGATTATGAAGATAAGAACAGGAATCGAAAAACTCGGAAAAGGAATGATTTTACTGATCTTCAGTATTTTCACAATCTTTCCGTTTGTATGGATGATTTTAAGTGCACTGAAAACAAAGGCGGAGATTATGGATGTCCGTTCATTTTTTCCGGTCAGAATTCCAGTGGCATAACTTTTACCAGGTCATTTTTGAATCACCGCTTCTTCGATATGTCGGCAACAGTTTGTTTGTATCAGTGATCACGCTGGCGCTGCAGATCGTAACAGGTGCGATGATCGCCTATGCGATTGTTTTTATGAATTTTAAAGGCAAGAAAGCGTTGTTTGCAGTCATCATGGGAACTTATATGCTTCCGACAGCAGCAACATATATTCCGAGCTATATTATTCTGGCAAACTGGAATCTGCTGAACACGTTTACAGGGCTGATCATTTCCAACTGTGTCAGCATTTTCGGAATCTTTCTGCTTCGACAGGCATTTATGCAGGTTCCAATGGGACTAATCGAGGCAGCAAGAATCGACGGGGCAAGCTCCTGGAAGATTTTGTGGCGGGTCGTGTGTCCGATGACAAAATCTTCGTTCATCACATTTGGACTGATGAACTTTATTACCTGCTACAACAGTTATATGTGGCCTTCTCTGATCACAGATGCGGATGAGAAGATGATGGTGTCACAGGGATTGAGAAAATTCTTTATAGAAGGCGGTGCTTATGGAACAGAATGGCCCCTGGTCATGGCAGGAAGTACATTGATCGTACTGCCGCTTCTGATTCTGTTTGCATTTACGCAAAAGTGGTTTATCAATGGAATCGGCGGAGATACGGGTATGAAAGGATAATTCCTTTTTTACATAAAGAAAGCAAAGAAAAAATGACATACGATGCATGAAGGAGAAAAAAGAAAATGAAAAAGAGAATTGTATCAGCATTATTAGTTTGTGTACTTGGAATGTCCCTGGTGACAGGATGTGGAAACAATGCAAAGGCTGCAGAAACGACAAAGACGGCAGATGGAAAAATTCAGTTGGATCTCTGGTATTCCGGGGGAAAAACAGCAGTCAATGTATTTCAGGACATTGTAGATGCATTCAATGAGTCTCAGGACAAATATGAAGTTAAGACAACAACACAGGCGGATTATACAGAGACTTATGAAAAACTGCAGGCAGGGATTGCAGGAAAGAAAGCTCCGGACATGGCACTTCTGGATACAGATAAATCCAGAAATCTTTCTGAAAAAAATCTGGTTGCAGACATCAATGAGTATGTAGAAAAAGATGATTCCTTTGAAAAAGATGATTATCTGCCGGTATTTTATGAGCAGGGGGAGGATGAGAACGGAAAATTGTTTGCACTGCCTGCATATGGTACAACACAGGTGATGTACTACAATAAAGCGGCATTTGAAAAAGCGGGAATTGACCCGGCAACGATCAAGACCTGGCAGGATCTTGCAGCGGCAGCAGAGAAAATGACAGCTTCTGATGGTTCCTTTGTGGGCTGGGAGCCAATGTGGGGCTCAGGAAATCTGATTGATGCAGCACTCAGCAACGGAGCCTCTCTTCTGAGTGAGGATGGGAAAAAAGTGATGATCAATTCAGACGAATGGGTAGAGGTATGGGAGAGCTTCCGTACATGGATTCACGATGACAAGATCATGAAAGTAAATTCCGGTGGACAGGGCTGGGAATACTGGTACACGACGATTGACGACGTTCTGCAGAATAAAGCAGGCGGTTATACAGGTTCTTCCGGAGATCAGGCAGATCTGGACTTTAGCATTGTGGGAGCCATGGAACAGCCTGGATTTAACGACAACCCTTCAGCACCAACGGCAGATGCACTGCAGCTTGTGATGCTTCAGAATTCTTCTGATGAAGAAAAAGAAGGTGTTTATGAGTTTATGAAATATTTTACAACTCCGGAAAATCAGGCAAAATGGTCCATGGGCACAGGATATGTGGCAGTACGTGAGTCTACACAGGAAGTAGAAGAGTTTAAGTCTTATGCAGAAGAAAATCCTCAGGCACTGGTTCCGCTTCAGCAGGCATCTCACGGAACACCGGCTCTTCAGGATCCGACAGGAGGAAAGATTCTGGATGCCCTGTCAATTGCAGCGGATAAGGTAGAGTTGGAAAACGTACCTGCACAGGAAGCTCTGGATGAAGCACAGAAAACAGCACAGGAAGCATTGGATGCATTATAAAATGAGAGATCAGATTAGATTTAAAATCGGAAAAGAAGAAAAAAATATTCAGGAAAAATGGATTGAAATTCCAGAAGGAACAGAACACATTCAGATGATGATAGAAATGCCCGAAGAATTTCGGTATATGGCATTCTTGTTTCTGGAAGATCCCAAAAAAGAAATTCGGTTTCAGAAGCTGCTGGGATATGGGCAGCAGAACCCGGGAATCGGAAAAAGTACAAAAGATACAACGATAGGAGGTGTTCCGGGAGAGATTTATCCCGGAACATGGAAAATCGGAATCGGTATTTTTACAGAATATGTTGCGCAGAAGCTGGGAGAACAAACCGGAGAAATTGTACTGACAGTTTCGGACCGGAAAGATGTGGTTTCTGATCCGATCGGCGGAGAATGCTGGGGGGAAAAACGGACTTCATGTCTCGGAAAAAAAGCTATCGTTGGGAGAACGTATTTTGTCCGGAATCCGGATGGTATAAGGGTGATTTTACATACGCATACGAGGTTGTCTGACGGAAAAGAGACGATCGGGGCATTGCTTCTGAAAGAGCAGAGGAAAGCGGTTTGGATTTTTATGTGCCGACAGAACATAATCTGATGCATACCGGCTGGTGTAAGACTTCACTCTGTGTGCTTCCCGGAATTGAGGTAACGACAGATAAAGGACACATGAATCTGTTTGGAATTACGGAAATGCCGGAGAAAATTCTGGAGATCGTGAAGCATAACGGAGAAGAGGTCATAGATACGTATATGGATCAGACGATAGCACAAGCAAAACAAAAAGGATGGATTCGCAGTATCAATCATCCGTTTCTGACCATCTGGAAGTGGCAGTTTGAAAATACAGACCTGCGGGATATCAACTGTATGGAGATCATCAATGATCCGACGTATCCGGATGGACCAGGATCTAATGATATGGCAATTCGTTTTTTGGATCAAGTATGGAATGAAGGAATTCGTGTGTTCGGAGTGGGAGGAAGTGATTCTCACAATCTGGAGGATGAATTTTATGAAGGGGCAAGCCTTCCGTCTGCGGTGGGAGATCCCGCAACATGGGTATTTTGTGACGGATTAAGTCCGAAAAATCTGATGAATGCAGTAAGGCAGGGACATCTGTGTGTGACCAGATTCTGCAAAATAGAGCCAAAAATCAAGGTGGATGGTCAGAACTGTCTTCCGGGAGATGAGATCACTGCAAAGAAGTGTGAGATTACATATCGGGCGGAAATTTTGGGACTGACAGAAGAACCGGAAGCATTTCTTGTGATGAATGGAAATTATGTGGAACTGTCGGTCAGTTCGTCTGAAAACGGAAAATATCATGTAGAGACACACTTGATTCTGGAAAATACGTCCTGGCAGTGGATCAGACTGGAAGTCAGAACAAAGAAAAAAGAATTTCTGGGATATGTAAATCCGGTATTCCGAGGAAAGAAAGAGCCGGAGAGGATCACTTTCGGAGAAATCAAAGGAGAGACAGAAGGTTTAACAGATGATTAAAGGTATTTTATTTGATAAAGATGGAACTCTGATTGACTTTTTTTCCTTATGGCTGGGTGCGGCAAAAGCGGTCGTAATACAGTTTTTAAAAGAAAATGAGCTTTCGGAGGAAGTGAAGGAACGTGTGTTTTATGCTATGGGAATCGAGAATGGAGAAATCGATCCTTATGGCGGGCTTGCGTATAAGTCCTATTCAGAAATTGCTCTGGATATTACGGATGAACTTTCAAGGGAGCAGATTTATCTGGACAGCCGAAAAGTGAGGATGCAGCTGGAGCGGCTGTTTGCTGAATATGTGACGGAAAGTCAGGCACAGTATGTGGAAACAGCGGACATTAAAGCAGTCCTTGATGCGCTGAAACAAAGAGACATCCGGGTTGGACTTGCAACAGCAGACACGGTGCGGTCTGCAAGAAACTGTCTGCAGCGGCTGGGGGTACTGGAAAAATTTGATTATGTGGGAGCAGATGATGGTGTTCTGCGCCCCAAACCGGAAGCAGATATGTTTCTGGAATTTCAGAAAAAATTCGGGCTGAAGCCGCAGGAAATTGCAGTGGTTGGAGATACATATAATGACATTCGTTTTGCAAGAGAGAACGGCGGAGTGGCCATTGGTGTTTTAAGCGGAGTGAGTCAGGAAGCAGATTTTTGCGGGGAAGCAGATTATATATTAAATTCTGTGGGAGAACTTCCGCAATTATTGGAACAGATATAGATATTAAGGAGGCATTGCTGTGGCTGAGATTCAGTTGAAACATGTATATAAAAAATATGAAGACAAAGTAGTTGCGGTACAGGATTTTAATCTTAAGATCAAGGATCAGGAGTTTGTGATTTTCGTAGGTCCTTCCGGATGTGGAAAATCGACAACGCTGCGGATGATCGCAGGATTGGAGGAAATATCCGACGGGGAGCTTCTGATCGATGGAAAAATGATGAATCAGGTACAGTCATGCGACAGAGATATTGCAATGGTGTTTCAGAATTATGCACTGTACCCGCATATGACCGTATTTGAGAATATGGCATATAGCCTCCGGCTGAAAAAGGTACCGAAAAAAGAACGCAGACAGAAGGTGGAGGAAGCGGCAAAGATTCTTGGACTCGAAGGGGTTCTGGACAGAAAGCCGGGAGAACTTTCGGGCGGGCAGAAGCAGAGAGTGGCAATGGGACGTGCAATTGTACGGAATCCAAGAATTTTCCTGATGGATGAGCCATTGTCCAATCTGGATGCAAAATTAAGAACACAGATGAGGGCGGAGATACTGAGGTTGTACCAGAAGCTGAAAACGACGTTTATTTATGTGACGCATGATCAGACAGAGGCGATGACACTTGGAACAAAGATTGTAGTGATGAAAGACGGAGTGATTCAGCAAGTCGCATCACCGGAAGAACTTTACAACTGTCCGGCAAATACATTTGTGGCAGGTTTTATCGGAATGCCGCCTATGAATTTCTTTCAGGGGAAATGCTGCAGAGGCGGAGAATATGGAACCTATCTTCAGATTGGAGATTTTGCGGTCAATCTGACAGAAGAAGATGCCGAAAGAGTTTTCCGAAAGGGATATATGGGTGAGGTGATCACAGTAGGTGTGCGTCCGGAAGATCTGGTACTTACAGAGGAAGGAACAGAGCATGAGGTTCTGGTGTATGAAATGCTCGGTGCAGAAACCTATCTTTATTTTACATACGAAGGGAAGGATGTGGCATTGAGGACAAATGCAGACACACCATATAGACGGGGAGACAGGATTTCTTTTTGTCTCAGAAATGATAAACTGCACTTGTTTGACGGTGACACCGGGATCAGAATATAAGAAAGACGGCGGAAGGAGACTTCTGCTGTTTTTTTTGTGCAATTGCAGGAATCTGGGTATATCTTACATCAAAATTATGCTATACTGAAACAGTAACCGAAGGAATTCAAGAAAAGACAGCAGGTGATGATATGAGCAGTTTTAAAGACGTGGTTGGACACAAAAATATAATACAGTATATTGAAAATGCGGTAAAAACAGATAAGGTTTCCCATGCATATATTTTGAATGGGGAAAAAGGTTCCGGAAAACGACTTCTGGCAAATTTGTTCGCTATGAGCCTGCAGTGTCAGAACCGGGATGAAGACGGAGACGCATGCGGAAAGTGCCAGTCCTGCAAACAGGCAGCATCGAATAATCAGCCGGATATTATCAGGGTGACACACGAAAAACCAAATACGATCAGTATTGATGACATCAGAGAGCAGATCAACAATGATATTGTGATCAAGCCATACAGCAGCAAATATAAGATCTATATTGTACCAGATGCAGATATGATGAGTGTACAGGCGCAGAATGCGCTGTTGAAGACGATCGAGGAGCCGCCGGCTTATGCGGTGATCCTGCTTCTGACAGAGAATGCGGAGATTCTTCTTCCGACGATCCGTTCCAGATGTGTAATGCTGAAGCTGAGAAATATCAAAGATCAGCTGATCAAAAAATATCTGATGGAACAGATGGAGATTCCGGATTATAAAGCAGATGTGTGCGTGGCGTTTGCGCAGGGGAATATGGGACGTGCGATCATGCTTGCGACATCAGAGCATTTTAATGAGATCAAGGAAGAGGCAGTTCATCTGCTGCGTGAGATTAATGACATGGATGTGGATGCGCTGGAGGCAGCCGTAAAACGAGTGGTTTCTTATAAGATGAATATCACAGACTATCTGGATGTGATCTCGGTATGGTATCGGGATGTGCTGATCTATAAAGCCACAAAGAATGTGGATCAGGTCGTATTTTCTGATCAGCTCAGATTTATCAAGGACCGGGCAAGCAAGAGCTCTTACGAGGGAATCGAGAATATTCTGGACGGAATTGAAAAGGCAAAGGCCAGACTAAAAGCAAATGTCAATTTTGAACTGACGATGGAATTGCTTTTATTGACAATAAAGGAGAACTGATAGAATGACAAAAGTGATTGGAGTAAGGTTTCGGACAGCCGGAAAAATCTACTATTTTTCACCGGGAAAGTTTGAGATCAAACAGGGAGACCACGTGATTGTGGAGACTGCGCGCGGTGTAGAGTATGGAAAGGTTGTGATCGGAACCAGAAAAGTAAAAGATCAAGAGGTGATACAGCCGCTGAAGTCTGTCATTCGGATCGCCACAGAGCAGGATCAGAAGACAGAAGAGAAAAATAGAGAAAAAGAAAAGGAAGCATTTCAGATTTGTCTGGAAAAGATCAGAAAGCATGGTCTGGAGATGAAACTGATCGATGCGGAATATACATTTGACAACAATAAAGTGCTGTTTTATTTCACAGCAGACGGGCGTATCGATTTCCGTGAGCTGGTAAAAGATCTGGCAGCAGTATTTCGCATTCGGATCGAGCTGCGTCAGATCGGTGTAAGAGATGAGACGAAGATCCGGGGCGGAATCGGAATCTGCGGAAGACCATTATGCTGTCACACGTATTTGTCCGAGTTTGCTGCAGTTTCCATTAAGATGGCAAAAGAGCAGAATCTGTCCCTGAATCCGACCAAGATCTCCGGAGTGTGCGGAAGGCTGATGTGTTGTCTGACGAACGAGGAAGAGACTTATGAAGAATTAAACAGCCAGCTTCCGTCAGTAGGAGATACGGTTACGACTTCAGATGGATTGACAGGAACGGTCCATTCCTTAAGTGTTCTGAGAAAACTGGTGAAAGTAGTTGTAAATCTGGAAAACGATGAAAAAGAAATCAGGGAATATCAGGCGGAAGAATTAAAATTCCGTCCGCGTAAGCGAAAAGCGAAGGTCTCAAAAGAAGAGATGCGCAAGCTCGCGGAACTGGAAAAGGGAGAAGGAGCGTCAAGATTAGATGACAAATAATTTAAAATCCGGAGAGCGTCTGGATGATCTGCAGCTTAATGGGCTTCAGATCATCCAGGATCCGGAACGATTTTGTTTTGGGATTGATGCGGTGATGCTTTCTGATTTTGCCAGGGTCAAACCGGGGGAGAAGGTTCTGGATCTGGGAACCGGAACTGGGATCTTACCGATTTTATTGTCCGCAAAGACCAGAGGAGAGCATTTTATCGGACTTGAGATTCAAAAAGAAAGTGCTGATATGGCGCGAAGAAGTATAGAGTGGAATCATCTGCAGGAAAAAATTGAGATTGTGCAGGGAGATATCAAAGAGGCGGCAGCGTTATTCAAGCCGACTTTTTTTGATTGTGATCGTGACCAATCCACCGTATATGCTGAACCAGCATGGTCTGCAGAATCCGGGAGATGCCAAAGCGATCGCGCGGCATGAGATTTTATGTACTCTGGATGATATTTTACGAGAGAGCAAACAATTACTTGCGGACGGGAAAGGACGGTTTTATATGATACATAAACCGTTTCGTCTGGGAGAGATTCTGACGAAGATGAGTGAATATAAGATCGAACCGAAGAGGATCCGATTTGTGCATCCTTATATTGATAAGGAACCTACGATGGTGCTGATTGAAGGTCTTCGAGGCGGAAAACCGAGGGTAACGATCGAACCGCCTATAATTATGTATACCCGGTGAGGGTGAGAGAAAGGAAACAGCATGACAGGAACGTTATATTTGTGTGCAACTCCAATCGGAAATCTGGAGGATATGACTTTTCGTGTGATCCGTACACTCAAAGAAGTGGATCTGATCGCAGCGGAGGATACAAGAAACAGTATCAAGCTGTTAAATCATTTTGAGATACAGACACCAATGACCAGTTATCACGAATACAATAAATACGAAAAAGGAAGAAAGCTGGTAGAAAAGCTGTTGGAAGGACAGAATATCGCTTTGATCACAGATGCCGGGACGCCCGGAATTTCGGATCCCGGAGAGGAACTTGTGAAGATGTGCTATGAATCCGGAATTCCGGTAACATCTCTTCCGGGGGCAGCAGCCTGTATTACGGCACTGACAATTTCCGGGCTGTCTACCAGACGATTTGCATTTGAAGCATTTTTGCCATCAGATAAAAAAGAACGGGAACAGATTTTAAAGGAGATGGAGACTGAAACGAGGACTATGATCGTATATGAAGCACCTCATCGTCTTGTAAAGACTCTGAAATTGTTTCTGGAGCGGCTTGGAAACCGGAAGATTACCGTATGCCGGGAGTTGACAAAACGTCATGAGACAGCTCTTGCAGTGACTTTGGAAGAAGCAGTGGCTCATTATGAGGCAAATCCTCCAAAAGGGGAATGTGTTCTGGTGATCGAGGGGAAGAGCCGGGAAGAAGCCCGGGAAGAGGAGAGAAAACAGTGGGAAGAAATGACCATTGAAGATCACATGGAAGTATACACAAAACAGGGAATGGATAAGAAATCAGCAATGAAAGCTGTCGCAAAGGACAGGGGAGTGTCTAAGAGGGATATTTATCAATATCTGGAAAGCAGAAAATAAAAAGGAACACGGAGATCAGTGAAAGATTTCTGTGTTCCTTTTTGTACGATGAGCTTATGTGATTCAGATTTTTTTGATATCCACAACCTCTCCGTCTCTCATGGAGATTACTTTTTGTCCTGCAATCTCAGTTTCTCCCCGCTTGTTAGTTACATAGAGGACTGTAATGCCAAGCTCTTTGTTGATGCGCCGGATATCACGCATCATTTCTTTTCTGCGATATTCGTTCTGTCGGGCAAAATCTTCATCGACCAGAAGGACTTTTGGTTTGCATACAACAGCACGTCCAAGTGCAACGCGTTGTTTCTGCGCCTCATTGATCACCCGGATCTTTTTCTCAAGAATGTCCGTGATATTGAAAAAATGTGCTGCCATTTTCACACGGCTGTCAATAATCTGCCGCGGAAGATTGCGAAGGCGCAGTCCAAGCGCGATATTGTCATACACGTTTAAGTGAGAATAGAGCTGATAATTCTGAAACGCCATGGCAAGACTACGGTCACGGGGCAGAATATCGTTGAGCAGATCTTTTCCGAGATAGATTTCACCGGATGTAATATCCTCCATACCACCGATCATGCGAAGTATGGTGGATTTTCCGCAGCCGCTTGGTCCGAAAAAGGTAACAAACTCTCCGTCTTCTATATGCAAAGAAAGATTTTTGACAGATACAAATCCGTTGGGATATGTCTTGTTCAGATTTTCAAGAGTAATACTCGCCATCAGAACACCTCCTTATGTCTAACATCAGTGTATCATATTCAAACCTGCAAAACAATCTATTGCAGCATGAATTGAGCAAGGACCACGCTGGCTGCAAGTCCGGCGAAGGTGGCAATCAGCGCTCCAGTCAGTGTGTAGCGGGAGTTTTTGATCTTTGCGGTCATGAAATAGACACTCATAGTATAAAAGATGGTCTCTGTACAGGACATGGAAATGGATGCAATCAGTCCGATCAGAGAATCCGTACCAAACTCTTTATAGAGATCCAGAAGAAGTCCGGTAGCGGCTGAGGAAGAAAACATTTTGACAACCGTAAGAGGAACCAGTTCTCCGGGAAATCCAATGGCAGCAGTAAACTGCCCAATACAGGAGGAAATCATCTCCAGAAACCCGGAAGCGCGGAGAATACCCACTGACACCATAAGTCCGATGAGTGTGGGCATGATCTTGAGAACGGTTAAAAATCCGTTTCGGGCACCTTTGATGAAATGTTCATAGACGTTGATCTTCATCAGAAGTCCATAGACGATGATGGCAAGGATCAGAAACGGGACAATAAAATTGGTGAGGTAGAGAAAAAGATTCATGAATGACTCCAAAATAAAATCAGATTTTTAAATCTATATGCGGTTTCAGAGAATAACATCCCTCAAGAACTCATAAGATAAAACAAAATCGATTTTGGGAGTTTGCCATGTCAGATCGTTTGCGAAAGAGCACAAAAAAGCAAGTCATCTCGATCATTCTTGTTCTTACCTTGCTGTTGTCTGTGATATTGTCCGGATGTCACGGGCAGTCTTCAAGAAATCCAGAAATAAAAAGTTCAAGTAAAACTTTAACCGAAACCTTATTTTGTCAGGAAGTGGCGTCAAATACGGTCAGTCTGCATTATACACTCAAAGATCCCGGTCAGTATGGGATTCAGGATTCCCCGGTTACATTCGGATATTTTAATACGGATAAAGGAACCCGAAAAATTTCCACAGAAAATACACAGGCGGCATTGAAACGATTTTCCTATCGGAAATTATCAAGGGAAAACAGGCTTACATATGATGTGTTGGATTATTATCTGGAGTTATCTAAAAAAGAAAGTGACTATCTGCTGTATGAAGAGCCCATGGGGACAGTCAGCGGTGTGCAGACACAGATTCCGGTACTGTTGTCAGAATATCAGTTTCAAAGCAAAGAAGATGTGGATGCTTATCTGGAGTTGATGAAAACAACACCCGATTATTTTAATTCCCTGATCGCATTTGAACAGGAAAAGGCACAAAAAGGGCTTTTTATGGCAAGCTATACGGCGGACACCGTAATTGAACAGTGTCAGGCATTCATTGATATGGGAGACTCCAACTATCTGATTTCCACGTTTGTTGATCGGATCCAGAAGCTTACAGATCTGTCCGAATCGGAGAAAAGTGATTATATCCAGAAAAATGCATATATGCTGAAGACCTATGTGTTGCCGGCCTATCAGCAGCTGATTAAAACCGTGGTGGAGTTGAAAGATTCCGGTAAGAACGAAGAAGGACTCTGTTATCTGCCAAACGGAAAAGAATATTATGAACTGACAGTGCAGGCGTCCACAGGATCTGCAAGAACAGTTCCTCAATTACAGAAACTGACAAAGAATCAAATGAAAGATGATCTGGCGGCAATGAAAGCTGTGATCGGACTGACAGCAGAACAGGCAAAGGAAACAGCAGTGATGGAATCTACCGATCCAAAAGAAATATTAAACAGCCTGAGTCTGGATATTCAGAAGACGTTCCCAAAACTTCCCCAGACGAGTGTAGAAGTAAAATATGTGCCAAAAGCCATGGAAGCACATCTAAGTCCGGCATTCTATATGATACCGGCATTGGATGACACAGAAGAAAATGTCATCTATGTCAATCAGGCCCAGATGGGTAATAAGCTGACACTGTATACAACACTGGCCCATGAGGGGTATCCGGGGCATCTGTATCAGACGGTTTATTACGCATCGACAAAGCCGGATCCACTGCGCAGTATTTTCAATTTTGGCGGATATGTAGAAGGCTGGGCAACGTATGCGGAAATGGGTTCCTACTATCTGGCAGATTCTCTTACCAGAGAGCAGGCGGTTCTGCTTCAGAAAAACAGTTCCATTTTGCTGGCATTGTATGCGCTGGCAGATATGGGCATTCATTATGATGGGTGGAATCGGATGGATACTGTAAAATTTTTCAAAGAATATGGAGTCGGAAGTGCGGAGATCGTAAATCAGATTTATGATCTGATCATTGGATCTCCGGGAAATTATCTGAAGTATTATATCGGCTATGTAGAATTTCTGGAATTAAAGAAAAAATGGGTCGAAAAAAAGGGCGAGGATTTTTCCCAGAAAGAATTTCATAAGGCAGTACTGGATGTAGGACCGGCACCGTTTGAACTGGTAGAAAAATATATGTGGCAGGGAGAAAAATAAAAGATGTTGAATTATCTGTGGGCAGGAATGATTATAATCGGAATCATATATGGTGCATTCACCGGAAAAATGCCCGATATCACGAATGCAGCTCTGGATTCTGCAAAAGATGCAGTAACCTTGTGTATTACAATGGTGGGAGTGATGGCATTCTGGATGGGAATCATGGAAATTGCGTCCCGGGCGGGAATTATTGAGATGGCATCGAAAAAAATGAGACCGCTGATCCGTATTTTTGTTTCCTGATATTCCGAAAGAGCATCAGGCAAATCAGTATATTACAACAAACTTTATTGCAAATTTTCTGGGGCTTGGCTGGGCGGCAACGCCTGCCGGACTTCAGGGAATGCAGGCACTGGCCGAATTAGAACAGGAAAGAAGGATGAAAAGAGCGCCGGGAAAGGCAAGAAAGCCCGGCGTGGCATCCAATGAAATGTGCACATTTCTGATCATGAATATCTCTTCGCTGCAGTTGATCCCGATCAATGTGATCGCCTACCGGAGTCAGTATGGAAGTGTGAATCCGGCGGCAATTGTAGGTGCGGGGATTGTGGCGACAACAGTGAGTACGCTGGCCGGGATGGTGTATTGTAAGATTATGGACAGGAAGAGATAAGTCCGATCCGGGCATACTCGATCAATTCTTCTTCCACGCGTTTCATCACTTCTTTTGTCTCCGGATTGGTATAAGGGATCCTGGCAATGATTTTGGGAATATAGTTTTGCTCTTCGATGATATCCAGACTTTCCCGGAAGTTAATATCATAAAAATAAGCAAGATAAGAAATCCAGTAATCCATCGGTGTTACCCGGTCAGAGGACAGGATACATTCATGACGTAAAATAGAATCTCTTACTTTTGGAGAAATCGCAGAGGCGCCTGTTTCCTCTGCGGAAGTATCCATAAAAGTTTCCAGTCTGTCTTCCTAGTTTTACACGGCAGTTGTCCAGTTTATCGGCATCCCGGATGATCTTTGCATGAAGTAAAGTACGTGCATCGGAAATTCCATCCAGCTTAAAATCACTGTGTTTGGCAATGGAAATACGGATGATTTCGTCAAAAATCTGATTCTGGAATAAAGTTACGGATCAGATTTTGATGAGGCGCATTGTCGAACAGAATTTTGACTCCGTAAGCTGCGTGATCCATCGTGTCAGGGAGAAAACTGTCAAATTGCTTCAACTGTTCAAAACGTCCGATATCATGCAGCAGTGCGATCATCTTGGCGAGGGACGTATCTTCCTCAGATAATTTCATACGGGCGGCAATATCGGCACTTTCTTTGACAACACCGTAGGTATGTACGTATTTTAGACGTAATTTTGTCATTGTGGCAGTCGTAGTCTTTTAAATAATTGTTGAATTGGGTTTTGGCGGTATAAAAATCCATGAAAATAGTACGCTCCTTATCATTGTCATAAATTTTGTTATTTTTATTTTGATGAGTTTCTCGGGGAATGTCAAGTGGGATGAAAAGAACTATTACTCAAAAATGGGGCATGTCATTTAAAATGAGGTGCTCCATTTTTGAGTTTCTTTTATCTTTCATCATTAAGATAGGTATTTCGAAGAGATTCTAATTCTAAATGTGTATTGGTAATAGCTTGTTGAACATCAATTTCAGAATCTAACAATTTATATATCCAGTCACAGACAACAGCATCAATTTCGTATTGAGGGATGACCTTGTTATTAGATAGTTTGGGAGGAATTGTAGGCTTGGTATATTTATAAATAGAATGATATAAAGGAAGCCAAGGATACAACTCTGTTAATTCATCATTGGTGTAGGTGCTATTTAGCGCAGAAAGCCCACCTAATAAAGAGGAATAGTTTGTAATTTGCTCATCGCAAGTCCATTTGAGAAATTCAAAAGCTTCTTGTTTTTTATCAGAGTGACTATTGATACCAAGTCCCCAACCACCAAGCAAAGGAGAATGACCAGGAATTAAGTGATAGCCTATTGAGCCCACAATACTATTTTTCTTCAGGTCAGTAACATCAGATAAAAATGATGGATATGAAATAAGCATTGCGGTTTCTCCCTTTAAGAAAATCATCGACAACACTGATATCTGTAGCTGTTCTGTAATCGGGTTTTGCATTTTTTATAGATTTAACAAAATTAATATATGCTTTTAAGGAATGATCGGAGTCTAAACAGACATTTCCATGTCGATTGAAAAGACTGCCGCCATATGATCTGAGACGCATATATATTTCAGGAGTTAGGCATTCGCTATAGGCAGTAGGTATGGAAATTCCATATGAAATAGCAGTGGTCTTGTTTGTAAAGAAATCGGCAATTGTATTAAATTCTTTCAAAGTACTGGGTGGACGAAGTGAAATATTATTTTCTCTTTCATAATCATTTTTTAATGCCGTGTTTTCAAATAAATCTTTTCGGTAATAAAAAATTTGTGGAGCATACATAAAAGGAATGCCGTAATAGCGACCGTTAAAAATGCTGTAATACTTCAAACAATTCGGAAGAAAGATATCAGGGTTAATGGAATGAAATTTAGTAGTGATATCTTCTAATATCTGCTCAGAGGCAAGGGAAGGAAGCCAGGGAATATCATACATAAATACGTCATAAGGCTGTTCGTTGTTTGTAACGGTATTTTTC
>ENA-OQNC01000069-OQNC01000069.1-human-gut-metagenome-genome-assembly--contig:-NODE-69-length-15504-cov-3.101255_pt1 | contig 15504 bp, 19 predicted proteins | sample MGYA00242626_ERZ504874 | MGnify/ENA primary metagenome ERZ504874 (study PRJEB26092, sample SAMD00036411) | human gut metagenome | host: Homo sapiens | study: EMG produced TPA metagenomics assembly of...
AACGGCATAGAAAATGCGGTAGTTCTTTTGAGTTATCCGGAAAAAGCATTTGGTAATCCCAAAGCATTGCGTGCTTTCATCAGTACAAACGCAGCCCTATCTACACAGGAGATTCTTTCCTGGTATGTGTGTCGATGGCCGATTGAAGTATTTTTCCGCCAGTGTAAGGATAAACTGGCACTGGACAGCTATCAGATACGCTCTGCACAGGGAATCAAAAGGTACTGGCTGCTTATGTCACTGGCACATTTCATGTGTGCAGTGGGTACTGGTAGGTTCTGTTCGTTTGAAACTGGATATCACGAAATCTGTGATACCATTCAGCTGGAAAAGTATCGTTATCTTTTTCAATGCGCAAAGGAAAGCAATGATTTTGATTCATTTATGAAATTCGCAGTGTAGTTTTGTGCAATTTTTCAAATTTGCTCATTTATAGTTAACTAATAAGAAAATGACCTTACATTTACAGTAACAGAAATTTCTCTGTATACTTGATTTATCATAAAATAGTAACAGAAATTGCTGCTTACAAAAAGGTCACTATGTATAGAATAATCAAATTTTTACTGATTGTCTATAAAAACTTCTTCTCAACAATCAGTAAATCCCGCAATTCTCCTATTGATAGATTATCTCCGGTCTTAACAATTCCCATCATAAAGCATATGATATGCCTGCTCATAATTTCATGAATCCACAGAACAAAAAACTTCCTCTCACAACAACATCTCAAATTTTTAGCAGATACCTACGAAAACCTCTTTTATCAAATTGTGAAACCATTGCAGAATGCCGATCAACTATCACAGAAGACAGTATTTTTCAAGACAGAAATGATGTCTGGACATTATTTTACAATAGAAAAGAAGCTTAGATTTCGTCATCGAAGTGTAGAAGCTGATATATAGGGAATGGCTCCGCACATAAAACGAGGGTATCGCTCAATCATCTATTTCGATAATTTTGCGACACCCTCTTATCTTTCTCTAATTTTCTATCCAGCTTCAATACGCTCATAAAGGCTTTCTGTGGAATCTCTACGTTTCCAACCTGACGCATTCTCTTCTTCCCTTCTTTTTGCTTTTCCAAAAGCTTTCTCTTACGGGAAATATCACCACCGTAGCATTTTGCCAGCACGTCTTTTCGCATCGCCTTCACTGTCTCCCGCGCGATGACTTTGCTTCCGATTGCCGCCTGAATCGGAATCTCAAACAGCTGTCTTGGAATCTCTTCTTTGAGCTTCTCGCACATCTTTCTTCCACGCTCATATGCTGTTGCACTGTGTACAATAAAGGAAAGTGCATCCACTTCTTCTTTATTGATCAGAATATCCAGTTTTACCAGCTCTGACTGCTCGTATCCCAGCATTTCATAATCGAAAGATGCATATCCTCTGGAACGGGATTTCAACGCATCAAAGAAATCGTAAATAATCTCATTCAATGGCAGATGATAATGAATCACTGCACGCTTTTCTTCGATATACTCCATTCCCTGATATACCCCCCTGCGCTCCTGACACAGATCCATGATCGCACCGATAAACTCGGAAGTCACCATAATCTCTGCTTTCACCATCGGCTCTTCCATATATTCGATCTCTGCAGGATCCGGCATATTGGTTGGATTGGTCAGGTCGATCACTTCTCCGTTTGTCTTATGGATTTTATAGATAACACTTGGCGCAGTTGTCACAAGATCCAGATTATACTCTCTCTCCAGACGCTCCTGCACGATCTCCAGATGCAAAAGCCCAAGGAATCCACAGCGGAATCCAAACCCAAGAGCCACCGATGTCTCCGCTTCAAACTGCAGCGCCGCATCATTGAGCTGCAATTTTTCCAACGCATCTCTCAAATCCGGATATTTTGCTCCATCTGCCGGATACAATCCACAATACACCATTGGATTACCTTTTATACCCCGGAAGAGGTTCTGCACACGGCCGCGCCGCATCTGTGATCGTATCACCGACACGGGTGTCCTTTACATTTTTCAGACTGGCTGTGATATATCCAACCATTCCCGCGCTCAGCTCATCACACGGAATAAACTGTCCGGCTCCAAAATATCCAACCTCGACAACATCCGCCTGTGCTCCTGTTGCCATCATCCGGATCGTTGTTCCTTTTTTCACACTTCCCTCTTTGATCCGGCAGAATACGATGACACCTTTGTAAGCATCATAAACCGAATCGAAGATCAATGCTTTTAACGGCTCTTTCGGATCTCCTTCCGGTGCCGGAATCTTCTTCACGATCTGCTCCAGCACTTCTTCAATGTTGAGTCCGGTCTTTGCCGAGATCAACGGAGCATCATCCGCCTCGATTCCAATCACATCTTCAATCTCTTCTTTTACGCGATCCGGCTCTGCACTTGGCAGATCGATCTTGTTGATAACCGGAAACACATCCAGATCGTGATCCAGCGCAAGATACACATTCGCCAATGTCTGCGCTTCTACTCCCTGTGCTGCATCTACAACCAGGATTGCTCCGTCACAGGCTGCAAGACTTCTGGACACTTCATAGTTAAAATCCACATGTCCCGGTGTATCGATCAGGTTGAAGATATACTCTTCCCCGTCGTTTGCTTTGTATACGGTACGCACAGTCTGGGCTTTGATTGTGATTCCGCGCTCCCTCTCCAGTTCCATATTGTCCAGCACCTGCGACTGCATCTCACGACTTGTCAAAAGTCCGGTCTTTTCGATGATCCGGTCTGCAAGCGTAGATTTTCCATGGTCGATATGTGCAATGATGCAAAAATTTCGTATTTTATTCTGATCAATTGATGACACGTTCATTCCTCCAGTAACTCTGTCTTTTTCTATTTTCTTCTATGCTGAATGTTCTTCTGTTTTATGCAAAAATATACTATCATGCCTTTCCTGTTTTGACAAGAACATCTGTCATTTACGATGAGTATTTTACCAAAAACAACTCCACTGCCAGTGTATCTGTCAGCCTTCCTGTCTTCACACGCTCCTCCAGATCCGCACTCTCTTCCAACACGGCACGCAATTCTTCGCTCTTAAAATACCGGGTCTGCTCCATATATTTTCCCGCAGCAAACGGATGCAGCCCTGCTTTTGCTGCTAATTTCTTTTTTCCCGTATCCTTTTTTCTGCAGTGACTGTACATGGAATAAAATCCGGTACTGCCTGACCAGCAAAAATAAAATTCTCATAGGAGGCTCTTTTAATGCCAGCAGTTCGTAATACAGATCCAGCGCTTTTCTCTGCTTTTTCTCTGCCACTGCATTGACCATCTCAAAAATATGATTTCCGATCTGGTTGATACAGACTGCATCGATGTCCTCCGGTGTGATCACGTCCCGATGCAGTGTATAGCAGAACAGTTTTTCCAGTTCGCCCTGGATATTCTGCATATCGGTTCCGACTTTTCCCAGAAAATATCCGACCGAAGCATCCGATATCTGTTTTCCCTCCCGCCTGACATTGCCAAGGATCCAACGCTTCAATGTAGATTCATCCTGAAACGGAAGTTCCACAATATGACCTTTTGCTTTCACCGCCTTATACAACTTGCTGCGCTTGTCCACTTCTTCTTCCACAAAAATAAAATAAGTAGTCTCCGGCATGGTCTTGATATACTCTGCCAGATCTGCACCCGAACTTTTAAACAGTCCGGTATTTTCAAATACGATCAACCTGCGTTCTGCAAAAAAAGGTAGCGTCTCTGCCAGATCAATGACTTCCCGGATCTCCACGCCTTTCCCTTCATAATAGGCGTAATTCATAGTATCTCCTTGCGGAAGCATGGCCTTGACAAAACGTTCCTTATATTGTTTCTTCAGATAGTTTTCCTCTCCATAAAGGAGATAAATCTGACTAAATTGTCCTGTTTTTAAATCTTCATTCAAACTTTTCATAATTTCTATTATATCGGAAACTTTTACTTTTTTGCAAAATGTTTCTATCACAGCTTTTTCCCCTTTTATCTTTAAGGTGACTGCCCCGTACTCCTGCGTCCCATACAATTCGCATCCTTTTTCACTGAGTCTCTCTACAGTCTCCTTTGCCGGATGTCCGTACCGGTTGCCGATTCCCGATGAAATCCATGCATATTTCGGTGTCAGCTGCTGTAAAAATTCCGGCAGTGTCGAATTCTTAGAGCCGTGATGCGCGGCTTTCAGAATATCACACTTTGTTTTTCCATGTGCTCTCATCCACTCTGTGAGCTGCACTTCTCCCTCTCCTTCCACATCTCCGGTTAACAGCATCTCCAGATTTTTCCATTCCATCCACAACACCATAGACGCTGCATTTCCAGTCTCACCCTGATATTCCTGTGAAGGCGCCATACAAGTCAGACTCATCTCTCCCAGGCTCATCTGCTGACCTGCCTCCATTCCAAATACTTTCGTGCCATTTTCCTTTGCCGTTTTTCCCAGCTTTTTCAACGCATCATCATGAAGCCTTACCGGCGGCAGCACCAGATTTTTGATTCGTACTCCAAGGGTCTGATTCTGAAGGATTTCCTCGATTCCACTCATATGATCTGCATCGCCATGAGAAATAAAAACATAATCCAGCTCTTTTACTCCCTGAGATTCCAGAAACGGAACAATTCGATACTCCCCGACTTTAGAGATATCGCTGCTGCCTCCATCTACAAAACAGGTTCTCCCATTGGGTGTTCTCAGAAAAATTCCATCGCCCTGTCCCACATCCAGCATCGTCGCCTGAAACACCCCGTGGTGTTTCATCTGACCGCTTGCTGCCAGACAGATTCCGGCCGCTGCCAGCATTCCCCACGCAAAACAGGTTTTTCCTGTTTTCTCTTTTCGAAGCATCCAGTACAGACAGACCAGAAGCAATACTGCATAATACAGCACGATCCAGCTAACTTCCGGCTTTCCGGTAACAATTCTGGAAAACGGCAGTTTCATACTCAAATTGCAGCTCCATTCATACAGATTGAGAATTCCCCTGCATAAAAGAAATACAACACCTCCTGCCGGTTTGAAAAAAAGACACAGAAAAGAGCCCAGAAGTCCTGCGCCCAGAACGACAGACATCAGAGGAATGATCACCAGATTCAAAAGAAGGGAATACGGGGGAAATTCATAATAAAAAGAAAGCATGACCGGAAAAAGGACCAGATTGACAGCAAGACTTGCCTGAAAACTTTGCAAGATCTTTGACTCTGTTTTTCCCTGACTCATCATTAACGGATACACTGCCGCCATTCCAAGCACCGCTCCAAAAGAGAGCAGATATCCGGCATCTCGAAGGTACATCGGACTCTCCATCGCGATCAGTGCCGCTGCCACAGACAAACTGGTAGCCATGTCATACGCTCTGCCGCACAGATCTGCTCCTACCCGGATGCCAAACATAACAAATGCCCGGATTGCAGATACCCCGCCTCCGATCATTACGGTGTAGCCAAGTAAAAACAAAATTCCCAGCACTCCCGCCGGTTTCACAGGACATCCGCCCCTGCGCAGAAGCCCGTAAAATCCCATTCCGATAAATGACATATGAAGTCCTGATATCGCCAGAATATGGCCGATCCCACTTTTTCTGATACAATGCTTTCATCTGGGCATCCAGTTCACTTTTCTCTCCCAGTAAGATCGCGCTCATGCTGTTTCCGTGACGTGCTCCCATCTGACTGACTAAAAGTCTCTTCCAGTTTCTTCTTAATTTTGCCAGCCATTCCCGGAATTTCCACGTTTCCTGATCTGTGATCCGGCAGTTTTTCGCCCATATACTTGCGTGAAGTCCCTGTTTTTCATAATAAAATTTCTGATCAAAATTCCCGGGATTTCTCGCCTCTTTAAAATACGAAAGTTCCCCCTCGAATCTGTATTTGATTTCCAAGTTTGATTGTTTGAGTTTCTTTTTGATCCTGTTCGATATAAATTAGAAGCTCCGGCTCTTGCAGCACCTTTGCTTTGACTTGTTCTTTGAATTGCTTGTTGACAGATTGCCTGTCAGAATTGGTATTATTCTCTTTTTGCAGCACCTGGCAGTCTCTCAGATAAAATATCCTGTAATCAGGCTTTTCCTCCCACCGCTTCACCTGCCCTGTCACAGTCACCTGTGAAGCATCCGGGATGATCCGGCGCAGTGTACACGGATTTGAAATCGCGGATTCAAACCAGATGTTCACTGCTGCCAGCAGAATCAGAACTGCCACTGCCGCCGTACAAAGCGGTCGTTTTCTCAAAACTACTTCTTCTCCTCATTCCATCCCAGGTCAGCCTCCAATGGCTGACTCAAATCTACAGTCTGCATATATTTGACATCGTTTTCGCCGTTAATGGATATCTGCACTTTCCTGACTCCGGTTCCCTGTGTCAGTGAATTGACCAAAGAATAAATCGTCACCTGCGGTTTGACATCATAGGCACCTTTTAAAAAGGTCTTATCAAAATTCACATAACAGATTCCATCCTTTGTTGTCACACTCAGCAGGTTGGTATCCGGATTGATCGTTGCTTTTGCGGCCGACGTCTCCGGGCCTTTCATCAGCTTTTCCACGATCAGCTTCTCCCTGGAAATATTGCTGTTATAGCGGACTTCCATTGTCTGCTCCACCAAAGCATCTCCTGCTTCATTGGAAAAATATAAAGTGAGCGTCCCTGTCTGATACGAACTCGGCGAAGCGCCCTCGCTTTGCACAAAATCATCTTCATTGAGATATCCGAGTACCTGTCCCGAGCTGTCAGTCAGATCCGCGCCTTCCACTTTGATCCAGACACTGTTGATTCCCTCGATCCTGACTAAAGATTTTACCAGAGCCGCTCTCACCAGAGTCTCTTCCACGGTATCCATTTGTTTATATTTTGCATTAAAATCCAGATACAGGATTCCTCCCTCCAGTTCATAACGCTTCACTTTCACATCCTTCGGAATCGGCGGCGTATACTCAATCTCCTCAGACGGCTTTTTCAACTCTTTTATCATTGCTTTTGCCGCCTTGAGCGGATCCTTTTCTTTGCTCTCATAGGACACTTTCTGAAGCCCGGTCCTGTCACTGTTTAAACAATAAATATAAGAATCTCCTTTTTTTACCTCCGTACGTTTGGCACAGGAAACTGTCGTGCACGCAAGACAGATTCCCAGAAAGATGAGGAGAATTTTTCTGACTTTTTTCATCTGCTCCCCCTTATGCTGCATAGGTCAGAGGAATCCGGACGGTAAACGTGGTTCCCTCTCCCTTACTGCTGTAAACTTTGATCGATCCTCTGTGCATGATCACTGCATTACGGGCAATGGCAAGTCCCAGACCTGTTCCTCCGATTTCTCTCGAATGAGACTTGTCCACCCGGTAAAACCGCTCAAAAATATGTGCCTGATCCTCTTCCGGAATTCCAATGCCGGAGTCCATCACCTTCACAATAAAAGTACTTGTGATCCGCATTCAGGGAAACTCTTACCCATCCTTCATCCCGGTTATATTTGATCGCATTCTCTACCAGATTAGGAAATGGCGAGTGTCAGCTTCATCTCATCGATCTCCGCAGAAACGGGTCGGAAGCTTTCCAGTACCACCTCGATTTTTTTTCTTATCGGCAATCGGCTTCAGTCGTTTTAAGATTGTCTCCAGAAGCTCATTGATATTGATCTGTCTGATATTCAGTCCCTGTACTGTCTTGTCCATCTTGACCAGCGTCAGAAGATCACTGATAATATCATTTTCCCGATCAATCTCCTTTGCGATATCTCCCATAAATTCCTGATACAGCTCAATCGGCACATTTTCCTGGGCAAGCAGGGAATCTGCCAGCACTTTCATGGATGTCAGCGGTGTCTTTAACTCATGAGAGACATTGGATACAAACTCCTCTCTGGAATCATTGAGCTGTTTTAATCTTCCCAGCATCTTGTTAAACGCATCAGACAGCTGCCCTGTCTCCGAAAATGTCCCTACATGCAGCCATTCACTTTCATACCCTTCTGTCACATTCTCAATAGACGCAGTGATCCTTCCAAGCGGACGTACAAACCATCCTGCCACAAGTATCCCAAGGGACAATACGACCAGAAAGACTACGATCAGAACTGCGCCGCCCTGTGCGCGCAGCATACGGATCCCATCCAGGACCGTATCCATAGAAACACTGGCCAGCATCACTCCTGTCACTGCCTTTTCTTCCGAAATGACCGGTGCGGTTACCTCGACGTACCGGTTCTTTTTGTCATAGTAGCTCGTGCTCTTGCCCTGCCTGAGACAACGGATCACATTTTCAGATACCATCGTCTTTCCTTCATCCAGACCATACGTATCCTTGATCACATCCAGGTTCTGGTTGATGATCATCACGCGTCCGTTATAAATATTGGTCAGTTGGGTTAAATTTGCATCGATCACTTCTGAAGACGGGTTGGTCAGATACTGATAACTGTTCAGCTGATTGCTTAGAATAGTACATTGATTCTGAATTTCTGCTGTTCTGACCGAAATGGCACGCTGCTCAGATGTTTTCACTGTCCAGACATAAGAAGCCAGACATGGGATCAGCCCAAACACCACAAACAGCACGATCAGCCAGAACCGCATGCTTTTAAATATATGATTCTTTACTCTGATATGTAATTTATCCCTGGAAATAATAACCTACCCCCATTTTGTGTGTACATACTTCGGCTCGCTCGGATTCAGCTCGATCTTCTCCCGAAGCCTTCTGATATGTACATCCACTGTTCTGGCATCCCCCGGATAATCCACACCCCATACAAGATCCAGCAGATTCTCACGGCTGTAGACTTTGTTCGGATTCATGGCAAGAAGCTCCAGCACATCATATTCTTTTGCTGTCAGATTGATCTCACGCTCTCCGATAAACACTCTTCTGCTCTCACAGTCGATCCGCATATTGCCTTTGACCAGAATCTTGGCAGTCTGCGCACTCTCCTCTTTTCTCGCAGTCCTTCTCATGATCGCTTTGATCCGGGCCTTGACTTCCAGAATATTGAACGGCTTCGTAATATAATCATCCGCTCCGTACTCCAGCCCGAGTATCTTGTCCATATCCTCACTTTTGGCAGTCAGCATGACGATCGGCATGTCGGAAAACTCACGGATGGCCTGACAAACCTGAAACCCATCCATCTTCGGGAGCATCACATCCAGCAGCACGAGGTCATACTCGCAGTTCTTTGCATACTGCAGTGCTTCCTCACCGTCATAGGCACAGTCCACCTCCATGTCGTCCTGTTCCAGACTGAACCGTATCCCTTTCACGATCAACTTTTCATCGTCAACTACTAAGATCTTCTTCTTGCTCATACTTTCTTCCTTCAACTTCCTGCTATACTGTAATATTATCTTTAATCTTATTATACAGACCTTCTTTGATTCCGCTGATCTGCATCAGCTCTTCTGTATTCTGGAACCTGCCGTTTTCTTCCCGATAGGCAATAATACTGTCCGCCCGGGACTCGCCTACACCGGACAACGTCATCAATTCTTCTTTTGTCGCCGTATTAAGATTGACTTTTCCGTCCTGCGGCTTTGTTCCTTCTGCCGGACTTGCCCCCGGCTGTGCTGCTGCCTGTGTCTGCATCTCCTCTTTGGTGGGAATGTAGATCTGCTCTCCGTCCACAACAACCCTTGCCTGATTCACTGCATCCTGTGCAGCCTCGGCTGTCAGTCCGCCCGCCATGGCAATGACTTCATAAAGCCTGTCGTCACTGCCCACTTCATACACGCCGGGCTTTCCGACTGCTCCGCACAGATAGACAAAATCTTTGTCTCTTTCTTCGGTTCTTTGTCTTCAACCTTCTTTTCTTCTGCAGCGGACTCTTCTTTTTCTTTCTGTGTCTCCTCCAGAGAAATCTCCTTAAGTTCTTCCCCCGACTCTTGCCCGCACCCGCTGATCAGGCACAACGCAGTCAAGATCATAACAACTGTATAATAAGCTTTCTTTTTCCATCTGTCCCTCATATTTCCTCACAATCTCAGACGCAAGGAATCCCCTTTTATATTGGACAGTAATATTGTAACGAAAAACGCTCAAAATTACAATAACATTTTTACAATCCTGTTACGCATTTATTACAATTCTGACGCTCTATTCCCACTGGAAGATTGCAATCCCGATCAGTGCCACAACAAGCCCTGCCAGCTTCCGGAATGCAAACGGCGATTTTTCCACACCAAACATCCCCAGAAGCTCGATCACATACGCCACGATCAGCTGGGAAATTACGATCAGAAGTGCTGCTTTTGCCGGTCCTAAGGATGCCATGCTCTTAACTACGGTCCAGGTAATCCCTGCTCCGATCACGCCTCCTAAGAGCATATATTTCGGTTCCACCTTCGCAAGTGCCGTCACATCCGCTCTTCCTGCCAGAAACCATACCGCCAGACATGCCAGAAAAGCACTTAACTGCACCCAGATATTGCTGACCCACAATCCGGTTGTCTTTGTTACCTGTGTATTAAATACACCCTGAACACTCATCAGCGCCCCGGAAAGAAGGGCAATTAAAAAACCAGTCATCGTTTTCTACCTCCTGAAATTTTTCTCAATTTCTTTTAGTATTTCCCGAATCCTGGTTTTTCATTTATCACTCTGTCAATGCTTTTGTCAATTTTGGGATCATTTCATCCACATGCTCTTTTTCAATGATAAGCGGAGGTACCAGACGCAGTACATTGCCCTGTGCCTGGATCACAAGAAGTCCTTCCTCAATGGCACGGTTATTTACCTGCGCGACCGGTTGCTTTAACACAATACCCTGCATCAGTCCGGTTCCTTTTCGTTCCAGCACGCCATCCACATGTTGTACCAGTTCTTCCAGACGTTCTGTCAGATATTCTGACACTTCATTGACATGCTCCACGATCTTTTCTTCCTCAAAAATGTCGATCACCGTCTTGACTGCCATACATGCCAGTGGGTTACCGCCATAAGTTGCCCCGTGATCTCCCGGCTTTAACGATGCCTGTGCCACTTTTTCTGTCATGGCAAAGGCTCCCACCGGAATACCGTTTCCAATTCCCTTTGCCATAGTCAGAATATCTGGTTTTACCCCGAATTTCTGCCATGCAAACATCGCGCCGGTTCTTCCCATTCCGCACTGCACTTCGTCACAGATCATCAGAATATCGTTCTCATCACAGATCTTACGGATTCCTTCCATGAATTCCTGTGTAGCAAGATTGATCCCGCCTTCCCCCTGTAATGGTTCTAAAATAATTGCGCAGGTCTGATCCGTCACCAGCGCTTTCACACTGTCCAGATTATTGAATTCTGCAAAAGAAACTCCCGGGAGCATCGGTTCAAAAGGTTCTCTATACGCAGTATGTCCAGTCACGGAAACGGCGCCGAAGCTGCGCCCGTGGAACGAATTTTCCATGGCGATAAACTGATATCTGCCCGATTTTTTATTATACGCATATCGTCTTGCCGCTTTTAAAGCCCCCTCATTTGCCTCAGACCCGCTGTTCGTAAAAAATACCCGGTCCATCCCCGAAATCCGGTTCAGTTTTTGTGCTGCCTCTCCACAATTGGTATGATAATACAGGTTGGACGTATGATACAGCTGATCGATCTGGAATTTTAATGCCGCATTCAGCTTCTGATTTCCGTATCCCAGTCCCGACACTGCAAATCCGGCTGCAAAATCCAGATATTTTTTCCCGTTCGTGTCATACAGATAAACACCTTCTCCCCTCTCCAGCGCAATTGGAAACCGATTGTATACGTGTATTAGATTTTCTTCTGCTGCTTTGATCTTCTCATTCACCATCATAATACCTGCTTTCTTCTTCATGTAAAATTGCCGTACCGATTCCTTTGTTTGTAAAGAATTCCAGAAGCAGACAGTGCGGGATCCGCCCATCTAAAATATGCACTCTGGAAACGCCGTTTTCAATGGCATCAATACAATTATTCAGCTTAGGAAGCATTCCTCCTCCGATATAGCCCTCTTCGATCAGCTGTTTTGCTTCTTTTACCAGAAGCTCGGAGATGAGAGTAGCAGGATCCTTCGGATCTTTATATACTCCCTCAATATCTGTCAGAAATGCCAGTTTTTCTGCCTTCATGGCTCTTGCAATGGCACAGGCTGCATCATCTGCGTTGATATTATATGTATGGAATTCATCATCCATTCCTACCGGACACACGACCGGAAGAAAATCCTTCTCCAGAAGATCATGCAAAATCTGTGCATCTACTTTTTTTGATCTCCCCGACAAATCCGATATCTTCTCCGTTGGAATATTTCTTTTCCACATTCAGAAGTCCACCGTCCTTCCCGCTGATTCCGATGGCGCGTACTCCCTGTCCTTCCAGAAGCTGTACCAGGCTTTTGTTCACTTTTCCAAGTACCATTTCCGCTACTTCCATGGTCTCTTCATCAGTCACCCGAAGTCCGTTGATAAACTGCGGTTCTTTGCCGATCTTTCCGACCCATTTACTGATTTCTTTTCCGCCTCCGTGCACAATGATCGGTTTGAAGCCGACCAGCTTTAATAAGGTAACGTCCTCGATTACTTTCTGCTTTAACGCCTCGTCTGTCATGGCGCTGCCGCCGTATTTTACAACGACGATCTTCCGGTTAAACCGTTGGATATACGGCAGTGCCTCGATCAGTACTTTCGCCTTCTCCAGATATTGATTCATATTTTCATTCATATTCTCACTCCTCCTGCCTGTCTTTTTTACTGAATATACATTGTACTAGCTGCGGTAATCCGCATTGATATCGATATATCCGTGGGTAAGATCACATCCCCATGCGGTTGCTGTTTCCTCTCCCTGTCCGAGATCTGCAATGGCAGTCACCTCCGGCATGGATAAAATCTCTGTGGCCTTTTCTTCACTGTAATCCAGCGCGACTCCGTTTTCGATGATCTTTAACTCTCCGGCGCTGCTTTTGAAATACAGATCTACTTTCTCCGGATCAAATTCGGCACCGGAATAGCCCATAGCACACAAGATCCGTCCCCAGTTTGCATCATGACCGGCAATCGCCGCTTTGGTCAGATTGGAGCAGACCACGGATTTTGCCAGTGTTTTCGCCTGTTCTTTCGTATCTGCACCTCTTACCGTCACTTCGAACAATGCTGTGGCGCCTTCTCCGTCTCCTGCCATTTTTTTTGCTAGTGTCTCATTGACCTCATGCAGAGCTTCTGCAAATATTTCAAATTCTTTTGTCCCTTCTTTGATTTTTGGATTTTCTGCCATTCCGTTCGCCAGAAGAAGTACTGTGTCATTCGTTGACGTATCTCCGTCTACAGAGATCATATTATACGTTTCTTCCACATCTGCGCAAAGTGCTGCTTTGAGCGCTTTTCTGGAGATTACCGCATCTGTTGTAAGAAAAGCCAGCATGGTGCACATATTCGGATGAATCATACCTGATCCTTTGGCCATCCCTCCAATGGTAACGGTCTTCCCTCCAATCTCCACGGTCACTGCCACTTCTTTTTCCATAGTATCTGTGGTCATGATTGCTTTTGCCGCCGCATTTGCTGCCACTGCCCCCGACTGTTTTTCTTTTGCCAGAATCTGAATACCCTTTTTTAATTTTTCAATCGGCATCTGCATCCCAATCACCCCTGTCGAGCCAACCAGAACACCGTCTGCCGGAATTTCAAGAGCCTCTGCTGCAGCTTTCGCAGTCTCCAGACAACAGTGCATCCCCTCTTCTCCTGTACAGGCATTTGCGATTCCGGAGTTGATGATCACTGCCTGAGACTTGATCTTAGATTCCACAATCCGGCGGTCCCACTTCACCGGAGCCGCCTTTACTACATTGGTCGTAAAAGTTCCTGCCACTTTGCACGGTTTTACGCTGTATACAAGTGCCATATCTGTTCTGTTTTCATATTTGATCCCTGCGGCCGCTGCCGCTGCTTCAAATCCTTTTGCTGCCGTAACTCCGCCTGTTATTTTCTTCATCGTGCATGCCTCCTCATTTACTGCGCATTAAATGCTGTAATATTTTCTGTATTCAACACAAAATCATAATAGTTCAAATCCTGCCGCTCATTCCATCCGATGGTATTCCAGAATGCATTTCCGATATCGTTCTGCGTAAATGCGATCAGAGATACATTGCTGATTCCTTCTTCTTTTAAAGCCTCCATGGACTGTACGACCATTGCTTTCCCGATTCCACGTCTGCGGTACGCTTCATCCACACAGACGTGATACAGACAGCCTCGTCTTCCGTCATGCCCGCACAAGATCGCACCTACGATTTTTCCGTCTTCTGTCGCCACGACACTGGTTGTCGGATTTCGTTTTAAAAATTTTTCCACACCGTCCCTGGAATCATCGATACTTCGCAATCCAAAACCATGTATCTTCTTCCAGAGCGCATATACCTGTTCATAATCTTCAATTGTCATTGTCCGAATCATCTTCTCACCTCTGCCTATGGAATCTTTACGGAAACATCGGAATCAGTTCCAGACCTTCCTGTTCCTTGTATCCAAACAGAAGGTTCATATTCTGTACCGCCTGCCCTGCTGCTCCTTTTACCAGGTTGTCGATGGCTCCCATCAGAATTATGCGGTTGGTACGCGGATCGATCTGAAAGCCAATGTCTGCATAGTTACTTCCTTCCACCCATTTTGTCTCCGGGCAGACTCCGTCATCCAGAATCCGGATAAACGGCTCTTTTCCATAATAAGTTTCATAAATCTCCCGGATTTCCGCCTTGGTGACTTCCTTTTTCAACGATGCATATTCCGTCACCAGAATTCCCCGGTTCATCGGAACCAGATGCGGTGTGAAGCTCAATTTCACGGTCTCATTCGCCGCATACCCGAGCTGTTCTTCAATCGTCCGGGGTATGTCTGTGACTTCCAACTGCATATGTCTTTGATATTTTCATTCACTTCGCAGTACAGATTTGCCACTTTTGCACCCCGCCCGGCTCCTGACGTTCCGGATTTTGCATCAATGATCAGTGTGTTCATATCGATCAGACCTTCTTTTGCCAGGGGGTAGGCTGTGAGAATGGAGCAGGTTGTGTAACATCCCGGATTGGCTACCAATCTTGCATTTTTGATCTTTTCCCGGTTGATCTCACAAAGTCCGTACACCGCCTCTTCGATAAACTGAGGACTTTTATGCTCTATTTTGTACCACTCTTCATAGACAGACACGTCTTTGATCCGAAAATCTGCACTCAGATCGATCACTTTTGTCTTTGACAGAATCTCTTCATTGATCAGAGATGCACACAGCCCCTGCGGGGTTGCCGTAAAAATCACATCCACCTGATCTGCCAGCGCGTCCATGTTATCATCCATACACTTCGCATCCATGTATTTAGAAAAAGATTGCGGTATACATCTGCATAATTTTGATCGATATAGCTTCTGGAACCGTACCATTTGATCTCTGCCTCTTTATGTCCTGTCAGAATACGGACCAGTTCTCCTCCTGCATATCCTGTCGAACCAATAATTCCTGCTTTTATCATTCTGAAAGCTCCTTTCTCACTTTATTCATATTTTTTTTCATTTAGTATGCATTTTTTTTGTTATTTATTCATATTTC
>ENA-OQNC01000070-OQNC01000070.1-human-gut-metagenome-genome-assembly--contig:-NODE-70-length-15255-cov-3.303080_pt1 | contig 15255 bp, 13 predicted proteins | sample MGYA00242626_ERZ504874 | MGnify/ENA primary metagenome ERZ504874 (study PRJEB26092, sample SAMD00036411) | human gut metagenome | host: Homo sapiens | study: EMG produced TPA metagenomics assembly of...
GGCCATGGAGTCATTTTCTTTTTGCGCGTCTTCCACAAACTGGAGGAAATAGTTCCGGATTTTTTCTTCGCCAAGGGTATCCTGCAGATAGCGGGTTCTGGATTTTGCGCGGGACTCATAATTGCCGTATGTGGTAAAGAGACGGATCATGGCATGGACGTAAAGGGAAACCTCGTTTGGATCTGCATTGTCTGTAATATGAACACCAAGCTTTGGATTTGGTCCAAGTCCGCCGGCACAGTAAACGGAAAATGTCCCGTTTTCTTTGGCTACAAATCCAAGGTCACGGAATGTGGCATGAACTTCATTCGCCGGGGTATTGGAAAAACCGACTTTCAGTTTTCTGGGCATGTGAAGTCCCGGCATCTTGGTCAGGAGATATTCTCCGGCAGCCTTTGCATAAGGAAACACATCAAATGTCTCATCCACAGCGGTACCAGTCAGAGGACTTGCCATGACATTACGCGGGTTGTCGCCTCCGCCGCCGTGTGTGATGATGCCGACTTTTAAGGCATCACGAACAAGCTGCGGAACAGAGTCTGCAGACAAATCGTGAAACTGGATGGTCTGGCAGGTAGTCAGTTTGAGCAGAGGAATCTGATGTTCAGAAATTTTGTATGCAAGGAATTTTAATTTCTCTTTTGTAATATGACCGCCCGGAAGACGAAGACGCAGCATATATCCTTGTTCCTTCTGTGCATAGCTTCCAAAGCCTCCGGAGATGCCTTTGAAGGTCTGGCGGTCAATCTCTCCATTTTCGAAAGCATGTATGTTTTCATCAAATCTTGTGATATTATCTTCAAATTGCTGTAATAAATCTTTTGAAAGCATGGTAAATGCTCCTTTCTTTTTGATGGGTTTAGAAACTCTGTACTAAGTATAATAAACGGGGAAAGAGAGTACAAGGGGAATTTGGAGATTGGTCTTGATTTTCTTTACGGATATTTAAATATGGAACAGTAACGAGAATAAAGATAGATTTCCACACTCCCTGTTGTTATAATAAAGACAAAACGAAAACAGGGGAAATAGACATGGATACAATTTTGATCATAGAGGATGACGCAGATCTCAGGGAAGGGCTGGAGTATACATTGAGTGGGGAAGGCTATCAGATCCTGACAGCGGAAAATGCAGAAAGAGGACGAAAGCTATGGAAGACATCTTCCTGCGATCTGATTCTGTTAGACTGTAATCTTCCGGATGGAAATGGCTTTTCGCTGTGCAGTGAGATTCGGAAAAGCAGTGATGTGTTCATTCTGATGCTGACGGCGAGGGATACGGAACTGGATGAGGTGAAAGCACTGGAAATGGGAGTGGATGATTATATGTCAAAACCATTTTCTATCGCGGTGCTGAAAGCGCGGATCAAAAAGCTGCTCTCCAGAAAGAGTGAAAAACAGTGGATCAGCTCCAATGGAATCCGTCTAGACAAAAGCAGCTGTCAGGTGATCTGCAAGGAAGAAGTGCTGGAGCTGAGTAAGATCGAGTACAAACTGCTTTTGTATTTTCTGGAAAATCCGGGACAGATATTGTCAAAGGAACAGATTTTAGAGCGGATCTGGGACAAAGACGGAAAGTTTGTGGATGAGAATACCGTTTCCGTCAATATTCGGAGACTTCGCAGAAAGATCGAGGCAGATCCGCAGAATCCGCAGTGGATCCAGACGGTTCACGGACTTGGATATATCTGGAGAGAAGAGGAGAAACGATAAAGGTATGGAATCGATCATAACAGGAATTCTATCAGCAGGATGTGTGTCCGGTGTTTTGTTTGGGATGTATGAGTATCGCAGGCGGAAAAAACTATACCGGGAGACAGATCGGATGCTGGAATCTATTCTGGAGGGAGATCCGATCCTTGTTTCGGATCTGAAGGAAGGCGAAGTGTCAGCTCTTTCCGGGAAAATCCGCAAAATCCAGGAAATGCAGGAGATGTCTGTATCTCAGGCAGAAGAGGAAAAAGAGCAGGTGAAAAGTCTGATCTCCAATATGTCTCATCAGCTGAAAACACCGCTTGCCAATATCCGGATGTACGAAGAAATCTTGAGGGAAGAAAACCAGGACGCGGAGACAAGAGAAAAGTTTCTGGCAAAAATGCAGACGCAGAGTGAAAAACTGGAATGGATCTTAAATTCTCTGTTTAAAATGGTGAAGCTGGAACAGAATGTCATGGTCTTTGAGGTTTCGATGTGCCCGATTCGAAAGACCATTCTGGATGCGGTGAATCTGGTGTATGAAAAGGCTGCCAGGAAACAGATTCCGATCAAAACAGGGTATATCCCGGATCTGTTTCTTTATCACAATGCAAAGTGGACGTCAGAAGTGTTTGCAAATCTGTTGGAAAACGCAGTGAAATATACCAGTGAGGGCGGAGCAATTCAGATTGATCTTAAGCAGTATGAAATGTACGCAGAAATCCGGATCACAGATACAGGAATCGGAATCCGAAAAGAAGAGATGCCGCGGATTTTTCAGAGATTCTATCGGAGTAAAGATGTAGAAAATCTGGAAGGAAGCGGGATTGGTCTTTATTTGTCCAGGCTGATCGCGGAGAAGGAAAAGGGATACATTCAGGTGGAATCTGTCTATGGAAAGGGAAGCTGCTTTTCGGTATTTCTGCGGATGGAAAAAATGACAATTTTGTAAGAACTTTCTTTTCTGCTGTAGGATTTTTGTAAGATGGGGCTGTTACACTGATGGTATCAAAGAGAAAAGGAGAACTGGAAGAGAATGAAGATTTTAGAAGTACAGCATGTGGTGAAAACATATGGTTCCCATCAAAATCAGGTAACGGCACTTTCCGATGTCAGCTTTGCTGCAGAACAGGGAGAATTTATTGCAATCGTAGGAACGAGCGGTTCCGGAAAAAGTACATTGTTGAATCTGCTTGGAGGTCTGGATGTTCCGACAGAAGGAAAGATCAGCATCGAGGGGGCATGATATCGGAAGTCTGACCAGAAAGGAACAGACGATTTTTAGGAGACACAATATTGGATTTGTGTTTCAGAATTACAGTCTGATGCCGGTGCTCAATGTGTATGACAATGTGGCGCTTCCGGTCACCTTTGACAAAGGAAGTCATGTAGATCGTGAGCATATCAGGGAATTATTAAATGAGCTGGGATTGTGGGAGAAACGGAAACGGTATCCGAGTGAGCTATCCGGCGGTCAGCAGCAGAGAGTTGCAATTGCAAGAGCGCTTGCAAACAAACCTGCCCTTCTGCTCGCAGACGAACCGACCGGGAATCTGGATTCCAAAACTGCCGTGGAGGTAATCGGCCTGTTAAAAGCCAGCAGTCAGAAATACCATCAGACGGTGCTGATGGTGACACACAATGAAGCGTTGGCACAGACCTGTGACCGGATTATCCGGATTGAGGACGGCAGGCTGTATCAGAGAGAAGACGCATTCTACGGGGAAGGCGGTGAGCTGTAATGAAGCAGATCATACGTCTTGCATGGTCCTATCTGAAATATTATAGAAAACAGACGATGGCTCTGTTTCTGGGGATTGTTTTGTCCTGTGCTCTGTTTACCGGAATCGGTTCACTTCAAAAGAGCGGAAATCATGCAGCAAGAGAAAATGCCCGCACAAAATCCGGAGACTGGCACTATACGATGCGCTGTGACACAGACTGGTTTGAGGAGTTTGAGAAAACGTATCAGCCGGGAGAAAAAGAGCAGGGTTACTGCGTGGAAAAAACCGGTGTGCTGACGATGCGCAAAGTGACAGAGGAGCCTTATGAGATCGAGCTGGATTACGCAGAAGAAGGCTATCTTTCCATGATGGGAAGAACAGTGAAAGAGGGCAGGTATCCGGAAGAGGAAGGAGAAGCGGCGCTGGATGAATTTACACTTCGGAATCTGGATATTCCGCGTAAGATCGGCACGACATTTACATTGGATGGAGAAACATTTACGTTGTGCGGAATTGTGTCAGAGCAGCCTTCCGCTCTTACGCAGCGGATGCAGGTATTTGTGAACCCGACACTGGACTATGGAACAAACGGAACATTCCTGTATGTGAAATTTGATGAGTCCAAAGATAGTTACGGACAGATGAGCGCATTTGCAGATACATTTGGAATTTCCGAAAAGGAAATTGCGGCAAACTGGGAGCTGCTGGAATGGCTGAAAAACGGAAACCGCATCAATGCGGCAGAAGCAGTGAAGACCGGGATCCTCCACTGGAAGGAAGCGGGATTGCCTTATATCTGGGGGAATCTGGACGACAAGTGGAATCTGAAGGATAAAGCGGTACTGGCAGCGATAGGAGTATTCGGAACATTTGTGATCTACAGTCTGTTTCAGGTATCGGTACGGAAAAGGATGTCACAGTACAGTGTGATGCAGACACTGGGGATGGAGTCAAAGCGTACGTTTGGGGTGCTGACAAGCGAGCTGTGGATGATCTTTGCAGTGGCTTATCCGGTTGGATGTGTTCTCGGAAACGCAGCAGCATGGGGGATTTATCAGAAAATCGGCAGTATTTTTGTACGGACAAAGGGAATTCAGCATACGAATAAGTACGTCGCAGCAGAGGCGGCCAGAGAGGCTGCACAGGCAGGACGTGCACAGGCGGGCGCGTTTCAGGTTTCAGGAGAGGCGATTTTATTTGGAGCAATCTTTCTGCTGTGCCTGCTTACACTTGTAAGTTTGATTTTAGTGAGGCGGATGGAAACGCTGACACTGCGGGAAATGATAACAAAAGAAGGCGAAGCACAGACAAAGAGACGTAAGATCTACAGTCTGAAACGAAAGGATCTGACGGGTGTCCTGACAAAGAAGTTTATGTTTTCGAGAAAGAAAACTTTTATCGGAATTATATTGTCTCTGTCTGTGGGAAGTGTTCTTTTTTTAGGGACTGCCTATCTGACAGAAAATGCAAAGGTCAACAATGAACTGACATTCAAGGCAGATGACGGACTTGGTTCGGATATTCAGGTGTATGAAGATTCAGATTCACTGTCCAGTCTGATTCCAAAGGTATGTGCAGAGCAGATGGAAAAGATAAGCGGATTGGAGTCTGTCAGACCGGTGCGGTATATGGCGGGAGAGCTTACGATGTCAGATGATGTTTTTCACTGGCCGGAGTATTATATGGGCAGTGAGAATCCGGAGGAAAACATTCTGGATGCAGATTCGGATATGGAGGAAAAATTCAATGGAAGGCTGGTGAGAAAAGCAAACGGAGAATATGGATTAAAGGTCAATATCTACGGATATGATGACAGGATGTTAAATGAGTTGAATGATTATCTTCTGGAGGGAGAAATCGATCCGGAGAAAATGCGGGAAGAGGATACAGTGATACTGGCGACGCTGATGGACGGACAGGGAAACTATGATGGAATCAGTGTGTCTCCCGGAGATGCGCTTTCAGTCAGGATACCGAAGACTGCCCAGACAGAATTACTGAAATTTCAGGGGGAAGACTCGCTGTATCAGAATTCGGATCTTCAAGTCCAGGCAGTTGTCAGCAGAACACTGGCAAGAGTGGATCAGTTTTACGGGGATGGAGCAGCCAGCATTATTATGACAAATGAACGGATGAAGAAATATTTTGGCATCGAAGGATACCGGACCATCAGCATTGCATTGAAAGAACATGCGGATGCGGTCGCAGTGACAGATGAGATCCGTAAGGTTGTTTCCGGAGTATCCGACTGTGTCGTCAAGGATTATACGGAACAGATCAAGGTGCAGAACTTTTATCTGAATCAGAAAATGCTGTTCTTCTATGGCATTGCTTTTGTCCTTCTGGTGATCAGCCTTCTGCATATTATGAACAGTATGCAGTATCTGGTGGCAGCCAGAAAGCATGAATTCGGGATTTTAAGGGCGATGGGGATCACGGATTCCGGTTTTCGGATCATGCTGCTCAAAGAAGGGCTGCGGTATGGAGTATATTCCAGTATTGTGATGATCGCACTTTATCTGGCGGTACAAAAAGTGTTATACTATTTTATGACACATGTATTTTTGTATCTGCATCCAAAATCAGGTATTCTAGATTGTGCCGATTCTGATCATGATCCTGGTGAACCTGGCAATCTGTGCAGCGGCAGTGGTGATTTCCGGACAGTCTGTGCTGAAAGAACAGGTGGTAGATGTGATACGGGAGTAGACAGGAGGAAAAACAAATGGCACATATATTTGAAAAAGAATTTGCACCACAGCCAAAGGATGATTTTTATCTGCAGGATTGTGAAGAAGGGATACCGTTTGGACGACTGCACATGGTAAAAGATCGGTATCTGTGATCGGCGGTCAGTCTGGTCCCACATCTATTTTTCTTGCGGGGACGATAGAACCCGGTGATCAGGTGGCGTATTCATCCCCTCATTTTCATCCGGTGAAAGAAACAACCTGGAAACCGGTATTTTACAGGCAGGAGCTTGAAGAAAAATATCTGAGCATCAGGCTGGATAAATCGTGTTTGAAACAATGGTAAAATTTCCTAAAAAATGACAGTCCTTTTCTTACAATACAGTCAAAACGAACAAAATGAAAAAAGAAGGTAAGAAAAGGAGAAAAATATGCCAAAGCATAAGAGAGAAAGTTTGATTTATACGGTAATGATGTGTTTCGTGATGGTACTATGGATGAGTGTTTACAACGTGACGCTGCATATGGGGCAATTCGGTGTGGAGACTTTAAAGGAAGCATGGCTCGGCTTTCCAGTGGCTTATATTTTTGCGATGGTGTTTGACTGGTTTGTCGTATCAGGTCCGGCGAAAGCATTCGCATTCCGGTTTCTGGTTAAACCGGACAGCAGTGTGCTTCAAAAGGTGATCGCTGTTTCCGGCTGTATGGTAATTCCGATGGTGATCATTATGTCATTTTACGGAGGTGTGGAAGCCTGCAATAAAAGGCGGAGAATGGGGAAGCTTACTTCTGATCTGGCTGACCAATATTCCAAAGTAATTTTATTATGGCACTTCCATTCAGCTGTTAATCGCCGGTCCGTTGGTAAGAAAAGTATTTCGAACCGCATTTCCGGAGGGAACCGTACTTTTAAAAGCAAATATCTGAATGTAAGCAATATCCTATGAAATCTATGCTGTTGGCAATTTGAATTAATATATGGAACTATGATGGTAATAAAATAACAGAGGAGTTACACGAATGAATATCAGAAAAGCGAAAACAGAAGATTTATCAAGGATAGCTGAAATATATGTATTTAACAACAGAGTAAACTAATTTTCCCTACTATTTAAAGTAATGAAAGTTTTTACTTTTTGTCTCAGCTGCAGGTGATCTCGATAGTAGACGAGTATTTCAAAAAAGAGAAAGTTATGGAAAATATATATGTATTTGACGATGGAGTGATCAGAGGATTCATTGAGATGAACGGGACACAACTGAGTAAAATATATGTGGATCCATTTTTTTCAGAGTCAGGGAGTTGGTGATGCGCTGATCCGATATGCGATAGAAGAATTTGGTGCAGACAATTTATGGGCATTGGAAAAGAATAAAAGAGCAATTTCGTTTTATCAAAACCATGGATTTCAAGTGACAGGTAGGAAAAGACTGGAAGAAGATACAACGGAATATCTTGTAAAATTAGAAAGATAAGTTTTGGACAGAAGCAGTTGGTCATTATGACTGACTGCTTTTTTCTGCAGTTTTTTATTAGATTTATACAGATACGAATGCAAAGATAGAAAATGTACGCTGTTTCTATAGTTCTTCCACTTTCGGCTCGAAAGCCTGGAAGATAGAATAGAAGGCAGAAAAGAAAAATGTACGAGGTGAAACGACAATGAAAAAAACACTTCCAAAATCAATGGAGAGGTTTCTTGCCGAACTGAAAGAAAAAGCAGCAGCGCATCCGCAGTGGATGGAGCAGTTTTATACCTGCTATACGAATACGCTGGATACGACGGTGAAGAAAATGGACGATGGAACGGTTCATGTGATCACGGGAGATATCCCTGCCATGTGGCTTCGGGATTCCACGGCACAGCTTCGGCCATATGTATTTCTGGCAAAGGAGGATGCAGAAATCAAAGAACTTCTGATCGGACTGGTGAAACGCCAGTTTTCCTATCTTTGCACAGATATCTATGCAAATGCATTCAATGAGGCGCCGAACGGAGCATGCTGGGAAAAGGACGATCCCGACCAGAGTCCGTGGGTATGGGAGCGGAAATTTGAAATCGATTCGTTATGCTATCCGATCCAGCTTGCTTACTTATTATGGAAAAATGTGGGATGCACGGAGCAGTTTGATGCAAACTTCCAAAAGGGAGTAAGAGCGATCCTGCGAGTGTTTTGCACAGAGCAGCATCATGAGGAACAGTCATCCTATCGGTTTATGAGAAGCAACAGTTATGCCACAGACACGCTTTCTCGAGACGGAAAAGGCGCACTGGTCCGTTCCGGCTGCGGTCTGATCTGGTCCGGATTTCGTCCGAGTGATGATGCCTGCAGATATGGCTATCTGATTCCATCGAATATGTTTGCCGTGGTGGTACTAGGCTATCTGGAAGAGATTGCAGCAGAAATTTTAGAGGATGAAGAGCTGCGGCAGGAAGCGGGGGCGCTTAAAGAAGAGGTTTATCAGGCGATCGAGACGATCGGAAAGACAAAGACAGAAGAATTTGGGGAAATTTATGCCTATGAGACAGACGGATATGGAATGTACAATCTGATGGACGATGCCAACGTACCGAGCCTTCTGTCCATGTCTTACCTGGGGTATCCGGCGGATCAAGAGACAGCAGATCGCACAAGAAAATTTTTGCTCAGCGAAGCGAATCCCTACTATTTTGAAGGAAGTGCTGCAGCAGGGATCGGAAGTGGGCATACGCCGTCCGGCTACATCTGGCACATTGCGCTGGCGATGCAGGGATTGACCGAAACGGATCAGAAGGAGAAAGAAAAGCTTCTGGATATGCTGACACAGACGACAGGCGGAAAAGGGATGATGCACGAGGGATTTTGCAAGGATGATCCGACGCGTTACACAAGAGAGTGGTTCTCCTGGGCAAATGCCATGTACGCGGAATTATTCCTGGATTATTTCGGATATCGGCTTCGGGTGTAAAAAGTACAGGAACTGAAATTTGTACACTAAACATAGAAATTGGAAAATTGTAGAGAAGAAAAACTTTTTGTACAATACACATAGACAATCAATGAAAAAAGCCCTTGGGGCGGGAGGTATTTATGTTTTTGACAGAGAGAAAACTGGATCGAAGAATTACAGAAATACGAGAATACAGTTACAGAGATGTGAAAAATTTAGAAGAGTTTGCAGTTTGTGAGGATACACAGGGTGTTGTAAATCCGGTGGTGCCGGTTGATTTTTCCGGATGGGATACGATTCACACCGGCGACTGCTGGAGCGGAAGAGACCGCTATCTGTGGATGCACAAAGAAATTACAATTCCAGAAGAGTGGAAAGGCAGACGTGTAGTCGGCGTATTTGATTTCGGAAATACCGGAGCCGGAAATAACTCTGGTTTTGAGGCAATGTGCTATATCAATGAAAAACCATATCAGGGAGTAGATGTGAATCATAAGGAAGTGTTCTTCCCGGAAGAACTCTACGGAACAACATTCAGTCTGACATTTCGACTGTGGTCCGGACTGGAGGGCGGCGGAGTGCCAAGAGAGCAGGAACACAGAATCAACCGTGCAGATCTGGCATGTCTGGATGAGCAGGTAGATGATTTTTACTATCTTGGAATGCTGACACTGGATACAGTGCAGAATTTGGAAGACGGAAATCCGATCAAATATGACTTGAGAAATGCATTGGATGAAGCGTGTCTTTTGATCGACTGGTCATATCCGGGAAGTGATGCATTTTATGAGTCCGTACATAAAGCAGACACACTGTTGAATGAAAAAATCGATGCAATGGACAAACAGTCACTTGTAAAAGTAAAATGTGTGGGACATACACATATTGACATGGCATGGCTGTGGAGGCTGAAACACACACACGAGAAAGCATCTCGTTCCTTCTCTACCGTGCTGCGTATGATGGAAATGTTCCCGGAATATATTTTCCTGCAGACACAGCCGCAGCTGTACGAATACATCAAGGAAGATTTTCCGGAAATCTATGCGGAGATCAAAAAACGTGTGGAAGAAGGACGCTGGGAGGTTGACGGCGGAATGTGGGTAGAAGCAGACTGCAACCTGACAAGCGGAGAATCCTTAACACGTCAGATCCTGATCGGAAGCAAATTTATCAAGGATGAGTTTGGAAAAGAGGTTGAATACCTTTGGCTTCCGGATGTATTCGGATATTCCTGGGCGCTTCCGCAGATTCTGAAGAAGTCCGGTATCGATATGTTTATGACAACAAAGATTAGCTGGAACCAGTTCAACAGAATGCCGCACGATACATTCCGCTGGAAAGGAATGGACGGCAGTGAAGTGCTGACACACTTTATTACAACACCGGAACCATGGAATGAGCCGGGATCCTGGTTCTATACTTACAACGGACTTCTGACTGCAAAGACTGTAAAAGGGGTATGGGATGCCTATAGCGAGAAGGAAATGAACAAGGAACTTCTCATTTCTTACGGATATGGTGATGGAGGCGGCGGTGTCAACCGTGATCTTCTGGAGAGAAGACGCCGCATCAACAAGATTCCGGGACTGCCGTCACTGGAGACTTCCACAGCAGGAGAATACTTTAAAGATCTGAAAGAAACAGTAAAAAATACAGATAAATATGTACATACCTGGGATGGAGAATTATACTTGGAGTACCACAGAGGAACTTATACAAGTCAGGGATACAACAAGCGCATGAATCGGAAAATGGAACTGCTCTACCGCAGGGCAGAGTGGCTGAGTGCAATGCAGGCAGCGAGAAAAGGGGATTTGAGTCTTGCAGAGCAGGAAGCACTGACTGAAGGATGGAAGCTGATCCTTACCAATCAGTTCCATGATATTATTCCGGGATCATCCATTCATGAGGTATATGAGGATTCCAGAAAGGATTACGCAAAGATTGAACAGATCGCAGAGCAGGTAGTGGACCATTATCTGGAACAGAGCGTATCAGAGGATTCTCAAGGTTTTACGGTATACAATGCATCCGGATGGGATCTGGATGAGATCGTAGCAGTTCCGACTGGAAAAGAAGGTGTGTTTACAGATGCACAGGGCAATGTGCTTCCTTCTCAGAAAGTAGACAATGTGACTTATGTGCAGGCAGAAGCAGTACCTGCTATGGGACATCATACGATTTACTTCAAAGAGGGAGAAACCAAAGAGTATGACAATGTATTTTCTGTGAACGGCCGCGAGATCGAAACTCCGTTTTATGAGATTGTTTTAAATGAACAGGGACAGATTGAACGCCTGTATGACAAAGAAAACAAACGCAGTGTTCTTGCTGAGGGAGAGCGGGGAAATGTGCTGCAGATGTTCGAGGACAAGCCGCTGGACAACGATGCATGGGATATTGATATTTATTATCAGCAGAAGATGCGGGAAATCTCTGACCTGACAAAAATGGAAGTCACAGAATGCGGTCCGCTCAGACTGGTCATCCATCTGGAGTGGAGCTACATGAAAACAACGATTCTCAGGATATGATCTTATACAGTACAGAGAGAAGAATTGATTTCGCTACAGAGGTTGATTTCCAGGAGAGACAGCAGCTGATGAAAGCGGCGTTCCCGGTCGATATCCGCACCACTTATGCAACATACGATATTCAGTATGGAAATGTACGCCGTCCGAACCACTGGAATACAAGCTGGGATCAGGCAAGATTTGAGTCCGTGGGACATCGTTTTGCAGATCTGTCAGAGCGTGATTACGGAGTGGCACTGCTTAACGACTGTAAGTACGGCTATGATGTAAAGGATAACGTGCTTCGCATTTCTCTTCTGCGTTCCGGAAAGCAGCCGGATCATATCCAGGATGTGGGAATGCATACATTTACTTACGCACTGCTTCCGCACACAGGAGATCTGGTTGACGGAGGTGTGGTAAAATCCGCACATGCACTGAACAATCCGATGCAGACAGTTGCAGGATGTGAAGAAAAAGGATCTACAAGCTTCTTTACAGTGGATAATGCACAGGTGGAAATCGATGCAGTGAAGAAATCAGAAGACGGAAAATATCTGGTGATCCGTTTCCATGATTTTGCAGGTGCAAAACAGAAGGTGCGCGTAAAACCGGAGTTTGCATTCAAAGCATGGGCAGAAGGTGATTTGAGAGAGCGTCCGACAGAAGAGATGCGTACAGAGAACGCAGTTGAAGTGTCACTGCATCCATACGAGATTATGACATTGCTGTTTGAATTAATAAAAATAAAATTGTGAGAATAAAGAGAGGAGAATTCATATGCGTGGGAGAGTTGTTCAACCTGGAAAGGATTATTTAGGTTTTTTGTAGAAAAATTTCTATTACTTTTTAGAAAATAAATTGTCTGTTTTTACTTTCCAATTTGCCGGTGCTTTTATTTTTCCTGTTTGTAGGGATCAGCCAGGTGAGAACATACCTTCCGCTGTTTCTCCTCTGTCTGATTCCGGCAGGACCGACAGTCAGCGCAGTATTTTTTTCCATGAACAGGATGCTGCGGGGTACAGAAACAGGAGCGTGGAAGGATTACAAAACAGGATATCAGGATACCTGGGGATTAAAATGTCTCCTGGCAGCGATCCAGTGTCTGCTGATCTGGATGTTCTGGACAAATGTAGAGTTCTTTTCCGTTCAGATACCGTTTCTGCCCCTCACCGTTTTATTTTTCCTGCTTTTTGCAGGAGTGGTACTGATGACGCCGAATCTGTATCTTCTGGCATCCCGTTATCAGATGAGGGTGCAGGATTATTTTAGAGGTGCAGCGATTCTGCTGGTGACAAAACCAGTACTGACCATCGGAAATCTCGCGGTTGCGGCATTTATCCTGATGCTGCTTGAGATCCGTGCGGGAACTGTAGTCCTGTTTATGGCAAGTATTTATGGATTTCTTGTTGTCTTTATGAACCGCAATGTCATGCAGGCATTGGACAACAGTACAAAATAGAAGAAAGAATGATAAGAGAGCCTTTTTTTGTCGCTCTCTTTTCGTGTTATAATGAACGGGCAAAAAAGCAGGGGGATGAAAAGGTGAAAAGAACAAAGCCAAACGACTCTATCATAAATTATTCTGGACCTATACGGCGCTGGCATGTCTGATCGTGGGAATTCTGGGCGTTTATTTTATGACTGTCATGGTGAAAAATACTGTTTCCACAAGGCAGGAAGAGTGCAGACATCTGGGAGAGGAAGTAGCAGAGTACATAGAAGAACGGGAAACGCAGGCAGACTATCTGTTTACACAGTTGTACAGGGGGACGCATGAACTGTCGGATCTGCTGGCATTTCTTACAATGGAACCGGATGCATACAGAGCTTATGTGCTGGACTATTTTTCCGAATCCAACGGGCGCAGCTACAACGGGATCGAGAAATTCGTTAGCAATGCATTTGAAGCATATCCTGAGCTGGAGCAGGTAGAGCTCTTGAGCTACAGCACCAAAAACAGTTTTGTTTCTGTCACAGGAAGTTGTCTATCCGTATCGGGATGGGGAGGCAAGGCTGAGGGAGATTCAGGAAGGAACCTGGAAAAAGAAAGAGGGAGAGCTGACTTATATCAAAGAGATCATAAATCCGAGTACGATGAAACAGGAGGGCTGTATGATCTTTACATTCTCTGTGAAACAGCATCTTCAGAAAATTTCAGAAAGCAGATCCTGGGCAGATCTGCTGGTGATGGAAGAGGATGGAGAGATGGTATATAGTTCTTTCGAACAAAAAGAGGATAAATGGAGACAGGAGCAGAGTGATGAGCTTGTGAAGGAAGCGGCAGGCAAATATCAGGTCTGTGTGCTGATGGATCAGGAGATGCTGCTTCAACGGTTATTTCCAAAGATCCTGGCGATTGTGGCAGTGGCCATACTCGTACTTGGTACGAGTATTCTGTGTATTGCAGTGTATATCCGGCGTCTGACCGGGCGGGTGGATGTGATTCTGAACGGTATGGAAGAAGTGGAGACCGGAAATCTTCAGGTTCGTCTGGATATCAATCGCAGCGGAGGAGATGAGCTGGACACCATTGCAGATCATTTCAATGATATGTGCGCAAAGTTGGAGGAGTATATCCAGAAAAGCTATACGGCAGAGATTGAAAAGAAGAATGCACAGATGCAGGCGCTGCAGAGTCAGATCAATCCCCACTTTTTATATAATACACTGGAGGCGATCCGGATGCGGGCAATCTGCAACAATGACAGAGAAGTTGGGAAGATGCTCTACAGTATGTCCGTGTTGTTCAGAAGTCAGCTGAAAGAAAATGACTGGATTACAGTGGGGCAGGAGCTGGATTACTGCAAGCAGTATCTGGAACTGTTCGAGTGCAGATTTCAGGGAATCTTTCAATATGAGATCGACTGCCCGGTGGAACTGCTTGGCACGAAAGTTATTAAATTTATTTTGCAGCCTCTGGTTGAAAATTATTTTATCCATGGGATACGCAGACAGGAGAATGACAATCTGATCCGGATTCAGGCGAAAGAACAGGACGGATATCTGTTCTTTTCTATTCTTGATAACGGACTGGGAATGGAGATGGATGCCATAGAAGAAAAGAACAGAGCATTACAGGATTGTGGTTTGCAAGAGAAAGAACAGGCATCGATTGGACTGGCAAATGTCAACCGACGGATTCGGGCTGTATATGGAGAGAATTGTGGTATTTCTCTTAAAAAGAATTCGATTCAGGGACTGGAGATTATCGTGAAAGTACAGATGGAGAAGGATGAACAATAGAAAAAGGTAATGGTAGTAGAAGATGAAGAATTTATTCTTCAGGGAATTTTATGTATCAATGACTGGGCATCCATGGATATGGAGGTTGTACATACTGCCCATAACGGAAAAGAAGCATTGGAAAAATTACAGAGAAGAGCCGGTAGATATCTTGCTGACAGATGTGGAGATGCCGCTGATGAATGGCCTGGAGCTGATCGGAGAAATCCGGAAGTTAAGCAGACGAGTGCGCTGTCTGATTCTGTCCGGATATGATGAATTTGAATATGCAAGAGCAGCACTGAAAATGGATGTGGAAGAGTATATTCTAAAGCCCATCAATGAAGAACAGCTGGATCGTGCCTTGAGCAGGCGGCAAAGCATCTGGATGAAATGGATAAGAGAAATGCAGTGAACCTGGAAGCAGGACTTGGATGGCTTCAGTTTTTAAAGGGTGAGGGAAAAGAAAAG
>ENA-OQNC01000071-OQNC01000071.1-human-gut-metagenome-genome-assembly--contig:-NODE-71-length-15163-cov-3.030061_pt1 | contig 15163 bp, 8 predicted proteins | sample MGYA00242626_ERZ504874 | MGnify/ENA primary metagenome ERZ504874 (study PRJEB26092, sample SAMD00036411) | human gut metagenome | host: Homo sapiens | study: EMG produced TPA metagenomics assembly of the...
TCGTCGGATATTCGACGCCGTTGAACGTCCAACGGTGTTCCCCGCCACGGTCTTCGTTTCGGTGGCTTCTGGTCACCTGACCCTCCTTGCGGTAGGTCAGGTGTTGCAACGATCACTAGAACCCGCCCTGTCAGCGAAGCTGACTGGGGGAGAGACCATCAGCTTGCCATGTATTCCTCACATACTGCTCGATGCCCCTGACGGCCCTACTCCTCGCCGCCGGTTTTCGCGGCCTTGGTGGGGTCAGTGAAACCAATGGCGGTCTCGCCGTTCTGCGCGCCCTCGACCTGTGCACCCGTGGAGGCGGGCTTGCCGCCGGCCGCCTCGTAGGCCTTGCGCGCATCCTCGTCATTCCACTTCTCACCGACGAGCACGCCATGGTTGAGCATGATCTCGCGCTGCGCGCAGCTGGCGACCAGCGCATCGTGGGTGACCACGATAATCGTGGTGCCCTGCTCGTGCAGCTTGCGGAACAGGTCGAGCACGATTTTCTCGTTCTTCTCGTCGAGGTTGCCGGTGGGCTCATCGGCCAGAATCAGCTTCGGGTCGTTGATCAGCGCGCGGGCCACGCACACGCGCTGCTGCTCGCCGCCGGAGAGCTGGCCGGGCAGGTGGTGGGCGCGGTCCTTCAGGCCGACCTTTTCCAGCGCCTCCATGGCCTGCTTCTCATCGACCACCGAATGGTAGTACTGGGCCACCATCACGTTTTCCACGGCGGTCAGGTGCGGCACCAGATAGAACTTCTGGAACACCAGTCCGATGAGGTTCTTGCGCACGTCGGCCAGCTGCGTGGCGTTCAGGTCCTCCAGCTTGCGGCCTTCCAGCTTCACGGAGCCCTTGGAGGGCGTGTCCATGCAGCCAATCATGTTCATCAGCGTGGTCTTGCCTGAGCCGGAGGAGCCGACGATGGCGAGCCATTCGCCTTCCGGCACGGTCAGATTGAGGTCGTCCACGGCACGCAGGTCGCCGTAGATCTTCGAGATGTGGTCGAGTTCAAGTAGCATGACGTTTCTCTTTCTTTATTCTTCGCGAAGCACGACGGCGGGGTCGATGCGGGTGGCGCGGTGGACGGGCGGGATGGAGGCGACGATGGCGACCAGCGCGCTGAACAGCACGGAAATCAGGGCCAGCCACCAGTTGAATACGATGGAGCGTTCGAACACCGCCACGCACAGCCAACTGGCGAGTCCGTAGCCGATTGCGGTGCCGATGAGGCCGCCAATCAGGCCGTAGAGCGACGATTCGATGTAGAACTCGGTGCCGATGGCACGCGAGCTAGCACCGAGGGCCTTGCGCAGGCCAATCTCGTTGCGTCGCTGCGAGACGATCGAGCTGATTGTGGTGCCGACGCCGACGAGCGTCAGCACCAGCACCACCAGCGAGACGATCCAGAACAGCGTCTGCAGCATGGTGATGATGCGGGTGTCGGAGGCGGTGATCTTGGTGACCTGCTGTGCCTTGACGTGCATGGAGGTCATGTCGTTGATGCTGGACACCAGGCCTGCGAGGTCGCTGGCGCCGGCCGAATACTCGATGACGTCCACGCCGCGCGTGATGCCGGTGAGCTTGTTGACGTCGGCGTTGGTGGCGTAGATGATCGAGTCTTCGCTGCCGCCGGTGTCCACGATGCCGGCCACGCGGAATTCGGTACCGGAGGTGTCCATGATGTCACTGGAGACACGGCCGTCTTTGGTTTGCTGGTCGATCGAGGAGTTCGACGAAGTGCCGTTGGTGCTGGCGTTATCGGATGCACGGTAGCCGATGGTGATGGCGGAGCCGATTCTCAGGCCGATGGCGTCGGCGATGTCGCGTCCGACCAGCACCTTGCCGTCGGTCGGCCACGAGCCGTCGACCACCCAGTGATGGTTGAGGTTCTTGACCTGCGCCGCATTCACGCCGGCCATCACGTACGGCGAGGCGTTGACGCGCACGTTCTCGTAGCGGTAGGTGGCGTATTTCGCGGAACCCTTGGCCTTGACCATTTCAGTGGTGTGCTGCACCATCGCCTTGTCGATGCCGGCCTTGCCGTCAGCATTGGTCGATTCGGTGGGCGTGACAATCAGGTTCGCGCCGTACGCACGCATCTCCTCGTTCATCTGCTGCGGCACGGCGAGGCAGATCATCGCCAGACAGAACAGTGTGGCTGCGCCGACCAGCGACGCCACCACAGCCATCACCGCGCGCGAACGCCGACGGAACACGGCGCTGAACAGCATTCTGAAGAACATACCGGTGTTGGTCATCGGTTCCCTCCTTCCACACCTACGTAGATAAACTCAGCGACCATGGAGCACCTCCGCGGGCTTGAGATTCAGAATCGAACGAATCGATGAGGCGGACGCCAGCAGCACGGTGACAGCCAGCAGCACGAACACCAGCACGAACACCATCGGCCGCATCGTAATGCCGGAACCGAACACCACCCGGCCTATCAGCTGGGCCACGCCGGAACCGAGCAGCGCGCCCACAATCGCGCCCAGCAGCGAGATTGCCGCCGTTTCGGCCAGCATCAGGCGGGATACCGCGGCATCGGTGGCACCGAGCGCCTTGAGCAACGCCAGCTCGCCCGACCGTTCGCCGATCGAGGCGACCATCAGGTTGGCCACGGCCACGGCTGCGGCGATCAGGCTCAGCACGGTCATCAGAATCATCACGGCCTGCGTCTTTTGCAGCACATTGCCCTGCAACGCGGCCACCTGACGCACCTGCTTGGCCACCGCGCCCGGAATCACCTCTTCGATCTGATAGGCGATCGAGCTCGGGTAGGCGGTGCAGTACCAGGTCTCCCATTCCTCCTGGCTCAGCGCGGCCGGGTTCGCGGCGGCCTTACGGGCCAGGTCGTTCTCCGGCGTGGTCAGGGCCTTGACCTCGATTTTGTCGACCGAATCGGGCAGGTCGGCGAGTACCTGGGCCGTGGAGGAGGCGATGTAGAGCGAGCCGTTGTCCTCGTCGCCGGAATCGTAGACACCGGTGAGCTTGATTTTCTGCTCGTTCTTCTTGCCTGAGGCGGTGGTTTTGTTGAGGGTGATGGTGTCGCCGGTGGTCACGCCGAGTTCGGAGGCCAGCGTCTTGCCGATCACGCCCTGGTCGGAATCGTCTTTGGGCCACTTGCCGTCCAGCTGCCACCACGAGCGCATGCCTTCCACGCCCACGACGGTAGTCTCGCCGGTGGAGATCTTGAGGTTCTTGTTGAACCACGTGCCGACGACCGGCACGTTGGTACCGTTCACCGTGGCGTGGATGTTGAGCTGCGGCGCGAAGCTGGTGATGTTGAACGACCAGAAGATCGTCTTGATCTTGGCCGCGTCCGACTCCTTCAGAAAAGCGGTCGGGTCGCTGGTGGACGTCGCGCCGCCCGACTCGGTGTTGTACAGGTCGGAAACGACCGCATCCGCCTTGGGCTGCACGGTGATGTTCGAACCGTAGGTGGACAGCTCGGCGTTGAGCTTGTCGCCCACGTCGAACACGACGCCCAGCATCGATACGGACACGGTCGCCGACAGGCATACGGTCAGCGCGATAAGCAGGCGCCGGCGCAGCTGTCGGGTGAACGAGCGAGTAATCATGCGCAGAAAGAACATGATTCTTGTCTCCTGCCTGACTCACCGGAAGTGGGCGCTCAGCGCGTCCAGATCCGTAGTTTGAATGGTGATCTTGCCGTGGCCGGTCTTGTACGGGAATGGTATCGGGTTGCAGCCACCCTTGAAGCCGATGGTCGCCAGGTTGATGGCCACCTCGCACTTCTTGCAGATGATCTTGCCGTCCTTCTCGTAGTAGCCAGCGTCGCCGCAGTTCTCGCAGGCGTCCAGGCCGATGCCGTACGCGCCACCGTTCTTTCGGATGATGATGAAGCGCATGACGGTGCCGTCCTTGGCCTTGTATTCGAAGCGGTGCAGGTGGCCGTCCTCGACCTGGCTGAAGGGGATGGTGGCCACGCCGTCCTTGAGCGAGTAGGCTTCCGGCGGCGAAAGGGTGATGGTCTGATGGGTCGCGGCAACGCCCACGGTCAGGGTTGCTGTGACGCCGATGGCTGCGATAAGGCTCCACACGGCAGCGGCGATGGCGTGGCGGCGGAATACCTTATGCCGGCGCAACGTGGCCTCGTTGGCTCCCGGCACATCATGGGTTTTCATACGGAAACCGGCCACGATGGAGGCCACGGCGGGAATCAGGAACACCAGCGCCTGCGCCATAATCATCGTGGAGTTCTGGTTGATGGACCAAGCCAGCGCCACGAACATCGTATGGTTCATCGGGAAGCCTCGCGCCTGCAGAATCTGGGCAAGACCAGTGAAGTGTTGAATCAGCAGAATCACCATCATGGCCGCGACGGCCACGGTGAACGCCCAGCGCACGGCAGTGGTGCGCATCGTGCGGAAGATGGCGGCCACAATAATGGACATGGCCACGCCAAGCAGGAAACCAAGAGCGCGCAGCAGCATGGCCGAAGTGAATGCGGTCTCCCCTGGTTCCACCCAGATGGTGAGCTGCAGAATCACGTCCGGCAGCGCGTAGAACAGGGTGAGTGCGATGTCGATGGCGGCCACGGCGTTAGCGATGTGCATGAACACCTTGTGCTGCTGCCAATTGGTGGTGATGCGGCGTGCGAACACCACCACGACGATGGTCAGGATGTCGGCAATGATCGCGCACCACAACACCGGGTAGTTGACGAACGTGCGCTGATTGATCACGGCCGAGGCGCGCAGGCCGGCGAATACGATGGCGGCGATCAGACCGACGATCAGGCCGATGAGACGCCAATGCGAGCTTATCGGCTTATCTCGCCCCTCGCCGACCGTGAGCATCACGCTCAGGCTCATCACCAGCAATGCGGGGGCCAAAGTGCCCGGCATCACTGCCACGAATTGTTCAAGCATTCGCGTCCTTTCTCTGTTCACCTTAGGCTCCCCTCTCTGAGGGGAGCTGTCCGCGAAGCGGACTGAGGGGAGTTTTAGACCGTCCTAAGAATTATCTCCCTAAAGCGGCGTAAAGCCCCCTCTGACGAGGGGGCTTTCTGCTTAGTCAATCACCACTGGCGAGGAGTGTAATCCCAGTTGTCGAAGGTGACCTCGATCGGCTCGGTCCAGAAGTGGCCCTTGACGCCGGTCTCCGGGTCAACGTGCAGCATCCAACCCTTGGAGGCCGGGGATTCGATGGAGAGCTTCAGCTGGTAGGTGCCAGCCTTGTCGAGCTTGACGTTGGCGCCGTAGTGCGGGCCGTCGGAAGCGTTCATCTGCATGAAGGTACCGGAGGTGGCGGTGCCGCCCTCGACTTCCTTGCCGGTGGACTTATCGATGATGGTGTAGTTCACGGTCAGATCCGGCACGAAGTCGCCCTTGCCATAGCCGAGCTCGGTGCCCTTCTCGTTGGCATGGATGTCGGCCTCGAGGTGGAAGGAAGCGTCAGCAGCCTTCAGGCCCATGGAAGACGGCTCCATATCGATCGGCTGGAAGTACACAGCGCCCACGGTCAGCGGGCCGGCGTCCTGATCCTGCTCTTCAGCAGTACCGGACGGGCCAACCGGAACCTCTTCGAAACCGGCGCCGGAATCGGAGGAAGAATCGGAGGAAGAGGAGTCGGAAGACTGGGAGGAGGAGTCAGCCTTAGTGTCGGATGCGGAGTTGGTGGAACCGCAGGCAGCCATGGACACGGTCATGGAACCGGCGAGCAGCAGGCCGAGCAGAGCGGCCAGTTTCTTGTTCTTCATCATTGTTATTCCTTTTCTCTATCTCTGGTGAATTAGGATTCACGCTTAGATAATTGCAATTATTCAGTTATGAGATAAGTGCGGCGTGGGCTGGAGGAATTGGCATCGATCCGAGGCCGTGCCGCAAGTCTGTCAGTTGTCTGCAGTTATGGGAGGAAACGGACGAGCTAGACGGGCTACGCCTTCACGGCCGGGACCTCGGCAGTAGCCTGCGCCTTCAGCTTGCGCTGCTTGATGAAGCCGACCACGAACAGCGCGATAACCGCAACGGCTGCGATGGCCTGCGCCACTAGGCATTCGACGTACGGGTAGAGGCCAAGCCAATCGTTCGTCGGCACACCGTTCAGGTAGAAGGCGGGCAGCAAGTCGCCCTCGATCAGCGAGTGGACGCCGCCGCCGGCGAACACCACCACCAGCACAGACATCAGAATCGAAGTGACCAGGAAGAACGGACCAATCGGAATCTTCACGGAGGTGAAGCGGAAGAGCAGGAAGATGCCGACAAGCACCACCGCGGCGGTCAGACCACCGATCCACATACCGCGAGTATCGCGGCTCATCGTGTAGATGGACTCGTAGAAGATCACGGTTTCAGCGCCTTCACGGAACACGGCGAGGAAGCTCAGCATAGCCAGCGAGACCACGGTTTTCAACGTCACGTTGTCGGCACTTGCGGCGGCTTCGGCATCAGCCACAGCAGCCTCGGTCTTCTTGCGAATGTAACGGTTCCACGCTTCCACGCTGGACTTGTTCAGCATCCAGTTACTCGTCCACAGCAGCATGCCCATGGCGATCAGTGCGCAGGTGCCTTCCATGATCTCCTGAATCGGGCCGGAGCCGCCGAAGGCGAACACGAAGATCACAGCCACCAAGCCGGCGCCGAGCAGACCGACGAGCACACCCAAGTAAATCCACTTGACGAAGCGCTTGTTATCGGACTTGACCAAGTAGGCGACGATGGCTGCAACCACCAGCAGAGCTTCAAGACCCTCACGGATAAGCACGAGGAACGCCTGGCCGGAGGAGCTGGTGACCAGCTTGGTGAAACCGTCTTCCTTATCGGCGGCACCACCGTCAAGAATGCCGGCGTCCTTGATCAGCATGGCCTTGAGGTCGTCGATCAGCTTCTTGGTGTCTTTCAGGGATGCGCCGGCGTTCATGGACTTGCGGCACATCTTGAACTGGTATTCCACCTGCGAGACGCGGTTGCCGCTGATGGCGTTCATCACGTTCTTTTCGAAGCCGAGCTTCTCGTAATACTGGTAGTACGCGTTGTTCACGAGCGTGGCGCCCTTGGCACCATCACCCTTTTCGTAAGCTTTGTATGCATTGTCGAGAATCGGGGTCATTTCGTTGGCCACGTCGGTCCATGAACGATTGCCCTTGCCTGGGTTCTTCTTTTTCTTGGCGTCGAGCTCCTTGCGCTCTTTGGCCAGCTGCGCCTGCAGCGCTTCGGCGTACGCCTTCGGCTTGGCGAGATCGGCGTTGGTGTCGAGCTGCTGGGCCGTGGCGTCAAGATCGGCGGTCAACGCATCAATCTGCTGAGCCAGTTGATCGTCGTTGCTAGGCGTGTAGGAAAGATTCTGAACGCTTTGGAATGCCTGCTGTTGGGCGAGCTGCTTGTCCGCGCCAATGGTGTCGTGCACGACCGCGGTGAAGTTGGAGGCCACGTAAATCTTGTTGTACGCGCCCATGAAATCGGAGGTGGCGCCAGCGGTGTTGCCATCCTTGTACGTCTTAAGACCGCTGTTCAGCTGCTTGTCCATCGCCTTGGAGACTTCGGCCCAGGTGGCGTAGTCAACGCTGGACGAGCTTGATGAACTGGACGAGCTGGTGCTGCTGTCGGCGAAGGCCATCGGAGCCGTGACTGCAGGAGCCACAGTGGCGATGACCATGGCGAACAGAAATACAATCGCAGCCAGAACTCGCAGCTGCCTCACGCTGGTGTGTTCAACGGACCGAAGAGCAGCCTGGGCGCGACGAACCATGCCTATCCCTCTCTCTGCGCGGCTAAGTAATCAAAAACCACTACTCAATATAAAGAAAAACTTTTTTGTAGGAACAGTCTTGATTTTTTAGGATTTAAGAGGTATTAGGCACTGTTTTTCGATCAATTATTACCGCAGATTGTCTCAATATTCGATATTGTCCCGCTCACAGATGGGAGACTTCCCGAATTATGAACTCCCCGCGACTGGCCACTCCCCATCCCTCATATTGCATGACCAACTGTTTCACCAAGGTTCATAGCCTAAAATCACTATGTTGCATCACGGCAAGAGGCTGGCAATAATTCACGCGATGGCATGCGCATGTTCATTCTGGTTTGCCTCGGGTTTGCTGACTTGCCTTGAGTCGCTTTTATTTGCACTGGTTCATCCCCCGGTGAGATCACCTGTTGCACACGCCGTACGAACGACCTGCACATCAGCGCAGGCACTCATTGGTGGTCCTTGTCCACAAAGCGACACGCCGCAGCCGGCACTGAATGTGCATTTATCCGAAAGCTGTGGTAGCTTATTCGAGTTGCCTACGGAGCTTACTTCTAGCAAGCACTGCAGTGCATGGAGGATTCGCCTAGTGGTCTATGGCGCACGCTTGGAAAGCGTGTTGGTGTAACAGCCTCACGAGTTCGAATCTCGTATCCTCCGCCATCAGGGTTTTGGCTTTTGTCAAAACCCTTTTGTTATCCGCACCCACATGCATATACGCAGCGGTCCAAATATGTGCACAATCGTGCACATTCACTGTTTTTGCAGTGGCGTGGCATGGCACATATTCCGAGACGACCGAATTCCCACAATTTTCGTGCCACAACAGCGCATAAAAACACGAAAATGCGATTACGTGGCACATCCGAATGCCACATGAGCGCAAAATAGCCAATATTGCGCTCATGTGTACAACTTAGAGCACCCGAATACTTCCTCGCACACCCGTCGATTTGCGTAATACGCGATTGCGTGTATTGTTGTGCAAGCCGTTCAACGGCCCTAAGCCGTGCGCACATTATCGCCCCGATAGCTCAGTGGTAGAGCACTTCCTTGGTAAGGAAGAGGTCGTGAGTCCAATTCTCACTCGGGGCTCTCAATCACCACTCGATGCCGTACTCGGCATACATATACATATCGTACTGGTACTCACTGCTGTAGTTCAGGTCGTTCTGATGTGCTTCATGATGGCTGTTATCTGACTGCATAATCATTCCTTTTCCTAGCCTCATCGGTATTACGACCAGATATAGCGAAATCGCGTTACCGAACTATGCGCGTTCAGCGAATCGCAGGTGAACTCATAGCGAACTGTTGCACGCACTCCGCATGCGAGCGCAGACTCATTGACATATACCGTCCGGCACACACATTCATAATGTGCAAGGCCGCGCGCCAGCTATTGAATACCGCCAAACAGCAAAGGAAAGCCTCTCCCACCATGACCTCACACCTTGCCGAAGCAGGACGCACACTGATTCCCCGCAAGGATGATCGGTACGGTCTGCTTTCCCCAGCTCTGGTTATTCTCACGTTTGTCGCCGGACTGGTGGATGCGTTAAGTTACTTGGCACTCGGTCATGTATTTGTGGCCAATGTGACCGGCAACATTGTGTTCCTTGGTTTTGCATTCGCCCACGCGCAGGGCTTCGTCTGGTGGACTTCGGCGCTCACGCTGGCCACGTTCATGATTGGTGCGTTCATCGGCGGACGCATTATTCATTACTTTGGCGCCAACCGCGCGCGCCATCTGCTGGTGTCCACGTCAATCCAGCTGGCTTTTGTGGCAGCTGCGCTCGTCGGCATTTATCTGCTCAATCAGTTTGCGCCTGAACCGTCGATGGGTGGCACTGATGCTTCAGCCATCGCCCGCACGGCACAGCCCAGTCTGAACTTCCCAACTGCTCGGCATATTGATTTGCATATTATTCTGCTGATTGTGCTGCTCGCACCGGCTATGGGCATTCAGAATTCCACTGCTCGTAAGCTTTCGGTGCCAGATTTGCCCACGACTGTGTTGACGATGACGTTAACTGGGATTATCGCTGACACTTCGGCGCATGGTCATGAGCAGTCCAAACTTGGCCGGCGCGCGATTGTAATGCTGGCTTTGGCGCTCGGTGCTTTGACTGGAGCCACGCTGCAGACGCGCGGTCATGAGGACGTTATTTTGATGGTGATGATCGTCTGTCTGATTGCGGTCATTGTGATGATGATCCCCCATGTGCATTCCGATGCCCGCTGGGTGACCGGAAAACACTGATTCATACAAAAACGGCCGGCGCTGGGCATTGCTGACCGGCACCGGCCGAGATAATAAGGAGTGCTCCTTATGTGGTCGCGAACCTTACGGTTTCATGATCACATCTGCTCGCGATTGCGGCGGTAGGCGATTGCGGCGCCGGCACCGGCCAGCAGCAATCCGGCCACAGCAATCGTGACGACATTGGCACCCGTGTTGGAGACGACATTGCCATCACCCTTGGCAGCGGTACGCTTCACCAAGCCGGCAATTGCCTTCTCGAGAGCCTCACGAGCTGCGTCGACCTGCTTCTGCGTGGCGTTGCTGTTGTCGGAGACCTCACGGGCCTTCTTCAGCGCGGCGCGCAGAGCGTTGGCGGAGTCGTCGGTGTAGAGACCCAGGTTGATGGCGGCGGCCTTGTTGATGGTCGCGTTCAGAGCAGCCTTGTCCACCACGCCCGGTTCCGGATTCGGCTTCGGCTCGGTGGCAGCTTCCAGCTTGGAGATGGCGTCCTGAAGAGCGCTCAGTGCGGTATCCACATCCTGCTGGGTGGCGTTCTTGTTGTCGAGCACCTGCTGTGCAGCCTTCAGTGCCTCGGCGAAAGCTTCCCACGAGTTGGTCGTGTAATCGGCCTTCTCGAGCTTGCTTGCCTTGTTCACTGCAGTCTGCAGGTCGGTCTTGTTCACCTCAACCGGGCCTGGGCCAGGCTCCTCACCGGTCTTCTCGAGACCAGCGATAGCGGATTCGAGGTTCGTCAGCGCCAGAGCCACATCGTAAGCGGTGGCCTTATCGTTATCCGCCACGGCCTGTGCAGCTTCGCGGGCCTTGACCAGAGCAGTCCAGCTTTCAGCCGTGTAGTCGGATTCCTTAAGACCGTTAGCCTTGGCGATGGTGTCGTTGAGGTCGGTCTTGTCCGGAGCGACAGTCTCTTCCTCAACCTCGCGGTCCGTGGTCAAACGCAGTTCGGCAGCGGATGCGAACTTGTTGGCCTGGGAGTCGCTCTGGCCTGCGGAAGACAGGACGGTCAAGCGTACGGCGGTCACATTCTCGACGGCGTCGAAGCTGGCCTTCTGCCACATGGTGGTGGTGGAGAACTCAGCATCGGTGACGACATCCTTGGTGGTGCCATCCGCCAGAGTGAGCGTGATCTTGTAGCCCTTGATCTTGCCGTTGGCGTTCATACCTCCGGAGCGCGGCAGGTAGCGCAGGCCGTTGATGGTGGTCGGTTCGTTGAGGTTGAACTGATACCATGCGGTGCCGTTGCCGACTGCGTTCTCGCTCCAGCTGGTGTGCCAGTGGGTGCTGTCGTTGCCATCCTGTGCCAGATCGGCCGGGCCTTCGCTCGGCAGGCCTGCGGTAGGCTCTTCGCTGCCCGTGGCCACGGTGTAGCCACCCAGCTCATCGGAGCCGTCAGCTGCCACGTCGTACTTGTCGCTGCTCTCGTTGCCGGGAGCGGTCTTCATGTACTCGTCGAGGGCCACGAGAATGTCGTATGCCTTGGTGAAGTCCTCAGCGGTTGCGCCATTCTTGTTGATGAGCACGCGAGCCTTGACCAAGGTGTCCTGATACTGCTGCCATGCGGCATCGGAGAGCTCAGCACGCTTGGAATCGTACTTGCCGCGGATTTCCTTGACCTTGTCCTGCGCTTCGGCCTTGGTGCGGGTCTGGGACTCGATGCGCTCGATCTTCAGGTTGTCGAGCACGAAGTCCTTGTATCCGCCGAAGTCCTGTGCATTGCCGGTGGAACCCTGCAGATCAGGTGCGGTTGCGGTCGAGTAAATACCGAACCAGGAATCGCCGTTGACGCCACCGGTCAGCTCGAACTCGGCCTTGCCGGTCTCACCCAGCGCCTTCTTCAGGTTGGTCAGCTTCACGCTGCCGGCAGAGTATTCACCCTGGCCCACAGCGATGGCGTAGATGTCATCGGAACCGGACTGGTAGTCGAAGCTCACCTTGTACTTGGCACCCGCCTCGAACTTCACGTTCTGCGGGATCGTCTGGTAGACCAGCGTGCCCTTCTGGGTCAGGCCGTTAACCTTCACAGACCAAGTGCCATCGAGCACATCGTCCATCTTCTTGACATCCCAACCGGCCTGCGTGAACGGAGCATGCAGCTCGGAGAGGTGGATGCGGTTGTCCTCAACGCCTTCGGAACCGGAGACCACGAACGGCCAGATGCCCTGGGCGTTGTTTTCGAATCCGTTGGTGAGGGACTTCAGCGTGCCGTCCTTCTCATAGGTGATGCCGGAGTACTGGTTCTCCACGATGCGCACATCGTCGAAGTAGGTGTGTGCTCCGTCGGTGCTCTTGTGAGACAGGGTTACCGTGGCATCGCCGTTCTCAGGCGCGGTGAAGAACACGTACATGTTCTGGAAGTAGCTGGAGCCATTTTCCGTATTGCTGTTCGTGTTGTGGCCGTATGCCTTGATGTAGTTCTTGGCGATGGACTTGCCGGTGGAGTTGGTGGCCAGCACCTTGCCGCCGCTGGTTACGGTGACGGATGCATCGCCGGTGGAGCGGTTGTCGACGCCAACATACAGCGCGTACTTCTGGCCAGCCTTGAGATCGGTCAGACGCTGGGAGACATCGACCTTGCCGGTCAGGCGCAGCATGGCGTTGTTGTCGCCTTCAACTTCGGCCTTGCCGGAGCCGCTGACGGTCCAGTTGTCGGTGAGGGTGTTGGAGCCGCCGTTGAAGCCGGCGTCTACCACATGCATGCCTTCGCTCCAGTTGACCTGGATCTGCTTGGCTTCGCCCTTGTACACCACGTACGGGGTTTCGGCATCAGCGGTAAGCGTCACCTTGCCGCCGGAGACGGCAACGGTCTGCTCGTTGGTCTTGCCCTGATCGGTGAGCTGGTACACCTTTACGCTGGAGAGGTTCTTCCAGCTGTCCGGCAGCGTCCAGGCGGTGGTGCCGCCCTTGGTGTTCCAGTGGTAGAGCTTCTGCTCGGAATCCTTGACCAGCTTGCCGGTGGAGGAATCCCACAGCCACGGCAGCAGGTAGGACTCGTCACCAGTGGAGGAACCATCGCCTGCGGAGACAGCACCGGAAGCCACCATCACGCCGTTGAAGGTGATGGTGCGCTGGCGGTAGGCTGCGCTAGAGGTGTCGTTGGAACCACGGGAGACTACTACAACGTTGCCGTTGGAATCCTTCAGGGTAATCTGCTCGTTGCCGTTGTTCGTGTTCGGGTCGGACACGGCAGCGGCATTGCCATTGTCGGCGGTCAGCAGCGGGTTGTTGACCCAGCGGGTCACCTTGAAGTGCTGGATGAACTTAGTGGACACATCATGGGTGTACAGGTTCTTGATGTAGGCGGCATAGTCGTTGCGGCCCTGCCAGCCTTCGAAGTCCTTCATGTTGTAGCCGCCGAGCAGCGGGGCGTTGGCAGCGCCGCCGTATTGCGGGTAGTCGCCAACCCAGCTGTCCTTCTGGTGGTTGCGCAGGAAGCGCATCACTTCGGAGTTCTCGCCCTTGGAGGTGTAGCCGCCGTAGGTCAGATCAGCTGCCCAGTGCTGGAAGGTGGAGTCGTACTCGTTGCCGGAACCCCATTCGGTGGTCATACGCCAGCCGTTGTCGTTGATCATCTTGCTCATCTTGCGGGTTTCCCAAGAATCTTCCGAACCGGAAGAAGTCAGGTTGCCCCACACATCGAGGTAGATGAAGTCCATGTTGTCGCCGACTTCCTTGCTGAGGTCAGCGAAACGGCTTACACGAGAACCGGATGCCAGATCGTAGATGCCGTCGATGCCGACACCCTGATCAAGCCAGTTCCAGCCGTAGCTCAGGCCGCCTGCAGAGTTGCGGCGCACCATGTCCTCGCTGAAGGCCTTGGCTTCCGGATACATTTCGGAGGCGTTGACGTGCACACCGAAGCGAGCGCCATACTTGGAGCCCTCTTCCATCATGGTGTTCATGTCGTCGGCGCCGCCGAGACGCTGGCCGATATCGCCGTAGTCCGGGTGGCCGGAGTCGTGGCCTTCATTGCCGTAGCCCTTGAGCAGCACGGACTGGCCGAGGCCGTCGGTGTTCAAGGCCACCTTCTTGACGTTGTCAAGCGTGGTGAGGAACGGGTTCTGCGCCTGGGAGCCGAAGTTCATGGCGATACGCCATGCCACCAGTTCGGGAACTTCCTCGGACTTGTACGGGTTGTTCATGATGTCGCGGTAGGCGATTGCGCCATCCTGCCAGTTGACGGCACCGTCTTCGTTCTCGTCGCCGGCGATGGCCACGGCCATCTGCGGCAGAGCGGTTTCGGCCACGGTGTACTTCTTGCCCTTGGAATCGGTGACCGTGCGGTGGTAGTACCACGGAGCGCTGGCCAGGCCCAGGGAGGTGGCGTCACCAGTCTGCTGGGTGGTGGCGTAGACACGCGTGTTCTGGCTGCCGCCGCGCACAGGAGCCGCCACATAGGTGCCATCGTGCTCGGAGTTGCTCCACAGGCCGGCACTCAGGCCAGCACCGGAGATGAAGCCGTAGGTGTAGTCGCTATCGGTGACGTTAGTATCTTCGGTCACTGCGAAGTTGGTATCGCCAGGCTTCTGCGTGTTGGAAGACATACGAGCACCAGTGAATTGGGCATTTTCCTGGCTGGAACGCACGGAAACGAGACTCTGGTTCGGGAAGGACAGCGTCTGGATGGCGTTCTCCTCCACACCGTTGCCCTCAGGAATGCCTTCGGACAGGTTGTTCTTGATCTTGGTGACGTTGAGGTGCAGCTGGTTGGCCTTGACCGTGATCTGAACGGTGATCACCGCGTCAATCTTCTTGGCCTCATCCTTGACCTTCAGCGTGTAGGTGGCCTCGGTGTCGGAAACCTTCTTGAAGGTCACGTCGTCATCGCCCAGTTCGATGTTGGTGCCGTTGATTTCAACGGTGCGCACATCCTTGGACTGGCCGTACATCACCTTGCCGTCGGTCATCGTGTACTGCAGCACAGAGGGGAAGTTCTTCTTAATCTGAACTTCCATCTTCTTGGTCTTCAGCGTTTCGGAGGCGACCTGAACGGTTTTGTTCAGGGTGATGGGATCGATGGCAAGATCCGCGCCGGAGACCGTCACCTGCTGGGAGACGTCCTCATAGCCTTCCTTGGCAATCGAAAGCGTGTGTTCGCCTTCTTCAATGTCGGCGAAGGAGAAGGTGCCATCTGCACCGGTCTTCACCTTGGTCTTATCCAAACGCACTGTTGCGCCTTCAATGGCAGCGCCTCCAGCGTCC
>ENA-OQNC01000074-OQNC01000074.1-human-gut-metagenome-genome-assembly--contig:-NODE-74-length-15009-cov-2.649039_pt1 | contig 15009 bp, 18 predicted proteins | sample MGYA00242626_ERZ504874 | MGnify/ENA primary metagenome ERZ504874 (study PRJEB26092, sample SAMD00036411) | human gut metagenome | host: Homo sapiens | study: EMG produced TPA metagenomics assembly of...
TGCTCTTCGCTTTCCGCTTCTGATTTTTTTGTCTCTTTTGCTTTTTGATCCGGCTCTTCTCCGTTCAAAAGAAAGTACAGAATTTGCCCGCTCACCTTCTTTGTATTCTACCGTCACAGTATCACCGACATTGTATTTGATAATATCGATAAAATCAACGACTGAAACATCAAAAATATCATCAGAGCCTTCCAACATGATATAAAAGTAGAGAATCTCCGTCTACAACGCCCTGTGCGATCTTTGTGATCTTGGAAGCCAGCGTCTTTACTTCTCTCGTATCTTCCGCCTGCTTCTTGATGCCACTCTCATACATCAGATCATTGTAGTTTTCTTCACACTCACTGACCGTATTTCCAATGGCTACAACCTGATATTTCTGCACATTGACCATGGCATACTTTTTCACCAGTCCGGCATCATCTTTCAGCGCCATAAAATAGGTCGGCTCCCCTGAAATATTCAAAAGCAACGGGAATGCCGCTTTGTATTTTAAGTTCTGCACCTGACCTTCTGCTGAAGACATGGCAGACTCTTCTGTCGCGCCTTCCACTTCATAGAACTTCGTCTCCATCGTACGCTGATTCATCAGAACAAATCCTACATTGGACTGGTCTCCTGTGATCGAAGTCACACCTGTATATACCCATACATCATCATCCAGCGCAAGATAGTTGTATCCTGTCGTCGTATGCAGACAATCCTTCTGTCCCAGCACACTGTTTAAAAATCCATGCTTCAACGTACCATAATAATCATACAGCTGTATCAGCATATCTGCGGAGTACGCCCGGTCGATCCACTCCGGTGCATCTTCGATCTTATAATCTTTCGTCTCACCTGTAATGGCATTACATAAAACCACTCTTCCAACTGTGGTACCTCCAAACAGACCGATATTGAATTTCTTCACTGGGCTGATCCAGTATGGAACTCCGTTGTCATCGATCTCAAAACTTAAGTCATTGAAGATATAAGTCGGATATTTGAACCGGAGATGACGGTAAATATTGCGATTGAAATGATCACTGGTCGTATACTTCATCCCTTCATCCAACTTCACCAGTTCGGTATTCTGTGTCGCCATATCGATCTTGATATATGCCGGAATTCCCTCACTCTGATTCGTGAACCATTTGATCAGGCTGGCATAACGCAGGGGAGATACTCTCACGGGCTGATCCTGGTAGTTGATCTGGCTGTACCAGTCATCTACCTCAAACTGAGAGACCATATCCACCATACTTCCCATCTTTCTGTTTCCCAGGATCGTCGCAGAATCTCTGTCAAGCAGCGGAATCTGATCAAATGAGAGTTCCTCGATATCTTTTGTAAATTCTCCATCCTCTACTTTCATCAGCTTCTGATATTTTTTTCGCGTTGTACGATCGGAGAAGACAACAGTGTACCTGCTGCAGTACACGATTACAACTGCGCCAAGAATCCCCAGGATCACTTTCATCCCCTTGGATTCTTTCAGCGCATATCTGTCGAACCGCTTTCTTTTCGCATAGAAAAATGCTGCTGCCACGATCACCACGATCAGAAATATCCAGAACTCCGTAGAATGAATATTGAGTGCCGGCAATGCAACATAATAGTAAATACCGGCAAGAATAACCAATGCCAACACTGCAAGAAGTTTCATTTTACCTTTTTTCATGCTAATTCCCTTTCCTAAAAATAATTTCTACTTTTAAAGTAGTGGGACAATTATAACATCTTCAAAGATAATTCACAATTCTTCTTGCAATTTTTATATCTTTTTAATATTTACCTATGATTTTTCCAACATTTTGTCTTAAAATTTCCGTTTCCAGAGCTCCGGTGCAAGCAGGACAAGACAAGGGAAGATTTCCAGCCGTCCCAGCAGCATATCCGCACAGAATACCAGTTTTGACAGCCAGGAGAACTCAAAGAAATTCTCAACCGGTCCCACCTGTGAAATTCCGGGACCGACATTATTTAAGGTCGTCAGAACCGCACTGACAGAAGTCGCAAAATCATAATTATCGATGGACACGATCAAAACAGAAGATACCAGGATAAGCGCATAACAAATACTGTATACATATACTCCATGAAGGGTCTCTCTGCCTACCTTCTGACCGTTCACAGTCACCACCGTCACTGCTTTAGGATGCAGAATCCGCTTGATTTCCTGCTTTACGCTCTTGCAGAGGATCAGAATTCTCGACACCTTCATTCCTCCACCTGTCGATCCGGCACAAGCTCCGATGATCATGGTGACCAGCAAAATGGTTTTAGAAAATTCCGGCCATAAATTAAAGTCCGCAGTGTAGAATCCCGTTGTCGTGATCACCGCTGCCACCTGAAAACTTGAATACCGGAACGCACTTGCCACATTGCCGTATATATGATAAATGTTGACTGTGATCATCAATATTGCCGCAGCAATCACACCAAGATAGGTGCGTGCTTCTTCATTTTTTAATGCACTCTTCCAGTTTTTTATGTAAATTGCAAAATAAATATTAAAATTGATCCCAAACAAAATCATAAATACGGTGATAACCCCGTCAATATACGCACTGTCATAATAGCTCACACTTGCATTTCTGTTGGAAAATCCACCGGTTCCCGCAGTACTGAATGAATGAATTAGCGCGTCATAAAGGTTCATTCCGCCAAATAAAAGGAAAATCACCTCTGCCATTGTCAGAATCAGATACATCAGATACAGAATTCTCGCCGTACTGCGTGCCTTCGGAACAAGCTTGTCTGCTTCCGGTCCCGGTACTTCCGCGCGCATCAGATACATGGATCCGTCATCATCCAGATTCAAAAGTACCATAACAAATACCAAAACTCCCATTCCGCCGATCCAGTGTGTCAGCGCTCTCCAAAACAACATTCCCTGCGGAAGCGCCTCGATATCCGTCAGAATTGTAGAACCTGTTGTTGTAAATCCGGAGACTGTCTACAAAAAAGGCATCCAGATAATCTGGAATCGAACCGGAGATAAAAAACGGCAGTGCACCGAACAGTGACCACAAAATCCAGGCAATCCCGACCAGTGCAAGCCCTTCTTTTCCATAAATACTCGTATCTTTCGGTTTTTTTCTGCCCGCCAGCAGAAAAATAATGAGCAGAATGGCCGCTGTCAATAAAAATGCAATTCCGCTTTGCTCTCCATACAAAAAAGAAACAAGCGCCGGCACCAGAAGCAGAAGTCCTTCCACTCCCAGCATTCTGCCTATCATATAAACAATCATTCTATTATTCATCTCATTACCTCTTCACCAAAATATCGTCCAGATCCCGGATCTGTTTTGTCATGGTGATAATAACTACACTGTCACCTACCTGAATACTGTCATCCCCGTTTGGAATAATGATTTTTCTTCCCCGTGCAATGCAGGCAATGATATTGTTCGCTTTCAGATTCAGATCTTTAAGAGGTACTCCCGTATACGCATTCTCCGATTTGATAATAAATTCCAGCGCCTCCACTCTTCCATCCAGTAGCTGGTACATGGTCTCCACATTTGCACTGCACTGAGAATTTCTTCTCGCCCGCACATAACCAAGAATGGCATCAGCAGTCGCTGTTTTAGCAGATACAATACTGTCGAGTCCAAGTTCATCGATCATCATGGCTCTGCGGTCCTCATTGATCTTTACGATCACCTTGGATACACTCTGCTTAGAAGCAAACAAAGACATGATGATGTTCTCTTCATCCATTCCTGTCAGTGCAATAAAAGCATCTGTTTTTTCAATCCCCTCTTCTATCAGCAGATCATGCTCCGTCGCATCGCCATTGATGATGGTTGCTTGTGGAAGAAGTTCACAGAGCTCTTCACAGCGCTCTCTGTTTCTTTCGATGATCTTGACATTCATCCCCAGATTACACAACTGGCTTGCCAGATAGTAGGCCACTCTCCCCCCACCGCAGATCATTGCATTTTTAATCTTCTCTTTTCGCAGGGCAATCTTCTTGAAGAACTGCTCCATATTCTGATGAGAAGCCGCAATATGCAACTTGTCTCCTGCTTTTAAAATATAATCTCCATCCGGAATCAAAACCGTTTCTCCGGATTCGACTGCACATACCAGCACCTGAACCTGAAAACGTGCATATAATTCAGACAAAGACAATCCTTCCAGTTTTCCGCAGTGAATCGGAAATTCAACAAGTTCCACCCTTCCTTTTACGAAAGTCTCTACCTTACTTGCATCCGGAAACAGCAGCAGACGGGTAATATCCCCCGCAACGATCAGTTCCGGATTTACTACCATACTCAAATGGAGGTCCTTTTTCAGAAAATCAATCTGTTTATAGTAGATCGGATTTCTTACCCGGGCAATCGTATGCCGTGCGCCCAGCCTTCTCGCGATCAGACAGCTGAGCATATTGCACTCGTCCGTAGAAGTGCAGGCAATCACCAGATCTGCATGCGGTACATCCGCCCTCTGCTGAACCTCCACACTGCCGCCTTCTCCCACAACACAAAAAACATCCATTCTTTCTAATGGATTTTCGTCAGTTTTTCCTTCATTATTATCGATCAATATAATATCGTTACTTTTCTGATGACAGCTTGTTTTTGCCAGTTTATAACCAACCTTGCCGTCGCCTATGATTACAATTTTCATTGGTTCCCTAAGTCCTCTCTGTTTTCACATTCTTCTTTTCAAAACGTGTTCTATTATACCACCTTAATACCACACACACAATTTTAATACTATTTTTATATTTTTTCCACGTTTTGCATAATTTTTTTCTGTTTTCTCCGCCAAAAAAGACCTTTCCTACAACAAAATCATTGATTTTTGCAGAAAAGGTCTTTTTCTAATTTTCTATTCTATTTTTCTTCCGCTGCTCTTGCTGCGATTTCCTTCTCCTGTACATCCGAAGGTGCCTGCTCATATCTTGCAAACTGATACTCATAAGTACCTCTTCCTCCTGTCATGGAGCGAAGCACTGTACAGTATCCAAACAGTCCTGTCATCGGAATGTCTGCTTCTATGATCTGTTTGCCGCCGCTTACAGGTGTCATGCCAAGGACACGTCCTCTTCTCTTATTCAGATCACCCATAACATCTCCTGTATAGTCGTCCGGCACTGTCACTTTCAAGGATGCGATAGGCTCCAGAAGAACCGGTCCCGCTTCCATAAAGCCTTTCTTAAATGCCTGGATCGTAGCTGTCTTGAATGCCATCTCCGAAGAATCTACCGGATGGTAAGATCCATCGTAAAGAACTGCTTTGACTCCGACTACCGGATATCCTGCGAGAGGACCTTTTACCACAGAGTCCTGAAGTCCTTTTTCTACAGCCGGGAAGTAGTTCTTCGGAACAGCGCCGCCTACCACTTCTTCTTCAAATACATAAGGAGTCTCCAGATCACCAGATGGTTCAAACCGCATCTTTACATGTCCGTACTGACCATGTCCGCCGGACTGTTTTTGTATTTTGTGTCCACATCCGATTTCTTACGGATTGTCTCACGGAACGCCACTTTCGGTGTCTCCAGTTTAATTTCTACTTTATATCTGGCTGCCAGTTTGCTGGCTGCGATTTCCAGATGCTGATCTCCCATACCGTAAAGAAGAGACTGTCTGTTCTCACTGTCATTGACTGCTCTGAGTGTCACATCCTCTGCCATCATCTTCTGCAGTGCCTGAGATACCTTGTCTTCATCCCTTTTGTCAGAGTCTTGTATCTCATATAGGTATATGGAACCGAATAATCTGTTCTGGAATATGTAATCGGCGTATTCTTTGTCGAAAGAGTATCTCCTGTCTTTGTACTTCCAAGCTTTGCGATTGCTCCGATATCTCCTGCAAACAGTTCGGAAACTTCTGTCGGTTTGTTTCCGCACATCGTATAAAGCTTGCCCGGTTTTTCCTCGGCATCCGCATCTGCATTGTAAAGTACGTCATCCCCTTTGAGTACACCGGAGCATACCTTTACAAATGAATACTTTCCGATAAACGGATCTACCATTGTCTTGAATACATAGGCAGATTTGGCCTTTGAAAAATCATAATCAGCCTCGTAGATCTCACTCTTTGTCCTGTGGATACCCGCACAGCTTCTCTTATCCGGACTCGGGAAGAAACGCACGATATCAGAAAGCAGATTGGCAACACCCTGTGCCTGTACATTGGATCCCATAGCAACCGGAACGATGTCCCCATCCATCACTTCCGTACGCATGGCTGCACGGATCTCTTCAATTGAAAATTCGTCTCCCTCAAAGTAACGATCCATAAATTCTTCGCTCGTCTCCGCAACTGCCTCCATCAGAGAATCTCTCAAAATCTTCAGGTTAGGAAGACAATAATCCGGAATCTCGCACTCTTCTCTCTGTCCGATTCCTGTATAACGTCTGCCGGCATTTTTAATAATGTTGATATATCCGACCAGCTTTTCGTTCTCACGGATCGGCTGGAAATGCGGCGCGATTTTCTTACCATATCTGACAGTCAGATCTTCCACAACCTGGCGGAAACTTGCGTCGTCCATATCCATCTCTGTCACATAGACCATACGCGGCAGGTTGTACTTGTCACAAAGCTCCCACGCTTTTTCTGTACCAACCTGTACACCGGCTTTTCCGGAAACCACGATAACTGCCGCATCTGCTGCACTCACTGCTTCTTCTACTTCGCCGACAAAATCAAAATATCCCGGTGTATCCAGAATATTGATCTTTGCCTTTTCCCACTCGATCGGGATCAGGCTCGTGCTGATCGAGAATCCGCGCTTCTGCTCTTCTTTATCAAAATCACTGGTCGTATTGGACTCGGAAATCTTTCCCATACGACTGACTGCTCCTGATACATAAAGCATCGCCTCTGCAAGACTTGTTTTGCCGCTGCCACCGTGGCCAAGCAATACTACGTTTCTAATCTCATCCGTTCTGTAAACCTTCATAGTGCTGCCTCCTTATGTTGTTATTCTCTTCATGTTCCGGCAGCTGTTCTGCCGACTCACGTGCTATGTGTATATTGTACTAAATTTATATAAATTACAACTATTTATTATTTTTAACAACTTGTTTCTAATTACTTTTACGAGTTAAAATGCTAAATATTCTATATGTGCTTCTTGGGATCGCAGCTTCCCATCAGCCAGTTTATTTAGAAAGGACATCAAACTATGCAGACAAAAACAAGCACTACCATCGGATTTATCGGGCTGGGACTAATCGGCGGTTCTATCGCCAAGGCAATCCGCCAGTATTATCCGGACTATCAGATCCTGGCTTTTGATAAAAGCAGAGAAACACTTGCACTGGCCATGCAGGACGGAACGATCGACATCTCCTGTACTGCCATTGACGAACAGTTCTCTCACTGTTCCTATCTTTTTCTCTGTGCGCCGATTTCTTACAATAATGCGTATTTATCTCAGTTAAAGGATTTGATCCATCCGGATTGCATCCTGACAGATGTCGGCAGTGTAAAGACTGCGATCCATGAGGAGATTACCCGGCTTGGTCTGGATGCAAATTTCATCGGAGGACATCCTATGGCAGGTTCCGAAAAAAGCGGATTTGCCAATTCCAAGGCTCATCTGATTGAAAATGCATACTACATCCTGACGCCGTCTGACAAAGTCTCTTCTGAGAAGCTGGAAGATTACCGCTGCTTTGTACAGTCTCTGAAGGCGCTGCCGATCGTGCTTGACTACCGGCTGCATGATACGGTCACCGGAACTATCAGTCATCTGCCGCACATCATTGCCTCCTGCCTGGTCAACTTCGTAAAAAGTACGGATACAAAAGAGGAACTGATGAAGCTTCTGGCTGCGGGCGGTTTTAAAGATATTACAAGGATTGCATCTTCTTCTCCGATCATGTGGCAGCAGATCTGCCTGAAAAATAAAGATAATATCTCCCGGATCCTGGACGCTTATATCGAAGAACTGAACCGCGCAAAAATTTCCATTGATGCCGGCAATGAACGGGAATTATTTTCATTCTTCGAGTCATCCAGAGACTACCGGAATTCCATGCCGGATCACTCTGCAGGACCGATCAAAAAGATTTTTGCCCTGTACTGTGACATTATCGATGAAGCTGGAGGAATCGCGACCATTGCCACGATTCTGGCGAGCAATCACATCAGCATTAAAAATATTGGAATCATTCATAACCGGGAATTTGAAGAAGGGGTACTGCGCATCGAATTTTACGAAGAGGACGCCTCTGTAAAAGCCGCCGCACTTCTGCAGAAATACCGGTATATTGTATATGAAGTTTAAAGAAAGGAATATATGATTATGGAATTGACAAGCATTACAGGATTAAAAGGAGAAGTTTCCATTCCGGGAGACAAATCCATTTCTCACCGCAGTGTGATGTTCGCATCTCTCGCCAACGGAATGACAGAGATCCACAACTTCCTAAATGGTGCAGACTGTCTTGCCACCATTGACTGCTTCCGGAAAATGGGGATTAAAATAGAGGAACACCAAAACCGGATTCTGGTACACGGCAAGGGACTGCACGGACTGACTGCGCCTTCGGAAACATTACAGGTAAAAACAGCGGAACAACTACCCGCCTGCTCTCCGGTATTCTTGCAGGACAGCCATTTTCCACTTCCCTTTCCGGAGACGAGTCACTCAACTCACGTCCCATGAAACGGATCATCGAACCACTGACACAGATGGGCGCTCATATTTCCAGCCTGCACGGCAATGGATGCGCACCGCTGGTCATTGAACCGGGGAAATTGCACGGAATCCACTACACGTCACCGGTTGCTTCTGCTCAGGTAAAATCCTGTATTCTTCTTGCAGGACTTTACGCAGAGGGGGAAACTTCCGTGACAGAACCTATCCTGTCCCGCAATCACACAGAGTTGATGCTCAAAGAATTCGGTGCGGATATCCGGACCGTTCATCAGCTGGCTGGTTCTGAGGCAACGTCCGTGATCCAGCCATGTCAGGAATTACATGGACAGAAGATCACTGTTCCCGGAGATATTTCTTCCGCTGCCTACTTTATCGCAGCAGGACTTTTAGTTCCGGATTCCGAGATTCTGGTCAAAAATGTAGGAATCAACCCGACTCGTGCAGGTCTTTTGAAAGTATGCGAAGATATGGGCGGTAATATCACACTGTTAAATGAACGTACAGAAGCCGGGGAAAAAATGGCCGATATTCTGGTTCGCAGCAGCCAGCTTCATGGAATTTCGATTCACGGTGATATCATTCCCACACTGATCGATGAGATTCCGATCATTGCCGTTATGGCAGCCTGCGCTGAAGGTACGACCATCATCCGCGATGCGCAGGAACTTCGTGTCAAAGAGACGGACCGGATCGAGACGATCACTGACAATCTGATCGCCATGGGATGCAGCGTTCTCCCGACAGAAGATGGAATGGTGATCAAAGGAGGGGAGCCTTTAAAAGGCGCTACCATCCACACACTGCTCGATCACCGGATCGCCATGGCATTCAGTATCGCAGCTCTTGTAGCTGACGGACGCACGAAAATTCTGGACAGCCACTGTATTGACGTTTCCTATCCGGGATTTTATGATGCATTTGAACATCTTTTATAAGAAAGACGAGGGCACTTCATCCAACCAAGACGAAGTGCCCTTTCTCAATATTGTATATTCTTTTGACGGATCAGATTAAATTTGATGATTTCCGTGTTAAAATATTCATTCGCATAGACCAGTGGTTTATCTTTCTCACTGTAATTTAATGTCTTCAGGTAAAGATATGGACTTAAACCCAGTTCTTTCACAGATACATATTTTTTTAATCCTGCAATTTCTGCCGGATTCACTGTATCGATCTCAACTTTATCCCATTGCGCCTTTTCCCCGGACAATTCATAAATATATTTGTAAATCGAATCTTCATACTTTGAAAACATATCAAATGCCTCTTCCCCGCCGATCAGATTCATTCCGAAATAATCTCTGCAGAATGCACAGATCTTATCATCTGCCAGAAACAGCTTTTCTGCCACTACCAGCTGTTCGTCCGGCTGCATCTGAAGAAGAGAACAGATTTCTTCCTCCCGTTTTACTTTTTGAATATTTAAAAGTCTGACGGAAGGAGCATACCCGCTCTTTTTGATCATCTGCGTCAATTCCATACAGGGACTGAACGTGACCTTGATATTGAGAGAATCCACATTGACAAATGTACCCCTTCCCTGTCTGCGGAAATAATCCCCTCTGCCGCAAGATCATTCAATGCCTGACGGATTGTGATCCGGCTCACTCCAAGCATCTCGGCAAGTGCCTCTTCTCTTGGAAGCTTATTGTCTGTTTTTAGATCCATCTCTTCTATATATTGAAGAATGGCCTCCTTTGCCTGTCCGGACAAGGATTTTACACGTAATTTCTGCGTACTCAAAGCGATTCCTCTCTTTCTCTTAACCTATGTATGATGATAGAAGAATCCCTTTCTTTGTCAAGAAAAAGCTTTTTTCCCATTCAAGATCAAATTCAGAAAAATCGCGCTGATGCTGACCATAAACAGACCATTGCTTAATACCATCTGCAATGCATTCGGAATATTCACAAAAACATCTGATGCAAACGCTGCGCCTACTCCGATCGCAATGCTGGTCCCTACAATCTTGAAATTGTTATCTTTTGAAAAATCCAGTTTGGATAAAATGGAAATTCCAGAAGAAGTGATCACCCCGAACAATGCCAGTGTTGCACCTCCCAGCACAGATTTAGGAACAGCCGTAAATACCGCGGAAATCTTCGGGAAAATTCCTGCCAGAATGATCATAATGCCGGCTGCTGCAACAACGGATCTGCTTTTAACTTTTGTCAGTCCGATCAGACTTACATTTTCATTGAACATGGTAGATGGAACCGAATTGAACATACCAGTCACCATCTGTGCTGCTGCCTGACCTCTGATTCCTCTCTCCTTTGTCTTATTGTCTGTCTGGATTCCAACAATTTCATCCATTACGGAAAAGACTCCGATACACTGAATCATGTTGATGATGCAGAAAATACTCATAATAAAAATCGGCCATATTTTAAACTCCGGCATTCCATAATAAAATGGTTTCACCGGCTGGAATACTTCTGCCTGCGCGATTGATGTAAAATCGACCATGTGCAGACCACATCCCACGATCGTTCCCGCCACGATTCCGAGCAGCAGGGACATACTTTTCCAGATTCCTTTTGCATACTTTTCTACCAGAATGATAAAGATCAAAACTGCAGTACCCAGAATCAGATTTTCAACAGACCCAAAACTTTCGCTGCCTTCTCCGCCTGCCAGATCCCGCAGTGCAGTCGGCGCCAGTGTAATTCCGATCAACGTTACAAATGTTCCCACTACAACCTGAGGGAAAAGTTTTAAAATCTGATCCATAAAAAAAGACAGGATAAAAATTATCGCACCAGATGCGATCACTGCGCCAAAGAGTGTCTGCATCCCATATTCTTTTCCGATCAGGATCATAGGGCTTAGAGGTGCAAAAGAAGAACCCAAAATAATGGGATATTTGGATCCTGCCAGTTTTTCCGATTCCGATCACCTGAATCAGAATGGCAATTCCACTTGTAAAAAAAATTGGCTGCTACTAAAAATGCAGTTTCTTTTTCCCCCAGTCCCAGGGCTCCTGCTAAAATCAAGGGAACCGCGATTGTTCCCGGACACATGGTAAGGACATGCTGAAATCCGATCAGCAGCGTCTTTGTCCATCCTACTTTTTCATCAAAATATTCCGCTTTCATACTCTGCTCCTGACTGGAACTTAATCCCAATATCCCTCATGCACCTTTGCTGCTTCTACTTCAACGGCCTCTACCGGTCCTACTACTTCAATTGCTTTCTGCCCTTTTGCAAATACATCTCTGCATGGAAGATCAAAAGTCGGGTTCTGCTCATTACTTCCTGTCAGCTCCAACAGTCGTCTCTCTGTCATTCCGTATACAACTCTTCCGATATTCGCCCAATAAATAGCCCCTGCACACATCGCACATGGCTCTGCAGTCGTATATAATGTACAATCCCACAAAAACTCTCTGGAATATTCATGAGATGCTCTTGCTGCAAGTGTCGCTTCCGCGTGCCCTGTACAGATTTTCTCTGTGATCTCAATATTTCCCTGCTCCATAATGATCTCTCCCTCTTTGTTGACCAGAAGGGCTCCAAACGGAGTATTTCCTGCTTCTCTTGCCTCTTTTGAAATTTCAATCGCTCTTCTCAAATAAAATTCGTGACTCTGATACATCTTCTCTTCTCCTTATAAAGTATTATGTAATAGGTATTACCTTTTGTTGTTTTCAATATAGCACACATCATTTTATTTGTAAAGAACCAGTTCAAAAGTTTGTAAAAAAGGATGCCGCAAAATCTCTTTGCGACACCCTCTGTAATTCTTAAAAAACATTTCCAAATAAGGCTATAAACATCACTCCAATCGTTCCGATTGCAATAAAACTCAAAGATAGCGCAGCCCGCCTCTTGCGGGAATCAAATTCCACTCTGGCAGCATCTGTCATATTGGACACATATCGATTTCTGCCAATCAAATATAAAATCAGTCCGCCTCCACCCTGATTTCCGGAAAGTGAAAACATTCCCCATAATTTCGGATGCTTCAACCCTCTGCTCTCTGCATCAAGAGCTACCAGTTTAAATATCTGATAGGATAATGTCAGTCCGCCAAGACAAAACCATAAATACAAATATAATTGCAAAAATAAGCATTTTCCATTCCTCCTAAAGTTTCTTTATAATCTGATAAAATAGCATACAAGTTGCTGTAATGCCAAGAATCGAGCTGCCCATGATCAGATAATGATTCTCAATGATCAAACCATTAAATAATATAAACAAGATCATCAACAATACATTGGCAATAATCGCAGCAATCAATTTCTCATTACTTTTTACAATGTTTGTACTTTTTTCCAAATGTTCTATCATTGCTTCATCTCCTTTCAATAATTGATCAAGGCTGATGTTATACAGGTCACTCAATTTGATCACATTCACAATATCCGGAAAAGATTTTTCATTTTCCCAGTTTGAAATTGTCTGGCGGGAGACCTGAATTTTTTCTGCAACATTCTCCTGTGTCAATCCACTCTTGATCCTTGCTTCTTTTAATTTTACACCTATTTCCATAACATCCGTCCTTTCCTCTGCACTATCGCAGGTTTCTCCTGATTTGTCTATCAAATATCCTGTACATCCACAAAATATCTTTGTCAAAATCTTTTTACTATACCTTATATAGTATTATATTTTTCTGTTTACTGCCAGATGTTTGTGATTCATTAAAAAAAAACAGCCGGATTTTACCCGACTGTTTTCTCTTTAATTCTTTTATACTGACAAATAAATCCTACCGGATTTCCACAACGGTATAATCTTTCTCTTCCACTGCCTTTTTCAGTACTTCATCAGAAACCTCCGAGCGCAGTGTCACAACCGCTGTGCCTTTCTCATGGCTTACTTCTGCCGCTTCCACCTCTGCAAGTGCCTCCAGTGCTTTCTTTACAGACGCCTCGCAGTGTCCACACATCATTCCTTCAATTTTCATTGTTTTTTCCATTGTCATTTCCTCCTGTTTCTTTCTTGTTTTTATTTTTCGATCTCTTGTGGCGTCCTTCATACGGAACCAGTTGAGACGAAGTGCATTGGTAACAACACAAACGCTGGACAAACTCATTGCCGCCGCTCCGAACATAGGATTTAATTTCCATCCAAACAATGGATACCAGATTCCGGCTGCCAGCGGGATTCCGATGACATTATAAATAAATGCCCAGAATAAATTCTCATGAATGTTGCGAAGTGTCGCACGACTCAGTCGAATCGCTGCCGGAACATCCGTAAGTCTGCTCTTCATCAATACCACATCTGCAGCATCTATCGCAATATCTGTTCCTGCTCCGATCGCAATTCCCATATCTGCTCTTGTCAGTGCAGGAGCATCATTGATACCGTCTCCGACCATGGCTACTTTTCCCTGATTCTTCAGTCTGCGGATCACTTCTTCTTTTCCTTCCGGCAGTACCCCTGCGATAACTTCGTCCACTCCAGCCTGCGCTCCGATGGCACGGGCTGTCTGTTCATTGTCACCTGTAAGCATGACCACCCGGATTCCCATATTCTGCAGTTCCTGCACTGCCTGGGGACTGTCTTCTTTGATCACATCTGCAACTGCGATCATCCCCAGAAATCTTCCGTTTCTGGCAAAGAATAACGGGGTCTTTCCCTGATCTGCCAGTTTTCTCGCCTCTGCCTCCACATTTTCTGATACTTCAGCATGCTGGCGGATAAAGTTCAAATTTCCTCCGGTCAGATTCTCTCCATCATTCAGCCCGGAAAGTCCATTTCCCGGCACTGCCTGAAATTCACTCACTTCGATGCCATCTGGCACTTTCTGCTCCTTTGCATAGGATAAAATTGCTTTTGCCAGCGGATGCTCACTTTTCTTTTCCAGAGCATACGCAATCTCCAGCAGTTCTTCTCTTGCAATTTTACTATCCGGAATAACATCTGTCACTTTCGGTTCCCCGCTGGTAATCGTTCCTGTCTTATCCAGCGCCACGATCTGAACTTTTCCGGTCTCTTCCAGAGAAACCGCTGTTTTAAACATAACACCGTTTTTTGCACCTTTTCCGCTTCCGACCATGATCGCTACCGGAGTGGCAAGACCAAGCGCACATGGACAGCTAATCACCAGAACAGCAATTCCTCTTGCAAGCGCAAATCCCACACTCTCTCCTGCCAGCATCCATACGGCAATGGTAATGACCGCAATCACGATTACAATCGGAACAAAGACTCCGGATACTTTGTCTGCTAACTTTTGCAATCGGCGCCTTGGTTGCTGCTGCATCACTGACCATCTGGATAATCTGGGACAGTGTCGTGTCCTCTCCCACACGGGATGCCTCACAACGGATACTACCCCGACTGATTGAGTGTCGCAGCAGAAACAATGTCTCCTGCTTTTTTGTCTACCGGAATACTTTCTCCTGTAAGCGCCGATTCATCAATCGCACTGCTTCC
>ENA-OQNC01000075-OQNC01000075.1-human-gut-metagenome-genome-assembly--contig:-NODE-75-length-14941-cov-2.609221_pt1 | contig 14941 bp, 17 predicted proteins | sample MGYA00242626_ERZ504874 | MGnify/ENA primary metagenome ERZ504874 (study PRJEB26092, sample SAMD00036411) | human gut metagenome | host: Homo sapiens | study: EMG produced TPA metagenomics assembly of...
CAATGGCAGAACGAAAAACCATGACCCGCGCGGTAAAAAATCCCGTGAAGCGTAAGCTGACCCGCGCAGAAAAGAAAGAAATCGCCGCCGTGATACAGGCGGCAAAGGGCGACGGGAAGCCCCGCACCGCACAACAGACCATTCCCTACTTGCAGATGTACCCGGACGGGATTTGCAGGGTAACGGAAAAGAAATACAGTAAAAGCCTTGTCTTTGAAGATATTAACTATCAGCTTGCACAGGCAGACGATAAGACAGCCATTTTTGAAAACTGGTGCGATTTTCTCAACTACTTTGACGCTTCCGTTTCGGTGCAGCTCTCTTTCATCAATCAGGGTGCAAGAAAGGAAAAGGCACAGGCGGCTATCGAAATTCCGGCGCAGGACGACGCTTTTAACTCTATCCGCAGGGAGTACGCGGATATGCTTAAAAATCAGCTTGAAAAAGGCAACAACGGACTGGAAAAGTGCAAGTACATTACCTTTTCCATTGAAGCGGACAATCTTGCGGCGGCAAAAGCCCGCCTTTCCCGTATCGAAACCGACGTACTCAATAATTTTAAGGTGCTTGGTGTAACCGCCCGCCCCATGAACGGACAGGAACGCTTGAACGTACTGCATGGGATTTTCCACCCGGAGGGCGAGCCGTTCCGTTTCTCTTGGGACTGGCTTGTACCGTCCGGGCTTACCACAAAGGACTTTATCGCCCCGTCCTCGTTCCGCTTTGGCGACGGCAGGACGTTTCGCATGGGGCGCAAGCTCGGTGCTGTTAGCTTCCTTGAAATCCTTGCGCCGGAGCTGAACGACCGTATGCTTTCGGACATTCTCGACCTTGAAAACGGAATTATCGTCAATCTGCATATCCGCAGTATCGACCAGAGCGAAGCAATCAAGACTATCAAGCGCAAGATAACCGACCTCGACAAGATGAAGATTGAGGAACAGAAAAAAGCGGTACGCAGCGGGTACGACATGGATATAATTCCGTCCGACCTTGCCACCTTTGGCAGCGAAGCAAAGAACCTGTTGCAGGATTTACAGAGCCGCAACGAGCGAATGTTTCTGCTGACGTTCCTTGTGGTAAACATGGCAGACACAAAACGGAAACTGGATAATGACGTATTCGCTACGGCGGGCTTTGCACAGAAAAACAACTGCGCTTTGACCCGCCTTGACTATTTGCAGGAAGCGGGCTTTATGTCCTCTATCCCGCTTGGGGAGAACCTTATCCCAATTCAAAGGGGGCTTACCACATCAAGCACCGCTATCTTCATTCCCTTTATCACGCAGGAGCTTTTTCAGCGGGGCGCAGCCCTTTACTATGGGCTGAACGCACTTTCTAACAACATGATACTCTGCGACCGAAAGCAGCTTAAAACCCCACGGGCTTATTCTTGGAACACCGGGAAGCGGGAAATCTTTTGCGGACAAAACGGGAAATGACAAACGCTTTTCTCATTACCGACGACGATATTATCATCTGCGACCCCGAAGCCGAGTATTTCTCCCTTGTGCAGCGTTTGGGCGGGCAAGTGATACGCCTGTCGCCAACAGGAAAAGGCATGGACGGCAAGCCCCAGTATGTGAATCCTATGGATATAAACCTCAATTACAGCGAGGACGACAACCCGCTTGCTTTGAAATCCGACTTTATCCTTTCCCTCTGCGAGCTTGTTATCGGTGGAAAAGAGGGTTTGCAGCCCGTGGAAAAAACCGTCATTGATAGGTCTGTCCGTAATGTTTACAGACCGTTTTTAGCCGACCCCGACCCGGCAAAAATGCCGATTTTGGGTCGACCTTTACAACGAGCTTTTGAAGCAGCCGGAGCCGGAAGCTGCCCGCATTGCGGCGGCATTGGAGCTTTATGTTTCCGGCTCTCTGAACGTCTTTAACCACCGTACCAACGTGGAGCTTTCAAACCGTCTTGTCTGCTTTGATATTAAGCAGCTTGGAAAGCAGCTCAAAAAAATTAGGTATGCTCATTGTGCAAGACCAGGTGTGGAACCGCGTGACCGTCAACCGCGCCGAGAAAAAGGCAACCCGTTACTATATGGACGAATTTCATTTGCTTTTGAAAGAGGAACAGACCGCAGCCTATTCTGTGGAGATTTGGAAGCGTTTTCGTAAATGGGGCGGCATACCGACGGCTATCACACAGAACGTCAAAGACCTTTTAAGCAGCCGCGAAGTCGAGAATATCTTTGAAAACTCCGATTTTGTCCTCATGCTCAATCAGGCACAGGGCGACCGGGCTATCCTTGCAAAGCAGCTTAACATCTCCCCGCAGCAGATGAAGTATGTAACCCACACCGAAGCGGGCGAGGGGCTTATCTTTTACGGGAATGTGGTGCTGCCGTTCATTGACCGCTTCCCGACGGACACCGAGCTTTACTGTCTGCTTACGACAAAGCCGGAGGAAGTGAGCAAGCCATGAAAACAGACGTAATCATCAACCGCGACGCCCTCTATGCCCTGCGGGAGCTTCCGAGCGAAAGCGTGAACTGCTGCGTCACAAGCCCGCCTTACTATGGACTAAGGGACTACGGGCTTGACGCGCAGATTGGACGTGAGGACACGCCGGAGCAGTATATCGGGCGGCTTGTGGAAGTGTTCCGGGAGCTGCGCCGGGTACTCAAAGACGACGGGACATTTTGGCTGAATATCGCAGACACATACTGCGGCAGCGGCATGAAAGCGGGCTGCAAGCAAAAGGATTTAATCGGTATTCCGTGGCTTCTTGCCTTTGCCCTGCGCTCTGACGGGTGGTATTTACGCAGCGATATTATCTGGCTGAAAGAAAACCCTATGCCGGAAAGCTGCCGCGACCGACCGAGCCGCTGCTATGAGCATATCTTTTTACTGACGAAATCAAAGAAATATTACTATGACGCTGCCGCCATTGCAGAGCCGATCGCGCCGGGAACGGCTGCGCGCTACAGGCAAGGGCGCAGCGCAGGACACAAATACGCCGAGGAAGTACCAGGACAGGGCAAGGTACAGGGTATCAATCAGCCCCGCAGCGGCAGCTATTATGACGACGCCCTTATGCCGACCACAAGAAACAAGCGGGACGTTTGGCTTATCAATACCGTACCGTACAAGGGCGGGCATTTTGCCGCCTATCCCCCGAAGCTCGCGGAAACGTGCATACTTGCGGGCTGTCCGAAAGGCGGCGTTGTGATAGACCCGTTCTTTGGAAGCGGCACCACCGGGCTTGCAGCGCAAAGCCTTGACCGCCGCTATATCGGCATTGAACTGAACGCCGAGTATTGCGCCCTTGCAGGGGCGCGGATTGGAGGTGGTAACACTTGAAAGACCCATTAAAGCCCCGTGATAAAAATCACGCAGAAAATGACCCGCGACGGGGGCTATTGCAGAAAATCAGACCACGGGAGACACGGAACGTATCAGCAAGCGGACGCAGGACGCGGATTTTCAGAAATCCCCGGAGCAACAGGCAGCACAAGACGCAGCGCAGCTACAAGGTGCAGCTTCCCCGACTTCTCCCTTGCCCCATGTGCCGGGAGCTGCCCCCAAAGCAGACACAGGCAAAACAGAGCGCGTCATGGAGCATATCGAAGCCGCCCATACCCGCAAAGCGTCTAAAAAAGCGGTACGAAAGGCACAGGCAGAAGCTACCGCCGGGACGAAATCTTCCCGGCTGCAATTTACCGACGAGGAACGCGCTGCCCCGGAGCTTGAAAAGTATATCAAGAAATCCGACAAAGCCGCTGACCGACTGGATAAGGCAAAGGCAGCTATCCCCAAAGAAAAGAAACTTACGAAAGAGCGCACCTTTGACGAAGCCACCGGGAAAGGCAAGACCCGCCTGCACTTTGAGGAAAAGGACAAGCCGCCCGGATTTAAGGACAAACACAGCCCCTTATCCCGCCCCGCACAGGAAGCCGGGATTTTGGTACACAACAAAATCCATTCTGTCGAAAAGGATAATTCCGGCGTGGAGGGCGCACACAAGAGCAAGGAAGCCGCAGAACGGGGATTGAAGTACGGGGCGCGGAAAATCAAGCAGGGCTACCGCAACCATAAGCTGAAACCCTACCGGGAAGCGGCAAAGGCAGAAAAAGCGGCTTTTCGGGCAAATATGGACTTTCAGTATCACAAGACCCTGCATGAGAACCCACAGCTAACCAGTAACCCCATTCCCGGTTTTGGCAGAAGCAGAAAATCAAGCGGCAGTATGCAAAGGAAGCCCGCAATACCGCAAAGGGTATCAAGGGCGCGGCAGAACGCACCCGCAAGGCGGCAGCCAAAGCCGCCGAGAAAACGAAGCAGACCGCAGCATTTGTGGCAAGGCACCCGGCGGGTGTGGCAATCGCTGTCGGGGTGCTACTGCTCTTTATCATGGTTATGTCCGGGCTGTCCTCTTGTGGGGCAATGTTTTCCGGCACGTTAAACGGCGTGCTTGGAACGTCCTATACGTCCGAGGACAGCGACCTTGTGGAAGTGGAAAACAGCTACGCAGGATTGGAAAACGAGCTGCAAAGCAGGATTGACAATATCGAGCGCGACAATCCGGGCTATGACGAGTACCGCTATGACCTTGCAAATATCGGACACAATCCCCATGAATTAGCGTCTTATCTGACCGCAAAATACCAAAGCTACACCTGCGCCGAGGTACAGAGCGAATTACAGCGGATTTTCAATCAACAATACAAGCTGACGCTAACCGAGGAAGTGGAAATACGCTACCGGGAGGAAGAACGCACCGACACATGGACAGATGAGGACGGCAACGAGCATACGGACACCTACACGGTACAAGTGCCTTATGAGTATTACATCTTGAACGTCAAGCTGACGAATACCCCACTATCCACCATTGCGGAAAACAATCTGACCCCGGAACAACTGGAAATGTACCGGGTGTACTTACAGACAAGCGGGAACAAGCCCCTTATCTTTGGCGGCGGCTCTCCCGACACTTCCGCGTCGGAAGATTTAAGCGGCGTGGACTTTGTAAACGGAACGCGCCCCGGCAATACCGCTATCGTTGACCTTGCAAAACGGCAAGTCGGAAATGTGGGCGGCTATCCGTATTGGAGCTGGTACGGCTTTAATTCCCGCGTGGAATGGTGCGCCTGTTTCGTGTCCTGGTGCTACGGGCAAATGGGACTTTCCGAACCGCGCTTTGCCGCCTGCCAGTCGCAGGGTATTCCGTGGTTTACCTCTCACGGACAATGGGGAGCGCGGGGCTATGAAAACATTGCCCCCGGCGACGCTATCTTTTTTGACTGGGACTTAGACGGCAGCGCAGACCATGTTGGGCTTGTTATCGGCAGGGACGAAAGCCGCGTCTATACCGTTGAGGGCAATTCCGGCGACGCCTGCAAGATTAAGAGCTATCCCCTTGACTATGCCTGTATCAAAGGGTACGGGCTGATGAACTGGAACTGACATACAACAAACACATTTGAAAATCGAAAGGAGAAAAATCATTATGGCTATGAGTAAAATCGAAAGAATTGACAAGGAAATCCAAAAGACCCGTGAGAAAATCACGGAGTATCAGAACAGGCTGCGCGGACTGGAAGCACAGAAAACCGAAGCGGAAAATCTGCAAATCGTTCAGCTTGTGCGCTCTATGCGCCTTACCCCGCAGGAGCTTACCGCTATGCTTGCGGGCGGAGGTATTCCGGGCATTGCCCCTATGCCCGCAGACTATGAGGAACAGGAGGACAATGCAGATGAAGAATAAAATCCTTGCAAGCCTTACCGCACTTTGCGCCGCCCTTGTCCTTGTGGGCGGCTTTTCTGTTACTGCCTACGCGCAGACCCCGACGGAGGAAACCGACGACAGCGGCGTAATCGTGGAAACCGAACCGCAGCCCCTTACCCCGGAGGGCAACATGACCCTTGTGGACGACATCGACGGGGACGCTGCCGAGGATAAGCAGTTTATCGTCGTGAAAAGCAAAGGCGGCAACTATTTTTACATTATCGTTGACCGGGCAGCCGAGGGCGAAAATTCCGTCCACTTCCTAAATCAAGTAGACGAAAGCGACCTTATGGCGATTATCGGGGAGGAACAGACCGAGCAGCCCCCGGCTGTCTGCAACTGTACCGAGAAATGCAAGGCGGGCGAAGTAAACACCGCCTGCCCCGCCTGCTCTGTCAACATGGATAGCTGCACAGGCAAGGAAGCCACGCCGGAGGAACCCGCCGAGCAGGAGCAGCCCCAGAACGGCATGGGCGGGCTTTTGATTTTCCTTGTCGTGGGCTTGCTTGGCGGCGGCGCAGCCCTCTACTACGTTAAGTTTATGAAACCGAAACAGAACGTGAAAGGCAGCACCGACCTTGACGAGTTCGATTTTGACGAATACGACGAGGACGAGCCGGAAGAAGCTGACAGCGCAGACACCGAACAGGAGGACGAGGAAGAATGAAACTTGTGATTTGTGAGAAACCCAGCGTCGGGGCGGCGGTTGCCGCCGCCCTTGGCGTAAGGGAGAAGAAAGACGGATATATCGAGGGGAACGGTTATGTTATCTCTTGGTGTATCGGGCATTTGGTACAGCTTTCCGAAGCTGCCGCCTATGGGGAGCAGTACAGAAAATGGAGCTACGACAGCTTACCCATTCTGCCGCAGGAATGGCAGTACACCGTAGCAGCCGACAAGGGAAAACAATTCAAAATCCTAAAAGACCTCATGCGCCGCGCCGACATTTCGGAAGTCGTGAACGCCTGCGACGCAGGACGCGAGGGAGAATTGATTTTCCGATTTGTCTATGAAATGGCGGGCTGCAAGAAACCCTTTACCCGTCTTTGGATTTCCTCTATGGAAACGGACGCCATCAAAAAGCGGCTTTGACAATCTGAAGGACGGGCGCAGGTATGACGCTCTCTATCATTCCGCACTATGCAGGGCAAAGGCTGACTGGCTTATCGGCATTAACGCGACCCGCCTTTTCTCCTGCCTGTATGGAAAAACCTTGAACGTGGGGCGCGTTCAGACCCCAACCCTAAAAATGCTTGTAGACCGGGACGCTGCCATTATGAACTTCAAGAAAGAAAAATATTACCATGTGCGCCTTATGCTCCCCGGCGCAGAAGCGGCAAGCGCGAAGATCTGCGCCGCTGATGAAGCGGGCAAACTGAAAGCGGCCTGCGAAGCGTCGGCGGCTGTCTGCACTTCCTTGACCCGTGAAAATAAAACCGCTATACCGCCGAAGCTCTTTGACCTTACCTCTCTGCAAAGGGAAGCAAACCGTATCTACGGGTACACGGCAAAGCAGACCTTTGACCTTGCACAGACACTTTATGAAAAGAAGCTGCTTACTTATCCGAGAACGGACAGCAACTATCTGACCGACGACATGGGCGACACAGCGGCGAGTATCGTATCGCTGCTTTGCGGCAAGCTGCCCTTTATGGCGAGCGCAGCCTATGAACAGAGTATTTCCCGCGTTCTGAACAGCAAAAAAGGTATCAGACCACCACGCCATTATCCCCACTATGGAACTTGCAAAAACTGACCTTACTACGCTGCCGGAAAGTGAAAGAAATATCCTTATCCTTACCGGGGCGCGTCTGCTTATGGCGACCGCAGAGCCGCACGTTTACGAAGCGGTAACGGCGGTTTTCTCCTGCGCCGACCATGAATTTACGGCAAGGGGCAAGACGGTAATCGCTGCCGGGTGGAAAAACATTGAACGGCTTTACCGGGCTACCCTCAAAAAGAAGCCGGACAGCGACGACGAAAACGAACTTGTTTTAGATGTGCCGGACTTTACCGAGGGACAGACCTTTGAAAACCCTGCTGCAAAGGTTACGGAGCATGAAACGACGCCGCCGAAGCCCCACAATGAAGCGTCCTTACTTTCTGCTATGGAACGCGCCGGAAATGAGGACACCGACCCGGACGCAGAACGCCGGGGGCTTGGTACGCCTGCCACCCGCGCCGCTGTCATTGAAAAGTTAGTGAAAGGCGGCTTTGTGGAGCGCAAGGGCAAGCAGCTACTTCCCACCAAAGACGGCACAAGCCTTGTCTGCGTCCTGCCGGACAGCTTAACTTCTCCGCAGCTTACCGCGGAATGGGAAAATAATCTGACGCAGATTGCAAAAGGAAGTGCAGCCCCGGACACATTCATGCAAGGCATTGAAGCTATGACGCGGGAGCTTGTGAAAACCTATCTTTTCCTTTCCGAACAGGACAAGGAGCGTTTCAAAGAGGAAAAGCCTGTTATCGGGAACTGCCCCCGCTGTAAATCCCCTGTCTATGAGGGAAGAAAAAACTATTACTGTTCCAACAGGGATTGCAGCTTTGCCATGTGGAAAAATGACCGTTTCTTTGAGGAACGCAAAACCGTCTTTACCCGGTCGATTGCCGCAGCACTTTTGAAATCCGGCAAGGCAACAGTCAAAAAGCTGTATTCCGTAAAAACGGGCAAAACCTACGACGGAACAGTGCTGTTAGCCGACACGGGCGGCAAGTATGTGAATTATAAAGTAACCATTTCAAAGGACAAACAACTTGAATAGCAAGCATAGGAAGCGGGTACCCACTTCCGTAAAATCCCTGCCACTCTAACCGAGCTTGGCGGGGATTTTGCTTGTTGGGAAGTTTCCCAAACCCTCTAAAAATTCTCAAAAATCTTTGGCAGAAATACGGGCGCACCGTAGTAGGACTATGTAACCACAAACGCAGCGTCCGCGCTGCCATACGCGAAAGGAGGTTTTACACATGGCAAGTTTGCGCGACAGCGTAAAGGACCATCAAGAGGAACTTAAGGACGGTATTGCATGGGTAGCATTTTGGAAACAGGGACGTTCATGGAACGCCGAGCTGTTTCATCTTGAAGTGGACGGCACTTTAGAACCGTTTGACAGGAGCCGGTTAGAGGAAATCAAAGCGGCTGACCCCGCCGCCGTTATCTTAAATGGCTACTACTGCGGGCATTTAGGCGAGGATATGAGCCTTGACGAGCTGACCGCCGGAGTGCGCTATCACTATGAAAACAGCATGAATGACCTTGACGGTTTTATCGGGGCGCATGACGACAGGCTTCCCCCGGAGGTTATCGAGGAAGCAAGAGCTGCCGCCCATGCAGCAGGGCTTCCCTTTTCCGAAAAGCCCTACCGGGACGGGGAAGATTTTGACCCTTATATATTTGACGGAAGCATGAGTATTGAGGACTACAAACTTATGCACCGCATGATTGAAAAAGAAAGGAGCAAGCAAATGGACGAATGGAAAACAGGTTATTCTTCATACGACCGCGACAGACTGGACGCCGCCGACAAGATGAAGATTGAGCGCGGTATCTATTTTGACACGAAAGGCGCGGATATTTCCCCGCTGACCGCCTTACCTCTTGCCGAGCTTGTGAAGCTGCGGGAGGAAAGCGCGGCTGCGGAACAGACTGTTTTGAAAATCTGAAAGTACAGGCTTCCGCATGGGAGGAACAGGCAGGAAAGACCCTGCTATTTGACAAGGCGATTGAGTATGCGAGAATACCCGAAGTGAAGCATACGGCGAACAAGTGGCAGGACGAGGACAACGACCGCCACACCATCAGCAACCGGGTATATAAAATGAGCTACCATGTGTATGAAAATACCCGCTACGACAAGGCAGCACAGAAATCTATCCCGTATTCCTATACGCTGTCTTGGAACATCTACACCAACAGCCCCCACGGGTACGGACAGGCGAAAATCGCCGGACAGGACAGAAAGGTATTTGCTGACCGGGCGGCTATGGAAAAATATCTGAATGGGCGTATCAAGGCGTATGAAAAACTTTTTACGGAAATCTCCCCGGCTATCCCGCCGGAATACGCGGAACAGTTTAGGGTAAACGGGCAGCTCTTACCGGGCTACACCGTAGAGGGCGAGGAAATCAAGCAGCCCGCCGCCGACAGTCCCGCCGCTGCACCGAGAACCGAACCGGGACAGGAAACGGAACAGTTTGCAATCCTGATTGACAGCCGCACCCGTTTTGAAACGGGAGAACCGGGTGGCTACTGGCTTTCCATGCCCGCCACCAAAGAGCAGCTTCACGAAGCCATGCAAAGCGTCGGCATTACCGCAGACAACCCGCAGGAATTTTTCATTCACGGCTACTCTGACCGGGAGGACAGACACATTGCCCTGCCGTATGACATGGTATGCGCGGCACAGGTGGACGAGCTGAATTTCCTTGCGGCACGACTGGAAAACCTTGACGCTTCCGGGATTGCCGCGCTGAACGCCGCCACACAGCGAAAGAACGGTTTTGAGAATATCGGGCAGCTCATTGACTTTACCTATAACGAGGACTTTTTCGTGCATATCCCCGAAGTACATAATCCCCGCGAATTGGGCGATTATTACCTTAACAAATCCGGCATGGTGCAAATGCCCGCTGAATGGAAAAACAGCATTGACCCTATCGCCTTTGGACGAAACGCCGCCGCACAGGAAAAAGGCAGCTTTACGGAATACGGCTACCTTGTGGAAAGCGGCGACGCATGGGAGAAACACTTTGAGGGGCGCGATGTGCCGGAGGACTACCGCATTATGAGCTACCCGCAGCCGACCGTCGAACTGGACGCAGCCCCGGCAGTACAGGCGGCTGTTCCCGAAGCAACGCCGCAGGAGCCACGCCCGGTTATCCCCATTGTCTTAACTTCCGAGAAACCCGCCGAAAAGCTCAAAGAAATAACTGACCGCTTGGAGCAGGGTATTACGGAGCTGTTCGACAGCGAGCGTTACAAGGAATATCTGCGCGTCATGTCAAAGTTTCATAATTACAGCTTTAACAATACGCTGCTGATCACCATGCAGAAGCCCGACGCTTCTCTTATCGCCGGATTTTCCGCATGGAAAAATAACTTTGGACGAAACGTGATGAAAGGACAAAAGGGTATCAAAATCCTTGCCCCGTCGCCATTCAAGATTAAAAAGGAAATGGAGAAAATCGACCCGCAGACACAGAAAGTCATTATCGGTAAGGACGGAAAGCCCGTAACCGAGGAAAAGGAAATCACGATACCCGCCTTTAAGGTGGTATCTGTCTTTGATGTATCGCAGACCGAGGGCAAGGAAATCCCCGACATTGCCGTAAATATGCTGACCGGGGACGTAGAGCATTACAAGGACGTTTTCGCTGCCCTTGAAAAGACTTCCCCTGTTCCCGTTGCTTTTGAGAAAATCGAGGGCGGCGCACACGGGTACTACCACTTGGATGACAAGCGTATTGCCCTTGATGAGGGCATGAGCGAGCTGCAAACCTTAAAAACCCTTATCCATGAAATCGCCCATGCGAAGCTCCATGACATTGACCTTAACGCCCCTTTGGAGGACTTGGAGAACAGACCCGACCGCCGCACCCGTGAGGTACAGGCAGAAAGTATCGCCTATACCGTGTGCCAGCATTACGGGCTTGATACTTCTGACTATTCCTTTGGGTACGTTGCCGGGTGGAGTGCCGGACGGGAGCTTGCCGAACTGAAAAGCTCTCTTGAAACAATCCGCAGCGCAGCCGCCGAGATTATCAATTCCATTGACGGACATATCGCAGAACTGCAAAAGGAACAGGCACAGGACGCACCGAGGGAAAAAGCCGCCATGCCGGAGTACATTTACAAGATTGAAGCCAACCCCCGCACAACGGGCGACAACGACCGCTTTTTCCTGCAAGCCTATCTCCCGCAGGAAAACGGCAGGGCAAAAATCGGGGACGTGCTGTATATCGGCAGCCTTGCAAAATGCCGGGAACTCATGGGCGGGCTGAACGCCGGAGAGCTGACGCAGGGAGAAGTAAAGGAGCTATATGCAAAGGCGCAGGAAGCCGAAGCCGACAAAGACACCTTTTCCATTTATCAGCTAAAGCAAGGGGACGAAACGCGGGACTTCCGCTTTGAGCCTTACGACCGCCTGCAGGCGGCGGGAAATGTGGTTGATAAGACAAACTATGAGCTTGTCTATTCCGCAGAGCTTACGCCGGGTACTTCCCTTGAAGATATTTACACCCGTTTCAATATCGACCACCCGAAAGATTTTAAGGGACACAGCCTTTCCGTTTCCGACGTGGTAGTGCTTCATCAGAACGGACAGGACGCGGCGCATTATGTAGATAGTTTCGGCTACAAGGAAGTGCCGGAGTTTTTGCAGGAGCAGACACAACAGCCGGAAAAGATAAACCCGCTAAAGCACGTCGAGGACACAATCGAGCAGAACGACAACAACTTTGACGGTATCATCAACAACACCCCTACGGTTGACGAACTGGAAGCAAAGGTAAAAGCCGGGGAACAGATTTCCCTTGTTGACCTTGCAGAAGCGATTAAGGCAGACAAAGAACGCGGCAAAGAAAAGCCCTCTATCCGGGCGCAGCTTAAAGCTGACAAAGAACGGACGGGGAAAAAGAAGAACGCAAAGCAGAAGTCGCAGGACTTGGAAAGGAGCTGACACATGAGCAAATTAAATAAATTTGAAGATGTAGACGTGTTCGCTTCCCTCGATGCGATTATGAAGCAGAATACAGGCTTTTACCAAAAGCGATTTTGATATTGACAGGGAGATTATCGCAAAAACGGCGGCAAGCGCAAGTAAAGAGGATAAGACCCTCTTATGGTTTTGCCGCCCGTCCGGGACGCATTGCTTCCGGGAGCGTGACGTTTTCCTAAAGGACACCGCGCCCCATAATACCTGGCGTTTTTACATGGAGCAGACAAGCGACCGTATTCTTGCCTATGCAATCGAGCTGACAGGCAAGGAGCATGGAAAAATCAAGGGCAATCTGTATGAACTTGACTATTCCCGCCATTATGAGCGCGTCAAAGAAAAAGGGCTGCCCGCCGATACGGTAAAGCTGATTTATGAGCGCGGGGAGCAGATGATACCCGCCGGACAGTATTTCAACGGAAGCCCAGACCCGCAGTTTGGGAAGTTTGAACGCTTTGAAGCCATACCCAACGACCCGGACGCTCTTAAATGGCTCTTACGGGAGGAACACCGCAACAGGGAGCAGCTTCCACCGGGAGATTTTAAGGCCCATATCGCCGCATTGCATGACGGACTGATTGAAACGGAAGCACGGCGCATTGTGCGGGAAATGAAGCGGCATGACACGCCGAACAGCCCGAACAAGACCCATTTCATGGTGGAGCTTTCCCCAGCGTTCATGCAGCTTGCGAACACAAAGGACATTGACCGCCTTTTCTCCATGCTGCCTTACAAGACCCTTTCCTTTTCCAAAATCGAGGGCAGACATGGAACGTATGCGCTGATTGACAAGGGAGAGAACCGGGACAAAGAGATTAAAAAAGCCCCGCCCCTCTGTCCGGGCGCAGCTTGCCGCAGACAAGAAAACAGCCGCCCCGAAAAAGTCAGCGGACAAAAAGAAAAAATCACGATTTGGAGGTATGAGCATGAATAGATTTACTGTTGAGGAAACAAACCTTTTGAGCATTTACCATGAGGGAAGCAAGGCGCAGCTTATTGAGAACATGACCGCTGCGCTGCCTTACATGGACGCGGGATTACGGGAGCTTGCAGAGCGCACCATTTCCAAAGTGAACGCGCTGACCGACGCCGAGTACAAAGAGCTTTCCGTTTATCCTGCTGATGAAGTATGACCGGGATTAAGCGGCTGACGCCGCGACAAAGCCGCAAGGTAAACACCCTTGTGAAAAAGGAGTGCTGCAACTGCGAGAATGGCAACTGTATTTTACTGGACGACGGGGACACTTGCGTATGCCCGCAGCTCATTTCCTATTCCCTGCTCTGTAAGTGGTTTCGGATTGCCGTACTTCCTCTTGATAAGCTGCTCTATGCGGAACTCTATCAGACCGAGGACAGAAAGAAATGTACCGTGTGCGGCGCGTTCTTTGCGTCCACCTCTAACAGCGTCAAATACTGCCCGGACTGTCGGAAGCGGATTACCCGCAGACAGGCAGCCGAGCGCATGAGAAAACGGCGCGCTCTTGTTACGCGGTAAGGGCGAAAAAAGCCTTGTTTTACAGGCTTCTGACAACCGTTTCCTCATAGGGCAAGGGCTTTATACCTTTTCCCTTAAAAACGGCGTTCTACTGCGTAACATTTCAGAACTGCACCCATAAGAAAACCGGGGCGCGGATAGTCTTTACTGACTGTCTGCGTCCCGGTTTTTCCTTTGCTATTTTTCCATGTTGATTTGAGGGGTTGCGCCCTTATCTGTGGTAAGTAAACGGTATATCGTAAGGGGGATATACCATGCAGCCACGACGAGCCGCCATATCAAAATGACCCCACCGATAATGCCGCCCAAAATGAAGTTGAGGGCAATGATACCCACCGTTCCGGCTATGTCATACCCATGCGGTACAAGCCATACGAACATACGGCGAATACCAAAGGGAATACCGCAGCACAGCCACACATAAAAGTAATTGGTCTGCCCGTCCTCTGTAAAGACGTTCTTAAACATGAAGAATAAAAACAATGCGATAACGGCGGGCAAAACGGTTCTCTTAAAAAAGTCTTTCCAAATTTCCCCGCGTGTCATGGTATCACTCCTTTTCTATTGGGAATTGTGGGATAGCTTCTAACAGTTTCAGTATGAGCGTTTGCCGTAAATCGTCGTCGATTTCCTCTTTTACGCTTCCGTCCGGCTGACGCTTTTTTACCATTGCAAGGCGGTTGATTTCGTCACCGTAACAAGCAAGCACTTTTTCCAACGCCCATTTTTCGCCCGCAACGGCGGCGCGTATCGTTTCATAGTCCGGCATTTCCTGTTCCATTCTCTGACACTTCCTTTGCTGAAAATGTATCACTTTGGTATGTAACTACTGTTTTTGATAGGAACTATTATATCATACAAGTATGAACAAAGCTACTCCCCGCGTTCTTTTCCTTTTTCCCGTTCCGGTTCTCTTGGCTGCCGTAAAATGCTGTCTATGTTCTGTTTGTATAACGTCGTACTCTTTGACCTGTTTTTTCTAGTCTGCCATAGTACG
>ENA-OQNC01000076-OQNC01000076.1-human-gut-metagenome-genome-assembly--contig:-NODE-76-length-14865-cov-2.889673_pt1 | contig 14865 bp, 16 predicted proteins | sample MGYA00242626_ERZ504874 | MGnify/ENA primary metagenome ERZ504874 (study PRJEB26092, sample SAMD00036411) | human gut metagenome | host: Homo sapiens | study: EMG produced TPA metagenomics assembly of...
CATCACTACATTTCAGTCCTTTCCACTGTTCTTTCCTGTATGACCGGCCGGTTCATTTGATGATGCTATCATATCTGCTTTCCTCTTTTTTCTATATCATATTTCTGCTTTATTTATTATATTTCCATCATTTTTATTAAATTTCTTCTCTTGAAACAAATTCCGGACTTTTATAATAGTCCCTGTACTGCTTCGGCGTCATATTTTTATACACCTTAAATACCTTTCCAAAGTGGCTCTGAGAGGAAAAACACAGATACTCGCTGATCTCTGTTAGAGATGCTTCGGAATATTTGAGCAAGTTTTCTGCTCTTTCAATCCGCATGTGCATACTATATTTCTGAATACTCTCTCCCGTTTCTTTTTTAAATATCCTGGATAAATGGCTTTCACTGACTCCCAGCGCCTCCGCAATATCCGGTATACAAATTTTCTGATGATAATATTTTCGTATATATTCCTTACACTGCTCCGTATACCTTGAGTTTGCTCTTTTTTCTCTTTCTTCTACGACCAGTTTTGCAAAATCATACAAACTCCTTTTCCTATATTCAAAAATTTCTGTCATTCTTTTGCACTGGTCTATCTTATTGATATAAAGATCACTGAGCTTATACGCTTTGGCAGGAGCTGCCCCACCTTCGATTGCTGCTCTTGTTGCCAACGTAATCGAACATATCCCCAGATTTCTTTCGTTTCGGATTTCATTTTCCGAGAGCTTTCCCGCAGTACTTGCCAATAATTCTACTGCCCCTACTACCTCCTCCAGATTTCCCTCACGAATATAATCCATCGTTTTTACTTCTTCCTGATAAGTATGATGATATATATCCTCTGTATCTATTCTTACATCCGCTTCAAGTCCAATCTCCTGTTTCTCGATCAGACCATTCGCATCCAAAATTTCTTCATCTTCGTATTTCTCCTCAATTTTTATATAAGATAAAAGCTCCAATAAAGCTAACAGATTCTGCAGTTTTAGTTTGGGCGGACACTGTTCATTTTCTATCTGATAAGCTTTACAGTATCGGTGTATCTCTACATAAGACATATCCTCAATACAGATTGGTCCCAGCAGAAGCATCTTCGTCATTTTTTCTCTCATCCCACAAAAATCACTTTATTCTCATCCTGATAAATCACCGGTGTTTTCTGGTTCATGATTCGATTTTTCAGAAGTTCGCGAAGTTCTTCTGATAATATCAGTGGATTGCTTTGCTCTGCTAATACCCCATAACAACTGATTTCATCCGTTTCACAATCCCATTCAAAAATTTTTATATTTGTCATAATGCTGATCTTCGTATATAAATACTCCATTTTCTTATCCTCTCAATCTAAAAAGCCATTTCGTTTCCGAAATGGCTTACAAAAATCTTCACATTTAAATACCTCAGAAATTTATTTTGTACTCTTTCATAGATTTCACGCGATCCTGGATCGTCTTATTGAAATTCTCAATCTTACGCTCATAAGACGTATTCATATATTTTGACTGCAGCATAAAATCTGCTGTAGAAAGGTTGTTCGCGATCGGAATATCATAAACAACCGCGATTCGAAGCAGTGCTTTTACATCTGGATCGTGAGGCTGTGCTTCCAGAGGATCCCATAAAAAAATCATAAAATCGATCTGTCCTTCCACGATCTTTGCTCCGATCTGCTGGTCTCCTCCGAGAGGACCGCTGCAGTATCCTTTCACAGGAAGTCCCGTACGCTCTGAGATCAGTTTTGCCGTTGTTCCTGTTCCGCACAGGAAATGTCCTTTCAAAATCTCTTTATTTCTGTCACACCAGTCTACAAGTTCTTTCTTTTTTCCATCATGAGCAACCAGCGCAATGTGCTTTGCCTTGCCGATTTCCATGGTCACAAAATTATCATTCAGCATCTTTTTTCCTCCTGTCTTTTACCTTCACTGTGCAGCTTCATCCGTCTACGCCATCTGTTCCATGGAATCAAAACGGATGGCTGCGATCAGACCGATTATCACAGTTACTATCATACTATAAATCAGAGCGATTGGAAAGACTAAATCCATACTTATAAAGATTCCTGCCAGCGCTGCGGCCATCACCCCGATTCCCAGCACGAACATCTGGAAAAAAGCTCTCACCACATCCTGTCCGGTACGTCCAAGCACATCTCCCACCACGCACTGTGCCAGCACCTTACTGTACATCCGGTTCGCCTGAAGTATCGTGTAGATCAGGATCCCCAGGATTACTTCCAGCACATTTACCTTCCACAAGATTCCGATGGGCACACAGAGTAAAACTCCATCTACAAATGCTTTCACATGCTCCATCAGTGTCGAGTACCACAGCTTTTTCACCGGACTATCCGGAATCAGATAAAGATAGGGTGTTTTAATCTCAGTCTCCCACTTTCCAAGATATCCGCTGAAGATCAGAGTCATATACGCCAGAATTCCAAGCAGAAAAATCTGAGGAATCCCGCTTTCCTGTGCTGTCTCTCGCATCGCAAATGCCATAACGATGCCTATCCCGAGATTCAAAAGTGTCATTTTCGAGAAAATAAACGTTCTTTCTTTTCGATATTCCAAAAGCTGGCGGTAAAAGATTGCCTTTGCTCCGACTGCCTGATAACGGACTGTCATATGGCGGAATTTTTTCTTCTTCTCCTCCAGCCCCATGACCATTTCGCCGTTTTTCTTCCGCTTGATCATTTCTGCATAGGTATCTGCAAATTTTGCCGCGTCCTCATAATAATCTCCATTACACGGCATCCGGTATGCCAGGATCACAAGCAGGATCGTCGTCAGAAGGTACAGAACCATCCCTGCAGCATTGAGCAGATCCGGACTTAAAAGAATCAGATGAAATGCAGAAATCTCCCATCCAATAATTGGAATCATCCGCAGGATCGGCCAGTCAAAAAATGCAGAAACTGCTGCAAAAGATACGCCTTTTTTCCAGAAATACAGAACGATCAGTCCTGTAACCATAAGCAGAAACACCTTGATCCCACGGCCGATCCACTCTCTTGCCTTCTCCGAAATCCGTTCACTGGAATACAGGCAGACCATCAGGCTGATCTCCAATGCCAGATTACAGATACAGATTCCCGCAAACAGCAGAATTCTCCACGGACTGACATCAAAAACTGTAATTCCTGCGATAATAAATATCAGAAAGAACACCACACTGCTCAGATAATTCATCCAGGCTCCATGGATTAGCACGACCTTTGGATCCACAGGCGCATTGAAGATAAAATGTGCATGTGCCGGGCGGAAGAGAATTCCTTTTCTGGATGCATATGACATAAAATTCAGCAAAAACAGATACAACGACCAGACTGTCAGAATGATCACCATTCCTTTTGCACTGTCAAACTTCATCTGCACTGCTAATTCTGCCAGCATCACAGCCAGAAAAACAGCATATGCCGCACAGGCTAACACAACCAGAAGTGTGAGCGGTCTTTTTCACTGTCTTTTTTCAAATTGTTGATCATACTCGTTTTGTCAGATACAATAGCGCTCTCACGATTTCTCACCACCTGTCATTTCAAAGAACAGCGCATCCAGATCCTTGTCTCCCACCTCATCCTTCCGGTAAGAACCAATGATCTTACTCTTCTCCATCACAAACATCATATCCCACAGCTCTTCTACCATCTCCAGCATATGCGTGCTAATCAGTACTGTAACTCCGAGAGCTTTTTGTTCCAGCACGACCTCCTTAAGCTCTTTGATCGCTTTTGGATCCAGCCCCACCATCGGTTCATCCAGAAGCAGCACTTTCGGCCTGATGGCAAGCGCACAGCAGATACTCACCTTCTGCATCATTCCTTTGGACAGCTCATTTCCCAGTTTATCCTGCTTGTCATCCAGGTCAAACCGGGCAAGCAGCGCTTCCACCTCTTCATCCGTAATCCCGCTGTTGTAAGCTTTTCTCATGTATTCGATGTGTTCTCTGACGCTGAGTGCATCAAACATGGCAGGCATCTCCGGAACATAGGCAAACTGTCTCTTTGCCTCCACACTTCTGGCAGGAAGTCCCTGAATTCCGATCCGCCCCTGATACCGAAGCAGACCTGCGATACTTTTGATGATCGTCGATTTTCCGGCTCCGTTTGGTCCCAGAAGGATCCCGACTGTACCATCCGGTACAAAAAAACTGACCTCATCCACCGCCAGAGACTTTCCATAGGATTTACTTAATTTCTGAACTTCCAGCATATCATTTCCTCCATCGTGTTTTACACAGCTCACAGCCTGTCTGTGCAGACACAGCAGCTGTCTGACGGGTCTATCATTACTGGTCACACCAATTACGGCTTATCACGCAAAAAAGATTCCCGTTCATTGTACTGTTGATTTGATACAATAATACGAAAATCTTTTCTGTTTGTCAACTCTTTATTCGTCTGCTTTTTCCTGTGTATACAATTTGAACAATGCCTGTGTTCCCTCGTCTCCAAGACCTTCTGCCTGCAGCTCTTCATACTCTGCCAGCACCTGACTTAAGACATTGAGATCCAGACCGCTTATATTGGATTCGATCAGCGCCAGTTTCATATCTTTGATAAAATGCTTCATAAAGAAGCCCGGGCGGTAATCTCCTTCCAGAATCTTCGGTCCGAACAGATCCAGCTGACGGCTTCCTGCCGCACCTGTAGACACAGAATGAAGCACTGTCTGCAGATCCAAACCTTTCGCCTGTGCATAAGCAAGTGCTTCACATACTCCGGAGAGCGCGCCTGCGATCATGATCTGATTCGCCAGCTTACAGTGCTGTCCGCATCCTGCTGCTCCCTGGTAGTTAATATTGGTTCCCATTGCTTCAAACAGAGGCATACATGCTTCAAAATCTTCTTTGTCTCCACCCACAAGGATAGAAAGTGTTCCTGCCTTTGCACCGGTATCTCCTCCGGTTACCGGGGCATCCAGAACATGAAATCCCCGCTTATTCCCCTCTTCATAAATCTTTTGGGCAATCTGCGGACTGGTGGTTGTCATATCGATCAGATACGCACCTTCTTTTGCGCTGTCCAGAATATTCCCTTGATCGAAATACACTTCTTCCACGTCCTGCGGAAATCCCACAATGGTGATCACTGCCTCACAGTCTTTCACGCAGTCTGCAATGCTGTCATGAAAAGTCACACCCTCTGCGATCACATCTTCTACCTTTGCTTTTGTTCTTGCATAAATGTGCAGATCAAAACCTGCCTTTTTCAAATTCCGCACCATGGATTTTCCCATGATCCCGACTCCGATAAACCCGATCTTTTTCATTTTATTTTCCCTCACTATTGTTTTTCTACAACTTCACCCTGTTTTTTATAAATGCTTTTCGCCGGTACAAATCCTCTCACAGAAGAAAGCGGATAAATGTTCGTATGGCTTCCCACAACGGTTCCCGGATTTAAGACACTTCCGCATCCCACTTCTACTTCATCGCCAAGCATAGCTCCGAATTTTTTCAATCCGGTCTCGATTTCACCTTCCGGTGTTTTTACAATTACCAGCTTCTTGTCTGACTTCACATTGGATGTAATAGATGTAGCACCCATATGCGATTTGTATCCGAGAATTGAGTCTCCCACATAATTGTAATGCGGAACCTGCACTTTATTGAACAGGATCACATTCTTCAGTTCTGTCGAATTTCCGACTACTGCCCCTTCTCCCACGATCGCATTGCCACGGATAAACGCGCAATGTCTGACCTCTGCTTCTTTTCCGATGATCGCCGGTCCCGTAATGGATGCGCTTTTTGCTACTTTCGCTGTTTTGGCGATCCAGATATTCTCTCCCTGTTTTTCATACTCCTCTTCGCTGAGTGTATTTCCCAGTTCCACAATAAATCGGGAGATTTTCGGAAGCACTTCCCACGGATAGGTCACTCCCTCAAAAATATCTTTTGCAATTGTCTCATCCAATGTATAAAGTTCTTTTACTGTCAGTTCTTTCATAAATTAACTCTCTCCTTTTTAATTCTCTTTTTTGCGCGATGTCCGGTTTGACGATACCGGTTTTTTATAATATTTTGCAGCCGCATCGTAAAATCCTTTCAGCTGATATTGATTGTTCAGCCGCTTTACGCCTTCTGTCCTGCTGATAATGAAATGATCCAGCTTCTGCATATACTCATCCGGAGTGATCTCTCCGTCTGCCACATACGTCAGCCCTTTCTCCCAGCTGGCCGTCAGTTCCGGATTCAAAAGCGAACGAATGGACTGGTTCACCACATCATACACCATCTCTCCCTGAAGAGTCGGAGTGATGATCTGGGTCTTCTTATTCAGGCTCAGATATTTGATATGGATCAGCTTTTTCAGAATTTCCGCTCTGGTGGCACTGGTTCCGATACCGCTTCCCTTGATCTGGGCACGCAGCTCTTCATCCTCAATCAACTGCCCCGCGTTTTCCATTGCAAGGATCATGGATCCGGAATTGTAGCGCTTCGGCGGAGAAGTCTCTCCTTCCTTCACATCCAGCGCACAAACCGGCAGGACTGCCCCCTTTTTCAGATTCTGCACCACCTGGAAAAATTGTGGATCCATACTCTGTTCTCCTGCATTTTGCGGAATTCCCGCTACTTTCAGATACCCTTCTTCTGCCAGAACCTTAAAATTCGAGAAAAAGCTCTCCTCCCGTATCTTTACAGTCACCGCTACTTTCTGATATACAGCGGGCGGATAAAAAAATACTCAAAAACCGTTTTACAACACAGTCATACACATTCCTTGCCGCCTGGGAGACCGACGAAAGTGCCGAAAGTCCCTGTCCAGTCGGAATGATCGCATAATGATCGGTAATCTGTTTATCATTGACATAACGGGTCTTTACCAGGTTCTTATACGTTCCCATAGCCGCGATTTCTTTTAAATATACTGCCACGGACCCGTATTTTGACAGCCCGTTCAGATTTTTACTGATTTCCTTTGCAACAGCAGTAGACAACACTCTGGCATCTGTTCTCGGATAGGTCACCAGCTTCTTTTCGTATAATTCCTGCACGATCCGCAGTGTCTCATCCGGACTGATCTTAAACCGCTTGGAACAATCATTCTGCAGTTCCGCAAGATTATAAAGAAGCGGTGGGTTCTTCTTCTCTTTCTTCTTTTCGATCGCCGCTATCTGTCCTGTGACAGGCTCTTTCTCCTTCAGATATGCGATCAGCTCCTGCGCCTTTTCTTTTTGTTTGAATCCATTCTCTTTGTATAGGTCAAACGATTCGAAATAGCGGGAGCCTTTGACCGCTTTCCATTCTCCCTCAAATGTTTTTCCCTCAGCTTCCAGAGTCGCAAGCACACGATAAAATGGTGTTTTTACAAATTCACGGATTTCCCGCTCTCTTCGCACTACCATCCCCAGCACGCAGGTCATCACCCGTCCCACTGAGACTACCGCATACTTTGTCTTCAAATATCCGGAAATACTGTTTCCGTATTTTAATGTCAGAAGTCTGGAAAATTAATCCCCATCAGATAGTCCTCTTTTGCGCGGAGATAGGCCGAAGCGCTCAGATTATCATACTCTGATAAGTCCTTTGCCTGCCGGATCCCGCGAAGAATCTCCTCCTCCGTCTGCGAATCGATCCAGACCCGTTTTCTTGTTTTCCTGTCACATGTGCTTCCTGCTCCACCAGTCGGTAGATATACTCTCCTTCCCGTCCGGAGTCGGTACACACGTAGATCGTGTCCACATCCTGTCTGTTTAAAAGGGAGCTGACGATCTGGAACTGCTTTGCCACTCCCGGGATCACTTCATACTGAAACTCCTGCGGAAGAAACGGCAGTGTGTTCAAACTCCATTTTTTCAGTGCCGGATCATACACTTCCGGATAACTCATGGTCACTAAATGTCCCACACACCAGGTTACGATGGCTTCTTCTGATTCCAGGTACCCGTCCTTTCGCTTTGCATTTAATTTTAAAGCCTTTGCAAACTCCTGCGCCACACTTGGCTTTTCTGCGATATATACTGCTTTCCCCATTCTTATTTATACAATCATCTTTCTGTTTATTCTATTCTTTCTGAAACAACCGTCTCATCTTCTGAAGAAACGTCTGTTTCTGTGGTTTCTTCTCCACTCGTTTTGCCATCAGTGCTTCTTTCATGAAGATTTCCTGTGAATTGATGGCTTTTCCTTCTACCTTCTTTTTGCGGTAGGTTCCGTCACTTGTCATCGCTCTTGCTTTGACATTATCTGCAAGCATTACATGCAGGTTTCTCACCAGCCGTTTTTTGATCTCCTCGTTGAGAATCGGACATGCCACTTCCACCCGTTTCTCCGTGTTTCTGGTCATCATATCCGCAGAACCGATGTACACTTTCTGCTCTGCTCCCGTGCCGAACACAAACACTCTCGGGTGTTCCAGATAGCGGCCTACAATACTGGTCACAGTCAGATTCTCTGTCTCTTCTGCAATTCCCGGCAGAATACAGCAGATTCCACGCACGATCAGATCCACCTTCACACCTGCTCTGGAAGCCTCTGCCACCTTCCGGATAAAATCCATATCCGTCACAGAATTCATCTTCATCACAATCCGTCCCTGTTCGCCCCTTTGAATCTCTTCATCCATCAACGCCAGAACCTTCTGCTTCAAACTGGTCGGAGATACGATCAGATTCTTATAGGTTCCATCCAGATTCCCAATGGACATATTCTTAAAAAATACTGCTGCATCCTCTCCGATCGACTGATTCGCAGTCATCAGCGAATAATCCGTGTACAATTTTGCGGTCTTCTCATTGTAATTTCCGGTTCCGATCTGTGTGATATATTTGATCTCATTTTTACTGCGGTATGTAATCAGACAAATTTTGGAATGTACTTTATATCCGTCAAACCCATAAAGTACCCTGCAGCCGGCCTCTTCCATCCGTTCTGACCATTCAATATTATTCTGCTCATCAAACCGGGCCCGCAGCTCGATCAGAGCGGTCACTTCTTTTCCATTTTCTGCCGCTGCACACAGATATTCTACCAGTCTTGTCTTTTTGGCAAGACGATAGATCGTAATCTTAATGGTCATCACATCCGGATCTGTGGATGCCTCTTTGATCAGCTTCAAAAACGGATCCATGCTTTCATATGGATAGGACAGAAGAATGTCCCGTTTCTTTACCTGAGCCATCACGCTTCCTTCTCCCACCTGTGCGGCAGGCTGTGGAGCAAATGGTACATCAACCAATGATCGTTTCATGGAAACAGGTACTTTATCCATAATTGAAAAGATATAATCCAGTTTCATCGGAATTTTCGTTCTAAAAATGCAGGCAGGCGTAATTTTGAATTTCTCACAGAGATATTTCTCTGTCTCTTTATTCAGCGGATTGGCCACTTCCAGACGTACCACTGCCATTCTTCTGCGCTTATTCAATGTCTCCTTCATTATATAGCGAAAGTCTTCATTGTCCGCATAGTTCTCATCGTCAGGAGAAATGTCCGCATTTCTTGTGACACGGATGTATGTGATATCCGATACCTGATACTGTTCAAACACAAGATCCAGATACTCCATGATCACTTTTTCCATCCGGATATAACGAATGTCATGTCCCGGCAGATAAATCACATCTGAAATAAACTGAGGAACAGGAACGATCCCCATCATTTTTTTCTCTTCAAAACGAAGCGTTGCGATCACATACAGTTCTTTATTGAGCAAATGTGGAAACGGATGATTTGCGTCTACGATCTGTGGGGAAAGCAGTGGAAGCACCTGTTCTTTGAAATAATGTTTGACATACTTTTTTTCCTGTGCCTCCAGCTCTTTGAAATCCAGCCCACAGACCCCGTATGGATGCAAGCTGTTTTTTTATCTCCGCATACGTCTTAATCCCGCTCTTTATTAAAGCGGGGCCACTGCCTCATAAATCTTATCTAACTGTTCTTTCGGAGTCATCCCCGATCTGCTGTCTAATGTCTTGCTGTCCACAGATGCCATATCGTAGAGACTTCCTACCCGAATCATAAAAAACTCATCCAGGTTACTGGTGAAGATCGATACAAATTTCATCCTCTCCAGAAGCGGAACACTTTCATCTTGCGCTTCTTCCAGCACTCTCTGATTAAAGCGCAGCCACGATAATTCCCTGTTCTGTGTGTAATTCTAAATTCTTTTTTCATATGTTTCTCCTTCTGCCGGTTTCACATGAATACTCCACATTGTATCATGTTTTCCATGCAAAATATACCTATTTTTCGAGATACTCCATGAGACGGTCATACTCTCTTTCCATCAGATCATATCCGTGATGATAAAATGCCATCAGATGCTCCTGACTTCTCTCCAGTCTGGACACCGGCTTTACCTGCGGCCGGATCACAAAAATCTTTCCTTCTCTCTCCAGATTCTCCAGCTCATTCAGCGTCCGGTTGTAATACGGTGCACGCCGCAAAAGAGTCCGCAGAAGATTCGGATAAGATCTGTAGGCTCTGCGATACATCTTTTCCACCGCTTTTGAAACCGCCTTCTTGCGATATCCCCGATTTCTTGTCAGAACAACGATGATCTTCTCATTTCCAATATCCATCGCTCTCCGAATCGGAATAGAATCCGCAAGTCCTCCATCCAGATACGGGATCCCATCGATATTTACAATCGGACAAAGCAGCGGCATACTGGAGGATGCCCGGCAGATTTTCATCAGCCTGTCGGGATCTTGCGCCTCATCCATGTACTCCGCTTTTCCCGTCACACAGTTTGTCGTGACCAGCTCACAGTTCATCTCTGATCGAAAATAGGTGTCAAAATCAAAGGGATAAATCTGTTTTGGATAAATATCAAAAATCATATCCATATTCATCAGTACTTTTTCTTTTATAAATTTACGCACCCCGTAATAATAGGACAGATTCTTATCTGTGGGGATCATACAGTCTCTTGTCCGTCCGGGCTGCCTTGACACATAGTCCACCGCATTGCAGGCTCCTGCCGAAACACCGATCACATGAGAAGTGTAAAACTCCTGCTCCATCAGATAATCCAGTACTCCCGATGTAAATACGCCTCTTGTTGCTCCGCCTTCTAATACCAAAGTTGCTTTTTGCATATCCATCCCTCACTTTCTTTGTTCCATTATATACTTTTTCCACTTTTTCGCAAACTCCTAATCCTGTTAAATTTTTGCAAAAACACAATATTTCTTTGTTTATTTCATAGAAAGCATACTCCTGACCTTGCCTATGTCGTGGGTTCTCATGTTAAGATAAGCGTTGGAATTATTACTTTATATAATAAATAAGGAGTAAAAAATATGATTAGTGCAAACAATGTCACTCTGCGCGTCGGGAAAAAAGACGCTGTTTGAAGATGTCAATATTAAATTTACCGAAGGCAACTGTTATGGTATGATCGGAGCCAACGGTGCCGGAAAATCTACTTTTTTAAAGATTTTGTCCGGACAGATCGAGCCTACCAAAGGGGAAGTAAACATCACTCCCGGAGAGCGTCTTTCTTTCCTGCAGCAGGATCACTACAAATACGATGAATATCTGGTACTGGACACCGTCATCATGGGGAATGCACGTCTGTACGAGATCATGAAAGAAAAAGAAGTCATCTATGCAAAAGAAGATTTCACAGATGAGGACGGAATCAAAGCAAGTGAGCTGGAAGCAGAATTCGCAACCATGAACGGCTGGGAAGCAGAATCTGACGCTGCAACTCTGCTCAACGGACTCGGCATTGAGACAGACCTCCACTACAAATACATGAAAGACTTAAAGGGTGCAGAAAAGGTAAAGGTTCTTCTTGCTCAGGCTTTGTTCGGTAATCCTGACATCCTGCTTCTTGACGAGCCGACCAACCACCTGGATCTGGATGCGATCGCATGGCTGGAAGAGTTCCTGATCAACTTTGAGAACACAGTCATTGTGGTATCCCATGACCGTTACTTCTTAAACAAGGTCTGCACACAGATCGCGGATATCGACTATGGAAAGATCCAGCTCTATGCCGGAAACTACGACTTCTGGTATGAATCCAGCCAGCTTCTGATCCGTCAGATGAAAGAAGCCAACAAAAAGAAAGAAGAAAAGATCAAAGAGCTGCAGGACTTTATTTCCCGGTTCAGCGCCAATGCTTCCAAATCCAAACAGGCAACATCCAGAAAACGTGCCCTGGAAAAAATTGAACTGGATGAGATCAAACCATCCAGCCGTAAATACCCTTACATTGATTTCCGTCCAAACCGTGACATCGGAAACGAAGTGCTGACCGTGGAAGGACTTTCCAAAACCATCGACGGAGTCAAGATTCTGGACAACCTGACATTTACACTGAACCACGATGACAAGGTTGCATTTGTAGGCGGAAATGAGCTTGCAAAAACAGTTCTGTTCAAAATCCTGATCGGTGAGATGGAACCGGATGAAGGTACTTACAAATGGGGAATCACGACTTCACAGGCTTACTTCCCGAAAGACTTCGGCGGAGAGTTCGATAACGATTACACCATCACAGAATGGCTGACACAGTACTCTGAAAACAAGGATGCCACCTATGTGCGGGGGTTCCTCGGAAGAATGCTCTTCTCCGGAGAAGATGGTGTGAAGAGATTAAAAGTCCTCTCCGGTGGTGAGAAGGTACGCTGCCTGCTCTCCAAGATGATGATTTCCGGCGCAAATGTTCTGTTATTAGATGAACCTACCAACCATCTGGATATGGAATCCATCACTGCGCTCAATAACGGTATGATCAAATTCCCGGGAGTACTCTTATTTACTTCCCGTGACCACCAGATCGTGCAGACGACTGCAAATCGTATCATGGAGATCGTACCGGGCGGAAAACTGATCGATAAGATCACAACTTATGACGAATATCTCGAAAGCGATGAGATGGCAAGAAAGCGCCAGACTTACACTGTCGAGACAGAAGAGGAAGATTAGAACATTAAAATACGGAAAGAATCCCGGATGTTGGTTCTTTCCGTATTTTTGTTTTAATAATATAGTTTATCTTCTTCGATAATTTTGGGGATGCCCCCCTCTACTTCCACGATCGTCACCGCACAGTTCTTTGGCACTCCCATCTGCCAGAATTTTGCCGGACTCCATTCATTTTTGATGCAGTTTTTCATTGCCGTGACTGCAGCACCATGCGTAGAAAGCAAAATCATCTTATCCTGCAATTCTGGATTTTGATATAACGCTTTCAGAAAGCCGTCCACTCTCTCCATCAACTGTCCAACGGACTCACCGTCTCCCTTTGGGATGTAATTTGCAGTATCATCAAAGAACTTCACAAACTCCGCACTCTGCGGATCCAGACCTTCTCCTCGGTACACAATGCCTTCATAATCACCAAAGCAGATCTCCTGTATCTGAGGTTCCTCGATCAAGGGGATCTTTCTCCCCTGCAAAACAATCTGTGCTGTTTCTTTTGCTCTGGATAAAGGGGACGTATACGCCAGATCAAAAGAAATCCCCCGCAGTCCTTCTGCTGTCTTTTCTGCCAGTTCTCTTCCATATGCATTGAGAGGAATATCTGCTCTCCCCTGCACTTTCTTCGCTTTATTCCAATCCGTTTCGCCATGTCGTACCATATATAATCTCACCGTTGTTTTCCTCCTAAGATATGTTCTTTTATCCGATCACTCTGTCCCTTAGTATACGCATATTTCCTGTCTCCCGTCAACCGTTCTTTGTTCCTTTCCGCTTGCAAATTCGCCTGATTTTGTCTATAATAATGACACATAAAAAACAAGGAGATTACCATGGAAAAAATTACAAGCTTTACGATCGATCACATCAAACTGACTCCGGGACTTTACGTTTCCAGAAAAGATCTTGCAGGAGATACCCCGGTTACCACGTTTGATATCCGTATCACAAATCCCAATGAAGAACCTGTTCTAAATACTGCAGAAGTACATACCATCGAGCATCTTGCCGCTACCTTTCTTCGCAACCATGCAGAATATGGCCCAAAAACACTCTATTTCGGACCAATGGGATGCCGCACCGGATTCTATCTGCTTCTTATCGGTGATTATGAATCCTGCGATATTCTTCCTTTGATGAAAGAGATGTTTGCTTTTATCGCATCTTACGATCAGGAAGTTCCCGGAGCCTGTGCAAAAGACTGCGGAAACTTTCTGGATATGAATCTGCCGATGGCCAGATTTGTTGCACGAAAATACCTGACTCAGGTTTTGAATAAAATCACCGAAGAGCAACTCGTTTATCCACAATAGAACAGGAGCATATCAGTAGGGGAAAAAAACAAACATTTGCATCTGATACTTCCCAGCGAAGTATCACCGACTGGATTCGTGCACTCCTGGTTCTTCTTTTGGGGCTGATCATTGCGCATCTTGGTGTTACGCTCTTTTTGCTCTCGGCACTTGGCACCGATACTTTCACAGTATTTATTCAGGGGTTATCCCGGGTTGCAGGATTGTCTGTCGGAACTGTGCACGTCATTGTTCTGTGTATTTTGATGGTTCTGATGTTGTTAACAACCAAAGGATATGTCAAACCCGGAACCATTGTCTGTGCATTTTGCGGAGGCCCTATCATTGACTTTTTCACCTGGTGTTTCAAAGAATACATCAATGCTTCTTCAGGAATGCCGGTTCGTATCATCAGCGTTCTGGTCGGATGTGCGATTCTCTCTTTGGGAATGTCTGTTGTAATCAACAGCAATGTCGGCACCGGACCGAATGACCTGGTTGCCATCATCCTCTCCGACAAACTCGAACGGATTGAATTTCGCTGGATACGAATGGGATGTGATGCTTTCTTTGTAAGCCTCGGATTTATCCTTGGCGGTACAGTTGGTGTCGGAACAATTATCGCCATTTTTCTGACAGGACCTATGGTTCAGTTTTGGCTTCCAAAAACAAAAGTTTTACTGCAAAAAAATACAGAGTGT
>ENA-OQNC01000077-OQNC01000077.1-human-gut-metagenome-genome-assembly--contig:-NODE-77-length-14861-cov-2.701982_pt1 | contig 14861 bp, 13 predicted proteins | sample MGYA00242626_ERZ504874 | MGnify/ENA primary metagenome ERZ504874 (study PRJEB26092, sample SAMD00036411) | human gut metagenome | host: Homo sapiens | study: EMG produced TPA metagenomics assembly of...
GTGCGGGGCTTCCCGTCGCCCTTTGCCGCCTGTATCACGGCGGCGATTTCTTTCTTTTCTGCGCGGGTCAGCTTACGCTTCACGGGATTTTTTACCGCGCGGGTCATGGTTTTTCGTTCTGCCATTGACAATAGCCGATACCTCCTTTTCCAGTTTTCGTTGTTTTTCTATGACGGCATAAAAATTTCCGTCTGATAGGGCGTTCCTTTGGTCGGATAAACTTTGTCTGAATGACGTTCTTTATCACGATTTCAAGGGGCTGCCCGTGTTTTTCATACATTGCCAAGAGGAAGCAGGGAAGCATAACGACAATCATTGCAAATGCCGCCATGCTTGTTCCCGCGCTGTCTTTGAGCAAAAAGAAAAGCGGTAGTCCCATAGCGAGGGCTGCCGCAAAACATATAATCTGCCGCTTTGTCAGATTAAAAGCGACTTTCGTTTTGATTTTTGATAAGTCTTTGGGTACGGGTACATACGCCAAGTGAAAACCTCCTCCTTTCGGTCTTTAATGGGCGTTAAATATTGACTTCGCAAGTGCGCCTGTTTTGAATAGGGAGAAGCACAAAATCACGGTGTAGGCTGCAAGGGAGAAAATCGCGCTGTGCAGGTTGTCCGCTACAATCATGCTGCCAACCAAAACCGCATAAATGCCGACGCATATCATTATGAGGAAGCCTTGAAAACCGAGGGCGAACAGGGTCTTTTAAGTAGTTGTTGCCTATCTCGCCCCCACTCTCTGTTGGTCATAGTTGCAAACGGGATAGGCGATACCGAACAGTAAAGGTAAATTTCTATCATTCTGCCGTACAGGATAACCGTGATAAGCACCGACATGATTTTCATGCAAAGGCTCACAAGGCTTGTTTCCATAACGAGCAGTAACAGTTCGGGGATTTCCATAGCGTCAAGTCCGGCTTGCATGGACGAGAGGGCGGCGTCAACGTCGATATTCGTATTGCCGCCGATCACGCCCGCCGCGCCGGAAACAACGTGCTGCGCCATATCGAACACCGCCATAGTGATAGTAAAGGTGTGGGTAACGAGATACACTGCTACCCACGCCTTGAAAAACCACTTAAAGAACATGAACGTGTCAATATCGTGCATATTGTTCTTTTCCGTTACCATGCTGATAAGCTCCACGCATAGAACGTAGGTAATGACAAGCCCCGCAATGGGTACAATCACATTTTCCGACAAGCTCTGTATCATGGAAAATATGCCTGCGTTCCACCCCTGCGGGGTTTGTCCTACCTCTGCGGCGATAGTTCCGACTTTTTCGTTTACGTCCCCGAACATAGTTGACAGATTACCGTTAATGGCTCCAATGAGGATTTCCTTTATCCATTCGTTAATCGCGTCAAGTATGCTCTGCATAGGCTAACCCCGCCGCTTAACCGAACAGGCCGGAAAGCAGAGGTACAAGGGTGCCACCGATAAGGGCAACGCCGCCGCCCGCCATGAGCTGCTTCATGCCCTGGCTTTTTGCACCTGGGTTGTCATTTCCGTAGCCCTCCAAGAGGTTGATAACGCCCCAAATGCCAAGACCTGCTCCGAGAGCGATAACGAGTGTCTGTAAAACGCCTACTGCGCTGTTGAAAAATGCCATAATAAAACTCCTTTCTGCCGCTTTGCGGCTGCCCGAAAAAGGGCATAAAAAACGGCGGTCAGTTTTCGATAACTGCCGCGGTCATAAGTCCCCGCGCTGCGTATGTTTCTGCGGCGCGGCGGTATTCAGTTGTAAGGGTGCGGCTTCCTGCCGCGATACGCGCAAGGAGTAGGGGCGCGTACCATGTAGCCCGTGTTTATTATTTTTACTTTAAGCTCCCTCCTTTTCAAAAAGTGGTGTGTAGACAGGCATAATGCCGTACTGCCGTTCCCGGACAGCTTCGATATACTTGATATAGGAAATACCTGCCTGTCTTGTCCTGCGTTCCTGTTCCCGCTGCATTTCCTCGGCAGCTTCCACAAGCCCGCTGATAGCCCGGATTAGCTGCTGTTTTGCCTTTTTCTTTCTGATACGCTTATTCATTTTCTGTGTCCTCCTGCAAATCTGCTTCGTCAACTTCGTAATAGTCAAATACCTCGTCCGGCTTTACGATTGCAGGACGGCGGCGCAAGTGCTTTTCCATGTCAAAGGCGTTTTTCTTGTCAAAGTCGGAAAGGTACTTGTACTTCGGGTGTTTGGTAATGTCGTATTTTTCGGAGAAGAACGGACGCACACCGCGTAGCTGCAAGATACATTTCCCGCCGTCCATGACTGCAATTTCATCTTCGCTCATAAGTTGCTTGCCTAATTTCTGATAGTTCAGCCCGTGGGAAAGCTCCCGTCCTCTTGTTTCGGAAGTGTTGAAGCTGTCAATGGTTTCTTTCCCCAAGATTTCCGACATTTCTTTAAGGGTCGTTTTCTCCTTGCCGCCCAAGAACAGGGTCGTATCGCAGTTGCCGACAATGGTATCGGCGTTGTCCTTGTAGATAGCCTTTAGCTGCGACTGGCTCTGCAAGATGATGGACGCGGAGATTTCGCGGCTCCTTATCGTGGCAATGAGTTTTTCAAACTTCGGTATCTGCCCGATATTTGCAAACTCGTCAAGCAGACAGCGCACATGAACAGGTAGCCGCCCGCCGTACACATCATCTGCCTTGTCACAAAGCAGATTGAAAAGCTGTGTGTAAAGGATTGATACAACAAAGTTAAAGGTGTCGTCGGTGTCGGAGATAATAACAAAAAGCGCGGTCTTTCGGTCGCCTAAGGTGTCAAGCTCCATTTCGTCGGTTTCCATCAGCTCGCGCAGTTCCCGAATGTCAAAGGGGGCAAGACGCGCACCGCAGGAAATGAGGATAGAGCTTCTTGTTTTTCCGGCAGACAGCAAAAACTTCTTGTACTGGCGCACCGCAAAATGTTCCGGGTCTTTTTCCTCCAAGCGTTCAAACATGAGGTCAACGGGGGATTGAAATTCCGGGTCGTCCTCGCGGGCTTCCGACGCATTTATCATTTCAAGCAGCGTCGTAAAGTTTTTCTCATTCTCCGGGGCTTCGTACCAGATGTAGCCGATAAGGGCGCAGTAAAAAAGCCGTTCCGATTTCACCCAAAAATCCTCGCCGGATTTTCCCCGTCGCCTTTGGTGTTGGCGATAATGGTATTTACCAGTTTCAAAATATCCTTTTCGTCTGCGCAGATAGGCGAAGGGATTGTACCGCATGGATTTTCTTGTAAATTGATGGTTGTTTAGCACCTTGTATTTTGTACCCCGCCCCGCTGCAAGAGCTTTCCACACTCGATTAAAACCGTTCCTTTCGGGTCTGTGACAACATAGCTGCTGTGCTATTTGCATTAAGTTGGGCTTTAACAAAAACCTTGTTTTGCCGCTGCCGGAGCCGCCGATGACAAGCACGTTTTTGTTTCTTGCATACTTCGGGTGCTTCGGGCGGCTGCTCATCATCAGCCTTTCGGTCTGCGTCAGCAGCACGTTATTTTCAAACATGGGGTCGATATATGGCTTTATATCCTCGGCATTGCCCCAACGTGCAGAGCCGTACTCCATGCCCTTACGGTATTTCTTTGCGTTCTTGCCTTTCACATAGACCGCAAGCCGGATAACGACAGCCCCGACAATGCCGATAAGCAAGTCCATAGGGGCAAAACTCGGCAGGGCATTTGAAAAGGCAGCGGAAAAGCCGCTGCCAATGGAAAGCAGCTTGCCGGAGAGGCCACGCCCCCGGCGAGAGCCGCACCGCCTGTCCGACTTTATCAAAGAGATACACAAAGAGCAGAGTAGGGGGTCGTTTAGGATAAGCAACTTCTTGATATTCGGCTTCATAGCGATACCTCCCTGTCCTTGTGTTTTGTCTTTTTGACGGTTCGCATTAAGCTGCTTTGCTGCGTCCCGGAATGTGGCAAGTGCCTTTCGGATAGAGGGCTTTTGCTCCTGTGTCAGCTTCTTTGCGGAAAACTCCTTAAAGGCTGCGGTCAGAGCGTCCGCGTCCCGCCCCTTGAAAAAGACGAGATAACGGGGCGGCGTTTCGGTGCTGTCTTTCTTTAGGGCAAAGTCGATACCGTATTTTTTTGTCCGTCTGCTCAAAGGCTTTGATATTGCCTCGGTTATCTCAATGTTGGATAGCCCCGCCGTTCTGCTTCGCAAGCTGCTTTAGGGTCTGCTTCCCGTGGGGCTGTTTTTCCTGCTGCTTTTTTTGCCTGTGCAAGCATGGCTTTGATTGCCTTTTGCAGCGTTTCAGCGGTCAGCTTCGCTCCCTTGACAGAGAGCGCAACCACTTTTTCGTTGATTTCATCTTGCAATGTTTACCGTCCTCCTTTCCCGGTAGTAGTGATAGTGTTAAGGTGGTACGCCGCTTTTGGGCGTGAAAAAAGGGCGTCCGTTCTTCACGCCGCCCCGTTAAATCCGCACCCGCAGCCCGTTCAAGTCCTCGGCGCGGATACCTACAAGATACCAGTTGTCCCCGTACTCAATCCGGGTCGGCTTCCATTTGCCGCCTGTGAATACGTCCATGCACTCGCCGCAATGCAAGCCGCCGTAATAGTCGGCAATATCAAAGCGAATATCGTAGCGGTCAGCGGTTTCGTCAAAATTAAAGCTCCTGTTTTCTGTGCCATGTGGTAAATCCTCCTTTTTTCGTTTACAGGCTTTCGCCCTCGTTGTAGGTGTAGTAGTCCGGGTCGCCGTATTTAGGCTTGCCGGATAATGCGCCGCTTGCCATGTCGTGAGCGACAAGGGAAGTATAATAGCTGTCAATGGTAGACGGGGCATTGAAAAGAACCGCCTTTAGGTACTGCTTGATATTGCGGATTTTCGTGGTGTTCTCCTGCATACAGTCAAGCACAAAGCGGATATGTTCGCTGTCCAGCTTCATAAACTTTGACTTCACAAGCTCGGCGGGGTAATCGTCCCCGGCAATACGGATTTTCTTTCTTGCCGTACAGACGGTTTCAAGCATGAGGTCAACAATTTCATTCAGACGGTCGCGGTCAAGGCTTCTGTCCTGTAAGAGAATGTCATAGGCGATATTGTCTTTGATAATTTCCTCATACACTCTGTAAGCGTCGTTCCTTTCCGTTCTTTTCCGTTCCGGCGGCTGTGCCGTTTCGTCCTCGCCATAAGGCAAGGGATTTAGGGAATGGATAGGAATGGAATGGGTACTTGATAAATCCGTATTTGATTTTTCTTTTTTTGGTAAGTTAGTTCTTTGTATATCTTTATTTAATTGCGTTGGATTTTCCAACGTAGGTTTTTCCTGCGTAGGTTTTTCCAACGTTGGATTATCCAATGTTGGATTTTCCAATGTAGGTAAATCCGGCGTAGGCGGCTGCGGCTGCTCGAATATCACATAGTCCGCGCCCCGCAAGCGTCCTTTCTCGTCGCGCTCCCTTGACCGAACGATATACCCGGCGCGTTCAAGCTCCTTAATGGCTTCGCGGATAGCGTCTATCTTCTCCCGGTTGATAAGGGATAAGCCTTTCAAGGTGTAGTCCCAATCTTCGGGGAGTGACAGCATTTGCGACAACAGCCCTTTTGCCTTTAAGGAAAGCTCCTTGTTGCGTAAGTGGTGGTTGCTCATTACGGTGTAGCCCTTGTTCCGTTCCACTCTGAAAACTGCCATAGTAAATCACTCCTTTTGCTGTGGATTTGTTACGCAGTAGAAGCGCGGTTTCGGGGGATAAGGTATAAATCCCTTGCCGCGCCAGATACGCGCCCGCAAAATCGCTTGTAGCAAGGCTTTTTCTGCCCCTACTGCGTAACAAAGGGCATAAAAAAGCGGCGTTCCTGTTCTCCCATGTAGAGAGTAAGAAACGCCGCTTCTGCGTCGTATTCAGTTTTTAGTACAATACCCTGCTTGTCCGTCGCTCGAAAAACCTTGATTTTCCAGTGTTTTCAAAAGTATCGTTATCTAACGTCAGCTTTCCAAAGACCAAGTTTCCAGAACATGATTAAGGACATTGAAAGCGGTCTGATAAACTGCGTTATCACGAAAGATTTATCTCGTCTGGGGAGGAACTATCTTGATTGCGGACTGTATCTGGAAGTGTTTTTCCCAGAGCATAATGTGAGGTATATAGCGGTCAATGACGGCGTGGACACGCTCAATAAATCCGCTATGGACATCACGCCTTTCCGCAACATCCTAAACGAAATGTATTCCGCCGATGTGTCGGTCAAGATAAAATCGGCGTACCGAGCGAGGTTTCAGCAGGGGAAATTCATGGGGACGACAGCACCATACGGTTACGTCAAAGACCCCGCCGACCACAACCATCTGCTGATAGATGACAAAGTTGCCCATGTGGTAAGGGAAATATTTGACCTTGCGTTAGCGGGCAACGGAATCGCCAAAATCCGCAAGCACATCAACAAACAGCATATCTTACGCCCCGCCGCTTATGCGGCGGAGCAGGGGGCAACAGGCTATGAGAGGTATTTTGAGGAGAATGAGGAGAACCGTTATATTTGGAGCGAGAACAGCGTAAGGGGCATTTTAAGAAGCCCGATATATGCGGGAAACCTTGCAGGCTACAAGCGGATTGCCGCCAACATGAAAAGCAAGAAACGCCCCTCTAAGCTGCCCGAAGAATGGGAAGTGATACCAGACACCCATGAGGGGATAGTCACGCAGGAGGAATTTGATACCGTACAGCAGCTTATTACAAGCCGCAGATTACCAGAAAACAAGGGCGGCTTTGAGAACATCTTTGCAGGCGTTATTAAGTGTGCGGACTGCGGCTATGCGATGCGGGCTATGAGTGCCAACAGGAGGAAACGCCCCGACATCATCGACTGCGTACAATATTCCTGCAATAATTATGGCAGATACGGTAATATCATGTGTACCGCACACAGCATTGAAGCGAGGGACTTGTTCAACGCTGTCCTCACCGACATCAACCGATTTGCGGATATGGCAGTCAATGATGAAAAGGCAGTGAGGGCGATTGAAAAGCGGCTCACGGAAACAGACCAGAGCAAGGCAAAGGCACTGGAAAAGGAGCAAAGAAAACTGAACAAACGCCTTGCAGAACTGGACAGGCTGTTTTCCTCACTCTATGAAGATAAGGTGATGGAGCGTATTACCGAGCGGAATTTTGAGATGATGTCGGGAAAATACCAGAAAGAACAGCTTGAAATTGAAGCAAGGCTGAAAGAGGTAACGGAAACGCTCAGCGACAGCTATGAGAAGACGCAGGGTGTCCGTGATTTCCTCTCCCTAATCCGCAACTATCAAGGCATTAAGGAACTGGACGCAACCATCATAAACGCACTTATAGACAAGATACTTGTTTCGGAACGTGAGAAACTTACAGACGGAATGGTGCGGCAGGAAATCAAGATTTATTATAAATTCATCGGCTTTGTCGGTGAATTACATATCACACCGACAAAGCGGTGGACTGCGTTAAAGCCTAAGAATTGTACGGTGTGCGGTGTTGAATATGTTCCCCGCTCTGGCATATCGAAGTATTGTCCTGCTTGTGCCAAGAAGATACAGAGGGAGAAATCAAACGAGAGCAAACGCAGGAGCAGGGAGCGAAACAGACAGGCATGTATTGAACTGTCCGCAAAAAATGACCGACTGACCTGGAACAGCAGGAGGGACGTATTCTCAGACAGGGAAACCAGAATGATAAAGTAAAAATCTTCCGGTATGTAACGGAAAATACGTTTGATTCGTACATGTGGCAGATTCTGGAAAACAAGCAGAAGTTTATTTCGCAGATTATGACCAGTAAATCCCCGGTTCGTGCCTGTGAGGATGTAGATGATACAGCCCTGTCCTATGCAGAGATTAAAGCACTGGCAACAGGAAACGAATACATCAAGGAAAAAATGGATCTGGATGTGCAGGTAAGTAAACTGAAACTTCTGAAAGCAAACCACACCAGTCAGATCTATCGCCTGGAATCGGATATTGCAAAGCGGTATCCGGTACAGATTACAGCATTAAAAGAGAAGATTGCCGGTATGCGTGTAGATGCAGATGTGGTAAAAGGAATAGATTTACAGGATAATGACCACTTTGCAATGACAGTCGGTGGAAAGCTGTATACAGATAAAAAAGAAGCGGGAGTTGCACTCATTTCAGCAGCATCCAGTTTGAAGTCCGTAAAATCAGCCGGGCAGATCGGGGAATATCATGGTTTTGCACTTTCTTCAGAATACAATTTCCTGTCAAATACCTATACCATGACGATCAAGGGAAAATGTTCTTATAAGATTGAGTTCGGAAAGGATACCTTGGGCAATATCCAGAGGATTCACAATGCACTTTCTGCAATCGAGAAAAAGCTGGCAGATACTGAGCAGAATCTGGAAACGGTACAACAGCAGTTAAAGACCGCACAGGAAGAGGTGCAGAAGCCATTTCCGAAAGAAGCGGAACTGAGTGAAAAAATGGAACGTCTGGCAGAATTAAATGCCATGCTCAACATGGATGAGAAAGGGGGAGAAAATCTTCTGGCAGATGAAGGCATTGGGGAAAACCCGGAAGTAAATGTACCAGAGGAACGTCAGGACAGAATCGCTGACAGTGTTCATAAAACGTCTATTCTGGAAAGACTGAAAGAACAGAAACAGCAGGAGCAGACAAGCGAAACACAGCAGAAACCAAAAAAGAAACACGAACAGGAGTTATAAAGGGTATCCCGTCAGAGTGACCAGAGCTTTGGCGGGATTTTTCTATGGAGGATTTGATTATGGCAAACAGAGAAGAACAATTAAAGCAGATTACAGAGCAGTTGGAACAGGGCGTTGCAGAAATATTCACATCAGAAAAATATACTGAATATCTGAAAACAATGGCAAAGTTCCATAATTACAGTTTCAATAATACTCTGCTGATCGCCATGCAGAAACCGGAAGCGACACTGGTAGCAGGGTACCAGGCATGGCAGAAGAAATTCAACCGGCAGGTAAAAAGAGGGGAAAAGGGCATCCAGATCATTGCCCCGGCTCCGTATAAAGAGAAACAGGAGATTGAAAAAACTGATCCGGAAACAGGAGAGATTGTGATCGGGGAAGATGGACAGCCGGAAACAGAAGTAGTAGAACGTGTCATTACAAGATTCCGGGTTACGACAGTATTTGATGTCAGTCAGACCACAGGAGAACCGATTCCAGAGTTTGAGGTATCGGAACTGGAGGGGGATGTTCTGATCTACCATGATTTTATGGAAGCATTAAAGATGGTTGCTCCGGTTCCTATCCGCTTTATTGAGATTGACGGCGAGGCGAAAGGCTTTTATCAGCTTGTCGATAAATATATCGCTGTCCAACCAGGCATGAGTGAAGCGCAGACTATGAAAACAGCGGTGCATGAAACCGCACATGCAGTATTGCATGATCGTGACCAGATGGAAGCGGAGGGCATCGTAAAGAATCAGCTTACAAGGGAAGTGGAAGCAGAAAGTGTTGCCTATGTGGTATGTAACCATTTCGGACTGGACACATCCGAGTATTCTTTTTCCTATATTGCAAGCTGGTCTTCCGGTAAAAATATGAAAGAGCTTCGTGCTTCTATGGACACCATCCGTAAGACTTCTGCTGATATGATCGGACAGATTGAGGAAAAGCTCAGAGAACTTCAGATAGAAAGACCAGAGCAGGAAGCAGCCGTTGTGGAGCAGACAGAAGAAATGAGTGCCATGCAGTATGCAGAACAGACCATTAACCGTCTGGAGCAGGAACGGACGATTTTCAACAATGACCAGAGAAATCTTATCGTGAATTTTGCTTATAAACTGGATGATAGGGAAGCGACGGAAAAACTGGCAGAGAATCTTTCAGAATCTATTCTGAATGGAAATAGAGAAACGGTACTAAAACTGATTGGAGAAGCTGAGGAACAGATTGACAGTCTGCCGGATTCGATGATCGGTTTATCAGAACTGCACGAAGCCGGATTTTATTCAGAAAGTATGCTTCCACTTACCAGGGAACGGGCAGTGGAATTGCACCATGAGGGAGTAACGGTTTACGGACTGACCGGAGCAGTGGGTGGTCAGGAGCAGTCGCAAAGAGTTATGAATCTGGAACTGGATATTTTACAGCATGACGGGTTATTCGGAGTGACAAAATTTGAATGGGACAATTACCGGAGAAGTCAGGAAACGGTTATGACACTGGAAGAAAAAGCAAAGATCAAAGAAACACTTCTTTTAGAAAGTGATGGAAACCGCTATGGAATTTACCAGATCAACAGCGGACAGGAAGAAAGAGGGTATCAATTTTTAAGCCTGAAGCGGCAAAAGAAATGGGATTTACCGTAGATGGCAAAGACTATCAGATGGTTTACAGTGAAAGACTGAGAGATGCTACGACACTGGATAACCTCTTTGAGCGTTTTAAATATAGAACGACCAAACGATTTTACCGGACATTCCATGTCAGTCAGTGATGTGATCATTATGAACCGGGGCGGCAGATTAACCGCATACTATGTAGATCTTTTGGATTTACAGAACTGCCGGACTTTGTGGCACAGAGAGCTGAAATGTTAAATGCCAATCCAGTAAAAGCATATCCGGAAGTTTATATGGGAACTTTGGAAAAGGCTATGCAGGAGAGAAATGTAGATGCTTATCTGGATTCCAAGAAAACTGAATATCGACTAGTAAAAATGCAATCGAACAGGCAATCGCAGAGGGCTTTGACGGTATGCGTTTAAATCCAGATACTGCAGTAAGCGTGGTTGAGAAATACGGGGAAGAACGGGTTGCCTTTGTTCTTGCAAATACATTGAAACAGCTTTCCCATGATGGAAGATTTTCTGATGGCAATAAACGATGGGCAGATGGCATTGATATTCCGGAAAATATCAGCCGGGGAATGGATCTGAACAGGGACTATATTGTGGGCAGTCATCCTGCAGTCCTGAATGGCTTCATTGATATGGCAAGAAAAGAAATCCGTACCTGGAAACTGGAGGAGGTGCTTGGTGTGAAAAATCAGCATATCACTGAAACTACAAGAGGATATGAAGCAGACGGACATACAGGCACTTGGTATGTGATGGATATGAAAACGTATCATGGGGAGCGATTTTTCCAGATGCGGAATGAGGAATACGGTCAGGACGTGGCGGATATTATCGTATCGGAAAATGGAACACTGGTGGCAGAAGACATCTGGCATGGATTTGATGAAGGAGCCAGGGAAGCTATTTCAGAATATCTGGAAGAAAATGGTGCAACGGTATATGACCTGATGGATATTCCAGAACAGGCAACAGTTATCTTAGCAGACGGAACAGTTATGAAAATCATGGAACAGCAGCCAATCAGTACGGACACATGGGAGCCGACACTGACCGGACAGAATCTGCAGGGGGAAGAACAGAAATTCAGTTTTTTCGAGATACATAAAGTCAGAGAAAATAATGGCATTGACCTGAAAATGCCAGAAAATCATTATATTGACCAATATTATGTGATCGAAGATCTGGCAGCAAAAGGTGGGATGAAGATTAAGCGATATAAGGATTTGGGAGCTGCCCTTGGAGCATATTACTCTCTGCCTAACCATAAAATGAAAGCTCTTGGGATTGAGAATACAGCACCGCTGCGAGGCAGTCTTGATTTTATCCAGTGTAAGAATGGAATAGATACTCTGATCTATGATTGTCAGGGAGAAGAAGGCTGGCTGAATCCGCAAATATACAATACCTTTAAGGATATACGAAATAGTCTGGTAGGGCATGATACAGAGATAGCATACCAGATTGGAGAGCAGTATTTTACAATCCAGACAGTAGAAGATGGTTATGATTATACATTCTATGATAAGGACTATCTTGAACTGGATGGTGGTGTCTACGATAATCCGGATATTTCTATTTCAGAAGCAATGGAGAACATTTTAGTAGGAAGAAGGATTGCTCCTAGAAGATGCAAATGTGATGGATTATGAAGAACTGTATGCAGAAATTGAATATGCAGAAGAAGAGAGAATGGAGAAGATACAGTTTGAACGTAATTGTCCAAAGGCTTTTTTTGATGGTTATGACAGGGAAGCGGCATTAAAAAATTATGAGGGAATAACCGTACAATTTAAAATGTCTGGTATGTATTTAACAGTGCAACCGACTGAGGAAGGCTATAAATACCTGGTGTATGATCAGAAACTTCATGAAATTTCAGGAGATGCCTGTGGAAATCCAGAAGATTCTATTCAGAAAGCAATGTATGCCAGCCTGAAAAATGAAGGTTTGGAAGATGTTGAATGTGTAAAAGTTGATGACAGGGAGTTTCGGGATAAGGTAATCAGTCATTCTAAAGAAGTGCTGGCTAGTGGAGATGTTCGATTCACTTCGGAACTTGGCAGATGTGAAACAGCATTGAATGGAATGGGCAGGGCAGAAATTGAATATGAAGTTTTATTTCATGCAAGAGCTGTTCTGGAAGAAATGGGACTGGAAAATGAAGTTACATTAATTGGGGCGAGAATACATGGTTCCAGAAGCAGAGATGACCTGTATCGTGCAGATTCTGATCTTGATGTGGTGCTTTCTTATCGGGGAAATATTCGGGAGGATAGTTTTTTTAACGAATTGAATTCCTATGGTATGGCAATAGCAGGCATTAAAATAGACATTAACCCAATCTCAGAAGAAAGGATTACCCTAGCAGAATATATAAAGGAATCCGAAGCCTATCTTGATCAGCAGGAAATCAAAGAAACTCGCAGTGGACTTGGATATTTTAGTTATGAGTATGATACTTATGAATATAAAGATAGTGTTGAAAATAGGGAAGAACAGGTCGAGAAAATTACAGAGGATATTTTGAACAAGGATACAGCAGGTTTAAAAGACTGGCTGACTGAGGTGTCGGAAGAATCGGATATAGACAGTGATGTAGTCACTGCCCGGTCATTACTGTCACGTCTGGAAAATGCAGAAACACTCTCTGTTTTTACCAGGCAGCCAGAGCAGAAACAGCCAGAAGCCACGATCACTTTTTATGTTGCGGAGTGTATGGAATTTCCTGTTATGGGTGAGTATCATGAGAACCTTACCCTGGAAGAAGCATTACGCATTTATGAAACGATTCCTGCAGATCGCATGAATGGAATAAAAGGTGTTGGATTTGAACTGCATGATGGAAGTGATTATGACGGACCGTATGATCTTATGCGACTGGGAAAAGTTGACCGGGAAGATGTGGATATGATTCAGCATTATAAGGAAAGTCCATTAGTACAAAAAGCAATGGATGATGTGGAAAAATATTTTTGCCCAAAAGCAGGAGCTTACGAAAATAGAGGAGAAGCCTATACAAAAAGAAAACGTTCCGCAACCAAAGAGCAGAAAAGAATCCGTTCTTCAGGCACTCAGAGAGCGTCAGGCGAAATAAAAGAGCAGGAGCAGAATACGTCGAAAGAAAATCCAAGGCACATAAGAAGGGAGATGTAACATTATGATGGTAAGGTTTGAGGAAGATGAATATATAGCAGTCGCAATTTTTGATGCAGGAAACCGGATTCAGACAATGGAAGCGATGGATGAGATTTTTTCCTATCTGGACGAAGATATGAAACTGCTGATTTTTACAACGATTCAGAAGCTCTACTATCTTAGCGATGAGGGATATGAAGAACTGCAGAAAACGGTAGAAATCTATAAAGCAGATCTGGAGGTGGATGGAGAATGAGTGCAAGTCAGTTTGCAGTTTATCAGCTAAAAAAGAAACCGGAATTGAGAAATCTTCTTTTCCGAACCTATGAGGAACTTGCAAAGGATCAGATTCCTGTGCAGATGGAAAATTATGAACAGGTGTATCTGGGAACAATGAAGCTGGGAGAAACACCGGAGCAGATAAAAAAGGAGCTGGAGAAGAAACAGCCGCACAATTATAAAGGTCATGCAGTCAGTACCAGTGATGTGCTGATCCTGAATGATGAGGGGGTCATGACCACTTACTATGTAAACAAAGACACTTTTATAGAGATTTCTGATTTTATGAAAGTCATATCTTCAGAAAGCGGTGGACTTACCAAAGATACAGTTGGATATGAAATAGAGGGAAAAGACGGAACATGGGAAGTAATAGATTATCTGTTGATAGAGGGAAAAAATTATTTTCTTATGGAGCATGAACAATATGGGAAAGATGTTGCGTATGTAGTCTTAGATCAGAACGGGAATGTGCTTGTAGACGGTACTTACAATGGATTTGATGATGTAGTAAAACAGAAGATTCTTGATTCGCTTCATCCGCCAGTGCAGGAGCAGACAGAAGACTATAAACCGAAACTGGATAACTGGCAGAAGTATATGGAGAATGGAGAATACCTGCGAAGTGCGGAAATCACAGAGGAAGCAAATTATAATATGATTGACGGACTTAAGAATAATGCTGCACCAAAAGATAAAAAGAACCGTCAAAAAGAATCTGTCCTTACAAAACTGAATGAGAAAAAGGAAGAAGTTGCAAGACGAAGTGGGCAGAAAACTATGCGGGAAGTGATGGGACAAGACATAGAACATAGTAAAAAGTAGAAAAAAACCAAAAAGCAATAGTTAATTGCGGAAATGTAAAGTCTTATTGCTTGCTCTAATTGCGGAGCAACAGTATAATATAATCAAATAAAAGGAAGGAGGGGCGACTCATGAATAGATCAAAAGATAGTAATCAAAATATTGCAAAGACGATTCTTAAGATAAGGCAGGATAATAAGCTTTCTCAGGAACAATTTGCTGAAATAGTAGGGGTGACAAGACAGGCAGTGTCAAGGTGGGAAATGGGAATTTCTGCACCTAATATTAATACTCTTATTTTAATGAGTGAGAAATTTAATATTCAAGTTGACGAAATGTTAAATACAAGAGACGTTGATGAAAAAATAGATAATAAAACG
>ENA-OQNC01000078-OQNC01000078.1-human-gut-metagenome-genome-assembly--contig:-NODE-78-length-14816-cov-2.605215_pt1 | contig 14816 bp, 13 predicted proteins | sample MGYA00242626_ERZ504874 | MGnify/ENA primary metagenome ERZ504874 (study PRJEB26092, sample SAMD00036411) | human gut metagenome | host: Homo sapiens | study: EMG produced TPA metagenomics assembly of...
ACGGCGGTAGGGAAGCAGTTGGTTTGGTTACGTATTTATCTCCTCCCCCACCCGTCTTCGGCGGGACGCCCCTCGTCAGAGGGGCAAAGCTACTCGAAGCGGGACTTCGGGACGAATCAAGTATCGTCAGCCCTCAATCGCGATTTGGTGCTTGGACTCGACTTGCGGCTGGGCCTGCATCTTCGGAACCTGGATGCACAGCGTGCCGTTCCGGTAGCTGGCGTGGATGTCGGACTCCTTCACGTCCTCGCCAACGTAGAAGCTACGCGAGCAGGAGCCCATGTAGCGTTCGCGACGCAGCCACTTGCCCGAATCGGACGCGCAAGCACACTTGCTGTCGGAAGCCTCGTCCTCAGCGGCCGGAGCCTTGTCCTCATGCTCGCTGCAACGCGAGGCGGACACGGTCAGATAGCCGTTGTTGAGCTCAAGGTTGATATCTTCCTTCTTAAAGCCAGGCATATCGATGTCGACGTCGTAACCCTTGTCGGTCTCGCGCACATCGGTAGTCATCATGTTGGCGGGCATTACGGCACTCATCGTGTTGTCCGTGTTGCGCCAACCCTCAAAGAACGGATCATCGAACAGATCCGAGAACATCGTGTCATTCATCAAAGCCGGAAACATTGCCATAATCGGTACTCCTTGATTAGGAGAGAATCGGCTTGGCTGCCGGCCGCCAACCCGTATCGCGGGGCTAGCAGCGGTTATCGTGGCCGGTTCCGGAACCCTCCCGGGCTCTCAACCTTTAACCTTCACTTCATCCAATTCCCGAGCGCGGCAATCATTCCGGGATTATGCCCACAGAGAAATTGCGGCGGGAATGGCTGCCGGTAAAGCCGGCCGAGCCGAGCGCCGTGACCACCCTCAGCCAGTCTTACGGCTGCCAGCTCCCGCCAGCGGGAGCATATATACGCACACCAGTAGGCGTACTCATATACCTCTGCCGAACGGGAGCATGGTTGCACGTTCCCGCAAACTCCGCCAACGGGAGCATGCTGGCGCGCGAACGGCTCACATCTGCTGGGCGTTTTCGAGCAAGGCGTTTTTGAGGTCGGACTCGATTTGGCGCATCTTGACCTGGGCGGCCTCGCGGTTGGCCTCGCCTTCCTTCTGGATCTGCACGGTCTCCTTCAGGGTGGCGATGAGTTCGGCGTTGATCTTCTCCAGCGTGTCGATTTCCACCACGGAACGCTGGTTGGACAGGCCCAGCGCGATCACCATCTGACTCTTCCACACCGGAATCGTGGTGGAGATGGTGGTGTCGATCTTGTCCACGATGGTCTGGTCCGCGTTCTGGATGATTTTGATCTGCGGCGCGGTCTGCAAGGTAACCACGCTGATGCGGTCGAGGTCGTCGAGTCGCTTGGCAAAACGGTCGAGCTTGGACTTGAAGTCCTTCAGCACTTGCGCCTGCATGGCGTCGCCACTGGCGGCGGCCTCGGCCTCCAGCGCTGGCAGCTGGTTGGCGTTGAAGTCGGCGAGCGCCTTCTTGCCGGCCAGTACGGTCATTTTCAGCTCGCGGTATTGCTGGGCGTTCTGCGTGTACATCGTGTCGTACATGGAGATGTCGGCCACGAGTTTGGCTTGCGCGGATTGGAGGGTGGTGATGAGGTGTTGCATGGCATCGTTGTTGGGCAGTTCGGATACGGCCGGGATCTGGTCGAGCGTGCCGGCCACGCCGAATCGGCTGATCGAATCGGTGCCGGCGAAGTTGGCCGCGCGGAAGCCATGGCGCTCCCACGCCAGCTTCTGCACCGCCGGTGTTTTCAACAGGTTCAGCAGTGTGCCGCCTTTTCTCGGCCAAGGCCATCAGCGTGTGGGTGCTCCACACGGTCGGCGTCGGGTAGACGATGACCACGTCGTCCTTGATCTGCTTGAACGCATCCGGCTGGTTCACGGCCAAATCAAGCAGCTGCGATTCGTAGCCCACCATCATCGGCTTGGAGCCCACGCCCAAGGTCAGGAACTGGTTGAACGAATCCTCGGAAGAGGTCTCCATCCAGCCGGATTTGGCGAAGATGGAGGCGATGGTCTTGCCGTCGCGCGCCACCGAATCGACCATGGCCGGCTGCCCGCCGTTGAGCACCGTGGCAAGAAGCGCCGCGTATTCGTGCCTGAGTTCGACTTCACCGGATCGGTCGAGTCGATGCGGAACTGCCCGTAGCCTGCCGTGTATCCGACGTCGGCCATGTTGTGTTGGCGACCATCGCGTCCACGGCTTTGGCCATATCCATGTGGTACGCGCCAGAATCGTCCTTGGTCACAAGTCCGCCGTTCACGAGCCCGTCCGCCACGGCCTTGTGCGTGTATAGCACAATCGGTGAGTTGAAGACGATGTCGCTTTGGGGGGGCCTTGACGCCTTTCGCATTGCCGTATTCGACGGCCGCGCGCGAGGAGGGGAACAGGTAATCCATGCCTTTCCGGTCCGCATCCATCATGGCCAGCGATCCGGCCTTGCGATAGTCGATGGCAATGCCTTGCTTGGCGGCGAGCGCCTTGAACTTGGCGTCATCGAACAGGCCGATTTTCTCGCCGCCCAGGTAGCCGATGATGCTCACCTGTTCGGTCGGTTCGGCCGGCGCTGGTTGCGATTGCCGCCACACCAGCGTGCCGCAGACCACGCCCACTACCGCAAGCAGGGCGATCAGTCCGATGATTTTTGATTTGGAGAGTTTCATTGTGCGTCCGTTTTCTGGTCCGACTGGTGAGCCGGGCCACCAGATGGAGTCTGACTGGGCGCATGCCGTCCTTCATCAGCAGCCGAGGAAGGCACAGGCGAAGGTGCGACGTCGTCGTATCCATCCATGCGGGCCAACCGTTGGATGGCGTCGGAGTCGGCCGTAATGCCCAACGTCTTGGCGCTTACCGCCCGGCTGAGTTCGCCGGCGGCGGTCTGTTCGAGCACTTGCAGCGCCTCGATGGTTTCGATTCGTACCGTGGCTATCTGATCGCGTGCGCCGGAACTTTCCACGTCCACGTAGGAGCGCAACAGTTTCTCGGTCTGCTCGCCGTACACGGTGATGTAGTGGAGCAACGTCGGGTAGGCGGAGGTGTCTCGGGTCACGTATTGCACTCAATCTTTGGTAGCGGCGATGAAGTCGTTGGCTTCGGCTTTGACGGCTGGGTCACGTACTTGCTTGGTGAGCATGGCGATCGAGTTGAGTTGAGCGTTCGCCGCGTCGATCGTATCGGCGGTCTTCTGACCGTTGGGCAAGGCGGAAACCAGCATTTTGCCGATGCGTCGCTCCGGCTCGGTGAGCGTGGAGGCGGCGATATACCCAAGTGCGGCCAGTACCACGGCCACGATCAGGCCGGGCACTCCGCCGCCGACCAGTCCGAAACCGAGCCCGGCGAGCAGCAGTCCGACAACGAATCCACAGATTACCTGGAGCATCAGTTGAAGCCCTTGACTTGGCGGAAGACGGCGGCGAGGTCGCCGGAGCGGCCGTCGAATACCTTGGCGTTGCTCAGGGTGGCGAGAGACTTCAGCTGGCTGGGATCGGCATCGCCGAACATGATGGAGAAGATCGGCAGATCACGGCCGCGCGACTTATAGGCGCTTTCGAATTCATCCTGATGATCGGAGTTGGAGCGGCCGTCGGTCATGAGCACGATGGCGGTGGTGTATTGCGAGGCTTCCGACTCGCTGGGCAGCTCGTCGAGCGCGCTCAGCAGGCCTTCATAGATATCGGTGCCGCCGCTGGCATCGGTGGCATCGGCCTCATGCAGCAGGTCGCTGGTGCTTGTGCCAGTGGCCTTGACCGGGCGGTGGGCCTCGGTTTCAAACGGGATGAGAATGTTCACGTCGCCGCTGGCGGGCTCGATGTACGACTTCTTGGCCTGGTCCGGGTCGAGCGCCGCGTTCAGGCCTTTGACCACGCCGTTCTTGCCCTCTCCAGACATCGAACCGGAGTAATCGACCACCCAAATGGTCCAGCTGGGTTTCCTGAGCGCGGTCTGGTAGACGTTGAGCGCGCTGTCGATCACCGTGGCGGAGGTCATGGAGAACGTGAGTTTGCCGTCGCTGACCGCGGCGAGGATGTCCGCGGTGGAGACGGGCTTGGTGGCGCCGGTGTCGTCAGCCCAGCCGAGTTTGACGGCCTTGGATTTGGCGATGCCGAACACGATCGGCGTGGTGGAGGTGCTGGCCGCGTCTTTGACGATGTGCTTGGTGTCTCCCATCGAAATCCACATCGAGGAGGCAGGCCAGACGGCGTCGTGATCCTGGCCGCCGGCCTTGAGCGCGTTCATAATCTCCAGCGAACCCATGTAGTGCATCGTCACGGCTACGTTGGATTGGTCGGCCGCTTTCTGGATGGCGACGGCGACTTCCTTGTTTTCGGAGCCGGAGGCAATGCTCAGGGTGGCAGTCGGTTTGCCGCCGGACGGCTGGAAGGTCTGCGTGGTGGCGGACGTGCCGTTGCCGTCCGCTGTGCCGTCATCGGAATTATTGAACGCCGTGCAACCGGTCAACGCGAGCACGCCGGCACATGCCGCGGCCGCAACCGCGGCGGCGCGGCGGCGGAGAGAAGACATTATGCCCATAATTCCATGGCTCTCCCGCCATCTAAAGCGGGCCGGGCCACAAGGTGACCGCACGGTGAACAATGGGTGAAGAGCTACATCAGTACGCGGCGCAGGCAATCATGGGGTCGTCGTAGAAGCCGAGGATCTTTTCGAGGTAGGGCTTGTAAGTGCTGTTGGGCATGGAGAAGATTTCGTGGCGCGATTCGGGGAAGCGCACGATGTTCGCCTCGCCGCCGCCGTCCTTGACCAGTTGGACGAAGTGATTCTGCGGCTTATTGAGTACCCAGATGTCGCGTCCGGACTGGAAGAGCAGCACCGGCGTCTCCACTTCGGCGCAGGCGGACGGATTCAGTATGGCCCGGTTGAGCTTCAACGCTTGGCGCACCCATTCGAACGCCGCGCAGTAGGTCTGGTATTCGCTATTCTCGCAACGCAGCTTGAAGTACCAGCGTTCACGCGCTTCGGAAGCGCCCTCGTTGCCTTCCATCGAGAATTCCGGCGTGAAGCCCGACTGCCCGAACACGCGCTTCTTGCCGAAGCCGAGTCCGCACAGCGCGCCGACCAGCACACGGGCCACGCCCAGCGGCATGCCGGTGGCGGGGGCGATCATCGGGGCAGAGAGCACCGCTTTGTCGAACAGGGTGGGGTATCGCTCCAACACGGCCGCGCCGATGCCGCCGCCCATCGAATGGCAGAACAGGTTCAGCGGCATGCCGGCCGCGTACTGCTGGCCGATGGTTTCGGCGAAGCCGGCCAGATCGGCCACGTAGCGCTGCCAGTCATCAATCCACACCATGCAGCGGTTGTCCACGTCGCGCGCGGACTTGCCGTGGCCGCGATGCTCGAGTACACACACCGAGTAGCCGGCAAGCAGGAAGTACCAGACGAGCTCGTCGTACTTTTCGGCGAACTCGGTGAAGCCGTGGCTGATGACGATGGCCCCGCGGAAGGTGGCGGTGGCGCCTTGCTCGCGAATCGCGTCGAATTTGGCGGAGTCGTAGCACAGGTAGTGCAGCTGGCCCGAGCGGCCGCCGGTGTCCATAATGCCGGACAGCGGCTCGATCCCGGCCGAACGTTCGGCGGCGGACGGATCGAACCAGCCCTCCTCGCAGCATTGTTCGAGCGCGGGCAGCACCACGTCGGTCATCGTTTCGGCGTACTTGTTTTCGTCGATCATCGTCACCTGCATGGCTCCCATCTTAGGACAAGCCTCACGCCCACACCTCGCACCCACACCACGACACATTCCCGGGAATGCGTCGCAAGCCTGCGCGCCACTGACCGCACAGGCGCGTAGGTTGTGAGGTATGAGCGAAACCAATGATGTCAATGACGCAATCAAGCATTTCCCACGCCTCCGGGCGCGCACGCTGCGCTTCGGCTGCGGCGCACCGCGCTCCGCACAGACCGTGGGCGACGGCTCGCGGGCCCTGTTCCTGCGCTCCGACGGCCCCGAGGATCTGGTGACCGCACTGTGGCTGAGCTGGTTCGACGAGTCCGGCGAACACCATGAGACCAAGCTGGCCGACCCGCGCGAACTGCTGGGCGCAACCGCCGACAGCGAGGACGTGCCGGCCGAGGAGAAGGCCCGCCGCGAGCGTGCGCGCGAAGGCGGCACCGGCATCGTCGGATACTCCGCAGATGACGACGGCAATCGCATCGTGTTCACCATCAACGGCCGCCTGTTCCTGACCGACATCGATTGGAATGACGAGACCGGCGCACCCGAGCCGCACACCCGTGAACTGGCCGGCGAATGGCTCGATGAGGACCCGGCGATGTACACGCCGGTGCTGAACCCGCGCATCGCCCCGGATGGCGAACATGTGCTGTACACCACGGGCAGCTACCTGATGCTGGTCGATATCGGCGGCGAGCTAGGTGACCGCATCACCGCGGTCTACAGCGTGAGCGTGGAGGATGAGGACGGCAATCCGGCCGAAAACACGTGGAAAATCGGTCTGGCCGAGTTCGTGGCCGGCGAAGAAATGGACCGGTACGACGGTTTCTGGTGGGCCCCGGATTCGCAGCATGTGCTGTTCGAGTCCTTCGACACCGCCGACGAGCCGACCTGGTACATCAGCGATCCGGCCGACCCCGAGAAGCCGGACGCCGGCCGCCGCTACCCGCGCGCGCTGACCCGCAACGCCGACGTGTACCTGACCGTGATCACGCTGGCGTTCGATGAGAACGACCGGTACGCGGGCATCACCGGCAACGCCGATGTGGATTGGGATCGCGAGGCGTACGAGTATGTGGCCGCCGTGAACTGGCGTCGCGGCCACGATCCGCTGGTGCTGGTGCAGAACCGCCGTCAGACCCGCGATCAGGTGCTTGAGGTGGCAGTCGCGGCGGATGGGGCCGCGCTGGGTGCCACGCGTGTGCTTGAGGAGCACGCGAACGAGCAGTGGATCGACCTGGTTCACGGCACGCCCGCCTACACGCCGGATGGTCGTCTGGTGTGCTCGCTCAACGATATGGCCACGGACACCAACCGTCTGACAATGGACGGCCGCCCGTTCACGCCGGCTGGCTGGAACGTGCGCACGGTGCTCGCCGTGACCGACGAGGATGTGCTGGCCGTGGTGCAGCGCGCGCCCGAAATCGCGCCTGAGGTGCCGGACGCTTGGGCCGATGCGGCCGCCACCGAGTCCGTATTCGGCGACCACGACGCCCGCAGTTTCGACGTGGTGAGTATCGATTACAACGGCACGATCACGCCGGTCACGACCGATCCCGGCCAGTGGACCGCCTCGCGCGGCGAGCGCGGCATCGTGGTCTCCGGCCGCGATATGCGTTCCGCCCGCGCCCAGATGCGGCATATTCTGGGAGAACAGAGCGCCACTATCGCGTCCACGGCGGCCGAACCCGGCTTTACACCGAACGTCACGTTTACGCGACTGGGCGAGCACCAGCTGTACACGGCGATCATCGCGCCGAGCCCGGAAAGCCCGTACGCGCACGCCGAGAAGCTGCCGGTGCTGATGAAGCCGTACGGCGGGCCCGGCTTCCAGCAGGTCATCGCCTCGCAGTCCTTCTACTGGGAGGGCCAGTGGTGGGCCGACCAAGGCTTCCTGGTGGTCACGGCAGACGGCCGTGGCACCACCGGCCGCGGCCCGGCATGGGACCGCGAGATCTTCGAGGATATGAAGGACGTAACGCTGGCCGATCAGGTCGAGGCCGTCAACGCCCTGCCCGAGGCCGTCGCCCGGCTCAACGCCGATGTGGAATCACGTGCGGCACAGCCGGCTGCGGGCGATCAGGCAGACGCCGAGAACCACCCACCGGCGCTTCGCGCCACCTCCCGCCAGCGGGAGGCGATTCCCATGCCGGACCTCGACAAGGTGTGCATGATCGGCTGGTCGTACGGCGGCTTCCTGTCCGCACTGGCCGTGCTGGACGCGCCGAACGTGTTCAAGGCCGCATGCGCCGGCGCCCCGCCCACCGACTGGACGCTGTACGACACGCACTACACCGAGCGCTATCTGGGCCTCGACCCGGATGTCTACTACCGAAACGGCATCGTGCAGGACGCACCGAAACTCGAGCGCCCGCTTATGCTGATCCACGGTTTCGCCGACGACAACGTCACCATCGCCCACAGCCTGCGCCTCTCGCAAGCCCTGATGGCGGCGGGTCGCCCGCACACCTTCCTGCCGTTGACGGGCATCACCCATATGACCAATGACGAGACCGTGGCCGAAAACCTGCTCACCCTCCAGCGCGATTTCCTGCGCGACGCGCTGGCCTGACAAATCGATAACACGCGCATCCCACCCGAGGTGCTCCACCGGTAAAGCACCTCGGGTGGTGCGCCGCACCCATTTCCGCCCTGAATTTTTGGATATTTTGCACTCATCGTCACGTGAAAGACCGGTTTTTTTGCTCATATTCCCATCACCGCGTAGGATGGGTGAAGATTAGAAAGGGAGGACTATGAGCGTTCTCGACCGTTTTGAAAAAAGCGTGGAGGGTGCAGTCAACGGAGTATTCGCCAAGTTTGGCTCCAAAGACCTGCAGCCTGTCGATCTTTCCAGCGCCTTGGAGCGCGAGATTGACGCCGAGGCCATGCCCGTGGGCCGTGACCGCACGGTGGCCCCGAATGAATACCGTTTCAAGCTCAGTACTCCTGACTTCGACCGTATCGAGGCATGGGGTAGCGAGACCCTGGCCAACGAACTGGCCGATAACCTCACCGAGTACGCGAAGAGCCAGCATTACGCCTTCGTGGGCCCGGTGATCGTGATCTTCGAGGAAGACCTTGACCTGTCCAAGGGCAACTTCAACCTCACCTCCGAATCCGTGCAGGGCAATGCCGTGCCGGTCACCACCGATGCGCAGACCGAGGATAGCCCGGTGCTCGAGGTGAACGGCAACCAGTACCTGCTCACCAAAGACAAGACGGTAATCGGCCGCGGTTCCGGTTGCGATATCGTCATCGACGATCCGGGCATCTCCCGCAAGCACCTGGAAATCGACATCACGGATAACGGCGTGATCGCCCGCGACCTGGGTTCGACCAACGGCACGTACGTGGAGGGCCACCAAGTGCCCGCCGCCACGCTGCTCGACGGCAACACCATCACCATCGGCCGTACCCGCATCCTGTACTGGGCCTCCGCCCAAGCCCAGGAGTAGTCGAGCACACGCCCGAAAGTCGTCCACTTATGACCGAACTGACATTCGCCCTGCTCAAGTATGGATTCCTGATCCTGCTGTGGATATTCATCTGGCTGGCCGTACGTTCGCTGCGCAAGGACATCGAGACGTTCAGTCCGCGACCTTCGCGCGCGCGTCGTCGCCGTGAGCGTGAAGTGCATAAGGCCAAGGCCGAAACGCCGCAGGCAGCTGCGCCGCGCCCGCATCGCCAGCCCAGCGCTTCCGCGTCGTCCGCCGCCTCGGCGCAGCCTACCCTGTTGGTCATCATCGATGGTCCGCTTGCCGGCAGCTCCGTGCCGCTGGCCGAAGCCGACATCACGCTTGGCCGCGCCGCCTCGAACACCGTGGTGCTCGATGACGAATTCGTGTCTTCCCACCATGCCCGTGTCTACCGTGACACGCGCTCCGGGCAGTGGGCCATTGAAGACCTGAACTCCACCAATGGCACCGTGGTCAACCAGCAGCGCATCAACCGCCCCACCATTCTGCCCGCTCGTATTCCTGTGCGCATCGGCGCCACCACCTTCGAACTGAGGTAGCCGCATGCCAAAATCCGCCGCTTCACAACCGCTGTTCCTGTATTCCACCACGGTGTCCGATGTGGGCACCGTGCGCGCGAACAATCAGGATTCCTCCTTCGCCGGCGAGCATCTCATCGCCATGTGCGACGGCATGGGCGGTCACGCCGGCGGCGATACGGCATCCTCCATCGCCATCCGGTCACTGGCCCACATCGAGCAGGACGACACCGGTGGCAACGTCGAGACGATCTCCCGCATGATGGAGACCTCCGTTATGGCCGCGCATGACGCCATCGTCGGCAAGGCCAAGCGCGAACGCAAGCTTGCCGGCATGGGCACCACCGTTACCGCAGTGGCATTGGTGGCCGGCTACTGGGTCATCGCCCATATCGGCGATTCGCGCGCCTACCTGCTGCGCGACGGACACCTGAGCCGCATCACGTGCGACCACAGCTACGTGCAGCACCTCATCAACACCGGTCGTATCACCCCGTCCGAAGCCAAGAACCACCCGCAGCGCAACGTCGTGATGCGCGTGCTTGGCGACTTTGACATTGACCCGCGCCCGGATATTTCGATTCGCCGAGCCCACCCCGCCGACCGTTGGCTGCTGTGCTCGGACGGTCTGTGCGGTGTGCTGGAAGATTCCACCATCGAAGAGACGATGACCACGCTGTCCGATCAGGGCGAATGCGCGCAGCGTCTGGTGCAGATGGCACTGCGGGCGGGCAGCACCGATAATGTCACGGCCGTTATTGCGGATGCCACGTTGGCGTTGGATGCCGATGCGTTCGATCTGCCGCACCAAACGCCGTTGGTCGGCGGTGCCGCCAGCCGTAATCTTGAGCCGACTTGCCGACATCGTCAACGAGCCGGTGGCTACCGCGCCCGCACTGCGTGAGGATGATTCCCCCGCCCAGCGCGCCGCAGCATTGATTCAGCCCGCCAGCGCGCACGAGGCGGAGACCGCGCAAACCACGGCCAAACCGTCGTCCACACGCGTGGTGCAGCCGTCCACCGTCCGCGAGGAGACCGGTGAACGAGCCAATCCCGATACCGGTGAGATTCCGGTGGTGCAAAAGCCGGATGGGCGCCTGTCCGCCGACCCCAACGACCCGGATGTGGCCAAAGCCATCCGCGATGAGCAGGTCGAGCAGAAGAAGGCCACGCGCACCAAGAAGCGCCGCAATAAGCTTGCGGTGATTATTACCTGCATTCTTGCCGTGCTGGCATTGGCCGGCGCTGGCTGGGGCGCGTACACGTGGAGCCAGACGCACTACTACGTGGGAGATAGCAACGGCACCGTGGCCATTTATCGTGGCGTGCCGACCAATCTCTTTGGACTTGAGCTTTCGCACGAAGTGCAGACCACCAATATCGCCACCGCGGACCTGCCTCAGACATGGCGTGACCAGCTGAGCCAAGGCATCACAGTCGGTTCGTTGGACGAAGCGCAGTCGCATGTGGGTATTATCCGCACCGAAATGCGCAAACTGGCCAAGCAGCAGGAAGCCGACGCCGCCAAGAAGGCCGAGGCGTCCAATTCCCCGGACAGTTCCAAAGACAGCTCCCAGAGCGATTCCAAGGACAGCACCGAGGATTCGTCCAGCCAGTCCGGCTCCTCGTCAGACAAGTCCGGTTCGTCAAGCTCATCCGATTCCTCGGATAAATCCGGTATCGGAGCGGCCGACAACGCGGCCACGGGAGATTCTCAATGATCGTTACCCGTCTACGTCAGATTTCTTTGTTGCTGATTGCCATGGCAATCAGTGCGTTGGCGTTCATCCAGATGTTCCAGCGCACCGCCGGCGAATTCCCTATGCAATACGCCGGCATGCTGGCATTGGCCGTAGTGCTGTTTCTGGTGCTGTGGGGGCTGATTGTGCGCTTCCAGCCGTACGCCAGCCAGTCGATTCTGCCTTGCGTGCTACTGCTGACCGCCACCGGCGTGACCATGATCGCTCGCATTGACCAGAGCGAAGGTTGGGCGGTTGCCCAACGTCAGCTGATCTGGCTGTGCATCGCCATCGTGCTTTCCGCGCTGCTCATCATCTTCCTGAAGGACTACCGCGTGCTGCGGCGCTTCTCCTACGTGTCGATGGTGGTGGGCTTGGTGCTGCTGCTCGCCCCGATGCTGCCGTTTGTCGGTCAGGAAGTGAACGGCGCGCGCATTTGGATCAGGATTCCGGGACTGGGCCAGTTCCAGCCGGGCGAGTTCGCCAAGCTGTTCCTTGCGTTCTTCTTCGCCGCCTACCTGTTCGACCATCGCGACCAGCTGGCCGTGGGCGGTAAGAAGATGCTCGGTCTGCAGCTGCCGCGTATCAAGGATCTCGGCCCGATCATCGTGGTGTGGATCGCCTCGATGGGCGTGCTCATCATGCAGCATGATCTGGGCACCTCGCTTATGTTCTTCGCCATGTTCGTGGCCATGCTGTACACGGCCACCGGCCGTAAAAGCTGGATCATCATCGGTCTGATCGCGTTCGCCGCGGGTGCCGTGCTGGCCGCAGGCATGTTCAGCCACGTGGGTCAGCGAGTCGATGCCTGGCTGCACCCGTTCAGCAACGAGCAATACAACAAGACCCCCGGCGGCTCCTGGCAGCTGGTCACCGGCATTTTCGGCCTGGCATCAGGCGGCATGCTCGGCACCGGTCTCGGCCAAGGCCATCCTTCGCTCGTTACGTTTGCGAACTCCGATTTCATCTACGCCTCTCTGGGCGAGGAACTCGGTCTGATGGGCGTCCTGGCCATTTTGATGCTCTACCTGCTCATCATTGCCTCCGGCTTTATCACCGCCATGAAAATCAAGGATGGCTTCGGCAAGCTGCTCGCTTCCGGACTGGTGTTCACCATGGCCTTCCAGGTGTTCACCGTGGTCGGCGGCATCACGCTGGTGATTCCTCTGACCGGTCTGACCCTGCCCTATATGGCGGCCGGTGGCTCCAGTCTGATCGCCAACTATATTCTCGCGACCCTGCTCATCATCATCTCGAACTCGGCCAATGCGCCCGAGCCGGAGCTGACCTCGGATACGTTCCAGTACGAGGCTTTGGCCGTGCTGCGCAACAAGGAACTTGAGGCCCGGGCCCGCGCCACTGAGCCGATCGTTCAGCCTCGCAGCGCGTCGGCTACGGCGTCGCAGTCCGAGTCGGAATCGTTTGACGACCCCATCGTGGATACCACCACTCCGTCGTATGCCGAAGCCGATGAACCGTACACGCCTACCGGCACGATTCCCCCGCTTCCTCCCGTTAACGGAGGCACTCGCGTATGAACAAATATCTTCGTCAGCTTTTCACCGCCGTGGTAGCGCTGTTCGTGATTCTCGGCCTGTCGTCCACCATCATCATGGCGGTACGGGCCAACGCGCTGAACAACGATCCGCGCAACGCCCGTTCGCTGTACCACCAGCTCGGTGCCTACCGCGGTGCCATTCTGGCCTCGGACGGCACGGTCATGGCCAAATCCGAACCGGTCAACGACGCGTTCAAATACCTGCGCACCTATTCCAACGGTCCTCTGTATGCTCCGGTCACCGGCTTCTTCTCCATCAACCAGACCGCCGATCGCGGCCTGGAAGCCTCCCGCAGCATGCTGCTCAACGGTGAGGCCGATTCATTGATCTGGCAGCGGGCCAAGGCCATGCTCACCGGCACTACGAATCAGGGCGCGTCCATCGAAACCTCCATCGACCCCAAGCTGCAGCAGGTTGCCTACGATCAGCTCGGTACGCGCGATGGTGCGGCGGTGGCCATCGAAGTCAACACCGGCCGTATCCTCGCCATGGTGAGCACGCCCAGTTATGATCCGAACAAACTGGCGACCCATGACACCAAAGCCGCGTCTCAGGCCTACAACGAACTTTCTGCGGGCCAAAATAGCCCTCTAATCAACCGCGCCACCTCGCAGCTGTACCCACCAGGGTCCACGTTCAAGACCATCGTCGCCTCGGCTGCGCTGGAAACCGGCGATTATCAGACGGACACGAAGATTCCTGCGGGCTCCAGCTATACCTTGCCGGGAACCGCCACACAGTTGCCGAACGCCGAGGCACAGGCCGATGGCGTAAACGGGCAGATCTCCCTGCAAGAGGCCGTCGCATGGTCGTCCAATACCGCGTTCGCCCAGCTTGGCGTGAAACTCGGCGCGAGCAAGGTTTCGGACATGGCCACCAAGCTTGGTTTCGGCAGCACCATCACCATTGACGGCACCGAATCCACGGGCACCCCGATGACGGCCACCGCGTCCACATTCCCCTCTGATCCGACCGACGACAAGCTTGCGCTGGCGTCCATCGGCCAAGGCGACACCACGGCCACGCCATTGCAGATGGCGATGGTCGCGCAGGCAATCGCCAACAACGGCAAACTGATGCAGCCCACGCTGGTCGATCGTGTGCGCGCCGCCGATCTCACCGTGCTTTCGCAGACCAAGCCGCAGACCATGGCCAACGCATTCAGCGAGGATTCCGCAGACAAGCTCACCACGATGATGGAAAGCGTGGTGACCGAGGCCAATCCGCAGCTGGCCATCGACGGCATCAAGGTGGCGGCCAAAACCGGTACCGCACAAATCGGTACCGACAACTCTGCCATCGACGGCTGGGTGATCGGTTTCGCGCCGGCGGACGATCCGCAAATCGCCGTCGCGGTGTTGGTGCATAACACAGATGTGTACGGTTCGCTCGCCGCTGGCCCGATCATGCGCGCGATGATGCAGGAGGCTTTGCAGCAGTGAAACTTATCGAAGGACAGCTTATTCACCGCCGATATCGTCTTGATTCGCGTCTTGCGCAAGGCGGTATGGGCGAGGTCTGGAAAGGCTACGATATTCAGCTCGGCCGTGAAGTGGCCATCAAGGCGCTGCGCTCGGACGTGACCAACGCCGAGGCCAAGCTACGCCGCCTGCGTGCCGAAGCCCATAATTCCGCCAATCTGGCGCATCCGAATATCGCTGCGTTGTTCGAATACTACGAGCATGACGGCATCGGCTTTCTGATTATGGAATACGTCCCCTCGAAATCGTTGGCGGACCTGTTCCATAGCAAGGGCGCGATGGATCCCATCGAACTGCTGCCCATCCTGATTCAGACCGCGCGAGGCCTGTTC
>ENA-OQNC01000079-OQNC01000079.1-human-gut-metagenome-genome-assembly--contig:-NODE-79-length-14656-cov-3.174892_pt1 | contig 14656 bp, 16 predicted proteins | sample MGYA00242626_ERZ504874 | MGnify/ENA primary metagenome ERZ504874 (study PRJEB26092, sample SAMD00036411) | human gut metagenome | host: Homo sapiens | study: EMG produced TPA metagenomics assembly of...
AAGCAACACTTTATCATCTGTCTTTTTTCCGTATGACACAATCAATTTCCCAATGTCCAAACTCCGTTTTTTCTATTGATGGTCTCAGGACGCTTCTCTATGCTTTCCCCCGTTAAACGCTTATGTTTTCTGCAGTAAGATTTTCTCTTTTGTTTGCGTTTCACTTTTTCCGGCAGATCGATATTTTTTACTGCAATTTCTCCATTCTCTGCATAACTGTACAAAGTATCCACACTTACCACTTCTTCCCGTTTAAAGACACCTGTTTCCAATGCCTCTGCTCTGGCTGCAGCAAAAGAGCGTTTCCCTTTTTTCACTTTCTTCTCTACATAACGACAAAAATGCTGCACAAGAATTGTAGTTTTTTCTTGCGTCCACACTCCCTTCCTGTGTTTTTTATATACGATATCCCCGGTATCCGGGAAATAGATTTCCGTCTCTTTATATCCTACCACCTGTTTTACCGTTCCCCTTTTTAATTCGTTTCTGATCGTATTGCTTGCCCTCTTTAGTTTCTTTCCAATCTTATAAGGAGACCAACCTTCCTTGTCCAGAATTGCGATTTGTCTTCTTTCCTCGATATTTAAGTGTGATCCTTTTTTTCTTGTTTCCATATTTCCCTCTTTACTATACAGCATGAGCAGAAAAAATTTTTTGACTTTTTTCATCCTATCTGTTATAGTAAAGATGTTTTTGGGGATTTTTATTTGTCAGACGATGAGTAAAGATCAAAAGAAGAGTCAGTAACTGCTGGCTCTTTTATTTTCTTTCTTCCATGCTGTTAAACATTTTCTATGTATTTCTCTTTTTTCTACTATTTTAAGGGAAAAATCTTCCTCCTGTCAAATTTTTCTTGTGTTTTTCTATCTGGAGCTTTATAATGGAAACAAGCCGATTAAGGCTTTCAATCACAAAACGTAGTAAAAGATGCAGAGCAAGGCCTACCCCTTTACACTGCATCTTTTGCGTTGTTCCGAAATTCGGAATAACTCACTCTAACTATCGGCTGCTATTCTGTAGCAAAAATGCTCTTTGATACTGATACATCTTTTCTGCCGGATAAAACATCAGGTATTTCACCTGCTCTTCTGTCAGTCCTTTTTCCAGGCTCTCTATAATGATTTCCTTTTGCTCTCTGCTTAAAATTGTATGATAGCGTTCCATACAATCCAAGATGCTTCCTGACAGATCTTTCTCCTGTTTATTTGATTCCTTTCCTTTCTCTGCAGATCCTTGCCCTTCCATTTCCTGATATAGCTTCACGTCCTCCGGAAGCTCCTGCTGTTTTAACAGATCCACCCGCTCCTTCCTTACCTGACGTTCTACTTGAAATGCCTTTGTTATCTCTTCTTCGGTGGGTTTTGGGTACTTCCGGAAATTCAGATAGAGAAATGCCTCTTTATCAATTTCCCGATAATAGATTGTGTCATCCTTTTTTGCCATCTCTTTGTACGCTTCACTTTGTTCTTTACTCAAAAATTGGATCTGCTTTTTCGTTTCGATTGTAAAATAGGCTCTTTGCTCTTCATCAAATATGACCTTTACCAGATGGTGATATCCATTTTCTCCAGCTAATTTTTCCATTTCCTTCCACCGTGGCGTCTGAAATGGAATTGCCTTTTGATCAAAAACCGGATATTGCCCCTCGATGAAAAGAATACAATCCTTCCGCCTCATTCTTTTCACAGCCGCCGGTGTCATCAGACTTCTTCCTAATTTCTGATTCTGTATATTTGCATTTCCATGGGCTCCATAGGTACGGCCATCATTCCGCACGTCAATGGTCATTTCCCCGATCAATTCTGAAATAAACTTGTGCGTTGTTTTTGCAGCCGGGCCAGATCCCATGTAAACAAGTACGGCGCAGTTCTCTATAAAAATTTCCCATTTATCCTGTGGAAATAATGCTTTTGCCTGTGCGATTGACTGCAGAATCGGTACAATGGACATATTTCTTCCCCGGATCGTTCCCATCAACACTTCTGTCCTGGTTGGTTTCGGGCCCGCATAGAATTCATCCGCCCACAGTCTGACATGAATCGGAAGTGCCCCTCCATACTCATGATCTGCAGCATGAATCAGTACATCAAACATGGTCGTATAAAACATCGAAATCAAAAAATTAAAAGACGGATCATTATCCGGCATGACCAAAAAGAAGGGCGTGTCTTTTTCCCTTCGGGAGTTCCATCCGCACCTGTTCCCAGACTCTTGATATCCATATCATCCGACTCTAGGATTCTCTTGATTGCAGGAATCTCACAAAGGCGCAGCATTGCGTTTACCATCAAAATGACGCAGCTGACGGTTTCCTGGGCTTCCATATTGCCTTTTAGTTTCCGGTAATCACGCACTGGTGGATAATCTGCACCATATTTTCTGGCAAGATCATCCATTTTCTCCTGTAATCGGGTACTGTTTTCCTCCGATCCTGGCTGCATTTCTAAATTTGCCAATGCTAAAACCCGTGGCAATGTGGCCGCCTGATATTGTTCCGGATGCTCTTTTTTCTCCCGTTCTTGCCGCAGCCATTCATAGGAGAAAAGAGACATCAGATACAAGCTCACTGCCTGATCCCAGAAAGGATCTCCCTTCATCGCATCCGGCGGTTTTACCGCCTCCTGCAGATTGGTGATCAATTTTACCAATCCCACTTCATCCCGGATGTAAACAAAGGGATTCCAACGATCCGATTCTTCCGGGTTGATCAGATTAAAAACTTTGATTGCAACTCCCTGATTCTCTAAATATCTTCCTGTTTTTCTGAGGAGATCTCCTTTGATATCCAAAAGTACATTGGTCATCGATGCCAGAAGTGCATTGGGAATGACCAGTGAAGTCGATTTATAACTTCCGGAGTTCCCGATGACCAGCATATTCATGTTTGACAATTTTCCATTATCCACTGCCACATTTTGACTGAGCAACGTATTCTTTGTTTCATCTTTATTCGTTAGGATTCGCTGGATTTGTTTGATGTCCGCCCACTGCTCAGATCCATACTCCACACCGACCTGTCGGTTGCGATAATAGTCCATAAGGTATGTTACAATGCCGATCCATACAATCAGTGCAATCCCCATAAACGTAAAGGTCAGATCGTTCCACCAGTTTTGAAGTGGATGGAGAATCACATACAGCAGTTTGTCCTGCCAGTTTGCCAATGTCACTCCATCTAATGTTGTCAAACCACTTAGAAAGTAAGAGATAACAAGCAATCCTACCAGAAGAGCTGCCAGCATCCCCCACGGCAATTTTCGCTTTTCTACCATACATTACATCCCCTTTCGCGGCATGGCTGGGAGTTTCTGCGGGACTTGTCCTACCACTTTTTTGATTGCTTCTTTCTGCACATTTTCTGTCTGCAGCAATTCTTTCTTTTTAAACATGCGATCCACTTTCTCATAGTTTGAAGTATACAGATCAGAACCGGTTGGCCGATGATCCGCAGAAACAGGTTTTCCATTGGCATCCAAAAGGATCTGTTTCTCATTTTTTGCTAAAAAGGCAAGATAGGTTTTCCCACCATCCGTTTGAAACACCTGGTCTGTTGGCAAGACCAGTGTTCTCTCCTTCTCTCCCCAGGTACCCGGAATCCGGCTGGCAAACATCCCTTTTGCCTCTACTTCCGGATTCTTTTCTCTAGCAATCCTAGATTGATCGATCAGGGTTTCTGTATTGATCGTAATTTCCACATAATCCGGATGACTATGGAGTTCCTGATACCGTTCATTGCTGATGGATTTGATGGAATTTTCCGTTTCCAACACTTTTTCTTCCAGCTCTCCCCGTTCCTGCCCTTCGTATTTTCCCAACTTTTCTTTCATTTCCCCGGATGCAGTATCCACATAAGCCTCTTCATTCATTGTCCCTGTTTCCCGATACTGACCCATGTCAATTGTCTCGAAGTCTTTGATCTCTTTGCCTTCTGACAGGCATTTTTCCTGCAACATTCGATACCAGTGTTCTACCTTGGGAAGATCGGCGTTTGCAACGACCACCTGGATTTCCCCATCTCCAATGTTCAAATCCGGAAGGATGGAATAATTGACCTGCAGCGTATCGAAATCTGCTTTTAAAAGATCTACTTCCTGTTCCATCGGAATACTGACAATGCTTGTTCTGCCACTGGTAAGGTTATTTAAGTTCTGCAGTTCATGCTCCCCGCCCTGCATTCTTGCCATCAGAAACCGGTCATACCATCCCTGAAAATTCAGCTGGTCTTCCCCATAAACAGCCAGCTGCACAAACCCATCCTTGTCATTCAGATCCGGCATCCGAATGTAGCGGACATTCCGTTCTTCCATCTGTGAGAGAAATCCACTTTTTTCCAGTTCTTTCCAGCTTTCCACCGGCACATTTACAATCTTATAATTTCCTTCGGTCAGTTTTGCAAACTCCTGAAAATTTTGGAATTCCCGTTTGTTTAGCATCCCTTCCTTGTGCATGCGCGCGAAATGCTGGATCAATAAGATGGTTCCGGTTGCAGTCAATTTAAACACCGGATCCATCATTAAGCTCATCCGCCCCATTCCCTGCAGTGCCATAAGTACGTCTTGTTGGTCTCTTTCATTTTCCATCTGTTTTCTCCTTCCCTGTTCCGAAATCCGGAACGTTACAACTTCTCCTTTTTCGTAAAAATCTGCTTGACATTCTATGTATATTGTTATACAATAGGTAACACAAAGGGCAAGGTGGCCCCGTCGCAATTGGAGCGACGCAAGCGCAAGCCCCTATCCTCTCTGGTTTTCCAGAGAGGATTTTTTTGTTCCGGATTTCGGAACACTAGAACCTTCGAATATGTTTCGGCTTGATTTGTTCCGATTCCGATAATGCCATCTTCTTTAAAATTTTGTCATATTCTGGTATCTGAGATTTCTGGTTCTCCAGATAATATCCTAGCTTTTCCCCCTTTTCCTTATTCGCATAAAGTAACTTCCCTTGATCTAAGATCCTCTGACAGAACTCTGAAAAATTGTCTTTTCCATACATACTTGTAATAAAGTTGGAGTCTACTTTTCGCAATTCATACATGGCATTTCCATTCGGACGAACCGCTACAATCACTGGGTTTCCATCCTGTTCCCGATAATCCAGTACAGCTACTAAAGAATCATCCTTTGTCAAAGATTCTGCCAATATAACGGGGGATTCCAATGCTTCTGGGAGGCGCTTTAGCTCCTGCGTAGACAGTCCGTGATAATGAACATTATCCACTGTTTTTTCGTGTAAACAATCTAATACATGTTTTTGTGTAATATGCATTGGTAACTCTCTCAAACCCACATTTTGAATCATTTCAGGTGTATTGCATACTAAAATTGCTTCATGTCTTCTTTTCCCTTGATAATATTTTTCTTTTTCCAGTGGGTGAAGCACACGATCCACACTATTCCCAAAGTCCAGATATGCCTCACACTTCTTCCCATACGCTAAGATCTGTTCCGTGGATGCTTGGTTTATCATACTCTCTGTCCGTCCAATGCTCTTTTCATACGCTGCGATCTTCCTTTTCGCTTCCTCCAATTCCGGAGAGGCTTCCAGTCCATATCGTTCTACAATTTCCTGCAGATATGTCTGATTGTTCTCCAGCTGATCGATCTGACGGGTCATTTTATTGATTCCTTCTTTTAACTGATCTGCTGATGCCTGTTTTATAACCTTCCCTTCCCGTAATGCATCTACTGAAACTCCACAGGCATTGCAAAAAAGCTGCAAGGATTCCGGCTGCAGTTGCAACACTCCTTTTTCCACTGCTTTCACTTCCGGGACAGACACGTACATTTTTTCAGCCGCTTCTTCCAGACTCATTCCCTGTTGCTCTCGCAATGCTGTAAACGCACGCTGCAGCATGGGATGTTTCCCTTCCCCAGCTCTCCGGTTCAATTCCTGAACCTTCTCTGATGTTCCTGTCAGAAATCGCTCTCCATCCAGATACACCGTATAATGCTCTCCTTCTTTTGCAAGCCTCCATCCATCCGATTGTTTGAGATTCGGAAAAGACACCCGTTCCACCCGATTCTTCATTGCTTCCTGAATCAGGTCTTCATATAGGACTTCTTTCCATTCTGTTTTTTGGGAAATCGCAGTTCTCACTTGTTCAAGATTCCGATAAACGGTTCGATCTACCGGAGTCACAATCCCCTCTTCATTTAGAGAAACAATCCGATAATACTCTTCTCTTCCATATCCCTTTTCGTTATATCGGTTTACATGGAAATCCAAGTCCTCATAATCCATGGTGCTTTCGATCGCAACTTTCTGTACCTCTCCTGTTTCTTCCGTTCCGAATTTCGGAACAGTATTACGTATTTTGGATGCCGGTTCTATTTCGATTCCATAGGTCTGATATTCTTCCAATGTGATCAGTCCACCGTGATATTCCAAATAAACGGCGGCTTGTTCCGCATCTTTCACGGCACGGAATAAAGCCTCCGGCTGCTCTTTAATTCCCTGGATCCAGCTCTGAACATACGCCTTGTGGTTCTGCAGATGTTCTTCTGTCTGTCCCATCGGAAGCTCACTGGACAGAAAACAGGAACTGATTTCCGCCACCAACTCTTCATAAGCATAGGGCTCTGTTCCAAATTCCCCACCCTGTTTCCGATTCAGACGATGTTCTGACCCTGTTGCATGGGACAGCTCATGGAGTGCCGTGGATGCGTAGGCATACTCGGAATGAAATTGCTGGCGGTACGGAAGATAGATCCGGTCTTCTACCGGACGGTAAAATGCCTGGTCACTTTTGTGATAAGAAATCGAAACTCCCATGCTCCCAGAAATGGTATCCACCAATTCTACTGGCTGTATTTCATTTTGTGTTACTTCCAACTTGGGGATTCCTACAATCATATCCCCATTGTAAACAGAATACACTCGGCTAAAAAGCTGATACCGATCATTGATCTGTCCACCAGCTTCCCGAAATTCTTGCCAGCTGATTGCCTTTTTCTGCTCCCGATCATAGGGATACCAGAATTCTATTTTGGCACTCTGTCCCTTTCCTGCTTTTAGTGTCCATCCCTGCTCTTTGATCTGTGCAAACGTACACCATCTGGGATCCTGATATCCTTTCGCCATGGATGTCAGCAGTAAAGAAAAATAATTGCTCCCATGGTAAACCGTCTTGGAAACCGGATTATAAGGTCTTCCTGAAAGTCCGCTCCATTCTTTTTTCCAGCCAGTTTTTCCTCTTCCAAGATGTGTAAAAATTGTTCTGCTAATTGTTGTTGTAACTTTGTCATGTTTTCCACCTCCTGTTCTTCTGTACTTTATATTCCTGCAATACTGCCTCCGAGATTGCTTCCCGGATCCGTTTCGAAGTTGGCCGTACTACATCCCGGTACCCGTCTTTCTCACTGTAATACTGGGGCAGGTTACAAAAAAGTCCATCCTGTCCCTGTTTCACAGTGACTCCTTTAATTGTCAGACCACACACCTCTACCGTTGCAATCCCTACGATGCTTACTGTCTTTTTGGGCTGCACCGGAAACAGGCTCATACTCTGAACTACGATTTCTGGAAGTTCCAAGTCTTTTATGATTTCTTTTCGGATTTCCTGATTCACAACTTCGGCAATCCTCTCCCGCAGTTCTTGACTGGGGTGTACCGCATCTTCCCACCGTCCTTGCACTTTTCGCCTGGGAAAGCTGACAAAAGATACCTCTTCCCCATTCTCTTTTTGATGTTTTAACACTCGAACTTGAAATGTAAATAATCGTTCCACCGTGACTTCCCCATATCCCCATACGTTTTCCAGTGGTTTTTCTGGCAGATAAATTCTGGCTTCTACGTCCATTTTTCTCCTTTCTGTTCCGAAATTCGGAACGCTCCTGCTTTAGTGCTTTTCCCGTTCCCAAAAGTACCGTTTCTTTTGTGTTTTCTGGCTGGTTGCTTCCATGCGCCGCTTCTGTTCCATCTTCCGCATCCGTTCCATATGCTCCACGGACAGACTTGGTTTTGCCAAATATAGCACATCCTCCACCTTGTCCCCTCTTTCCAGACAGGTTAAAAGATAATCACTCTGCTCTTCGGTAAACTCAGAGTTGTCCATGACTTCTTTGATAAATGTCTCCATCTCTTTTTTTCGCTGTTCCTCTTGTTCTTTCGCCATTTTCTGGTATCTGCGATTCTTCCAGTACCCTTTTTCCGGTTCCACGGTTGGAATCGTTTCCTTTGGCACCTGCCTTTTTTCTGCTTTCTGAAACTGTAAGAGTTCCCTGTGATAGGTGTCTGCTTTTTCGCTTAAAATCCGGGCATTTTCCTCGGCACTCTGTCGGCTCTCCTGTTCTTTGACCAAGTGCTGCTTCATTTGCTGCAGCTGGAATTCCAACTCCCGTTTTTCCTTCAACAGCTGTTCTGACTTTTGTTTCAGTTCTTCTTTCTCTTTGGTCAGATCCTGGAGTACCTTTTCCAGTCCGTCCTGTACAACTGTAGTCAGCCGCTCACTATTGGCAGCCAGGATTTCCAGCCGATCCTGATTTTCTTTCATTGCCCGTTCCAATAAATCGATATCCTGAAATTTTTTCTGCAGGAATTCCATCCGCTCTCTTTGGATTTTTTCTAACTCCCATGTAGGCATTTTTTCTAAAATCTCTGCGGGCATCTGATCCAAAGCGCACAGATAGATCCATTCCCGGATGCGCCAGGGCAACTCCTGATTCAAAATGCCAATAATCTCTTCCGGAACTTGCATCCATTGTGCGATCACCAATTGCTGTTCTTTAATTTCTACTTCTGTTATAGCCTGGGCTTCCACTGTCTGCCTCCTTTCTTTCTGTTCCGAATTTCGGAACGTGTCTGTTCCGGATTCTTCCTCTGAATTGGATGTGCAAATTCATAAGTTGCCAGGTGTTCCTGATCCATACGTTTGATCTGACGGATCAGCCGCTTTTCTTCCCGCAGTTTTTGTAACTGCTCTTTGGCATCTTTCATCAGCTCCATCCCTTTTGGCAACTGCTCCTGCAATTCTTCCATTTCATCCAGGACTGCTTCAAACCGGTCATCCCATACCGGAATCTGCCCCAGCTCTTGTTCCAGTTTCTGATATCTTCGATACCCTTCGTCCTCCTGCATGTTCCATTTCAAGCTACTTTGCTGCTTTAATCGTTTTTCCTCTTTCAGCACTTCCCGCTCTCTTTGTTCCAGCGCCTCTCTGCTTCGGATATCCATGGTCAATAAATATCTGCAGTCTGCCCGCAGCTTCTCAATCTCTGTTAAATGTTTCCGCATACTGCCCTGATTGATCGCATAAATATTTCCACGGGCATAGCGGTTCTGGATCTGGTAAATGTCTCGGACATGACTGGCTTGATATCCGGAGATCCCCCGGATGTTTTTCCGTCCGAAATGCATCTGGCAGCGTTGCAGCCTTGGAGGCTTTGGTACCGGATAGGATCTCCATTCTTTTCCGATCCGCTCCCGGATGGCAGCCACCGTATAGGCTTCTCCCAATGTTTTCTTTTTAGTACGGCAAGCCCATCCTTGTCCGGGCAGTTTCAAGGATAAAATCGCCCCCTCTTCCCTGGACGTTCCTTCCCGGATCTGATAATGCATGGATCGCATCTGTTCTAAAAATTCTTCGTACGATTCCGAAAGAGAGATTGCATAATCAATATCTGCACGGATCAGATTTTTCCAACTGCTTTTTCCTTGATCTTTCCATTCTCCGTATGAGACTCCTTTCCGGTTTCCTTTTTCATATTCCAGTTTGGGAAGTCCATATTTCACACAAAGCTTGTCCGTGATTGGCTGCATAAATTTTTCCCAGTCCCCACGTTCATAACGATACTTATAACCTGTGATACGGTTGACCGAATTGAACACAATATGACCATGACAATGTTTCCGATCCGTGTGGATTCCAAACACATAATCATAGTTCTCTCCCAGATATTCCTGGCAGAATTCCTGAATGATCTGATAGGCTTTTTCTTCCGTACATTCTCCCGGTTTCCAGCTGATGATGATATGGTATCCTTTCCTCCCATCCAGCTTTCCCCATGCCTGCTTGGTGTCCATCATGGTACGATACACCTCTTGTGTCGTATTTCCAGAATTTCCACCGACCCATAACTGTTCTTTCGTTTTTCCGGCTTCATAATGTAATCAATTGCATTGTAAAGGTTGGATTGTGATTTAATGTTTAATATCTTCGTGATTGCCATACGTTTGTTTCAATTCCTCTTTCATTTTTTCGAATTGCTGTTCTAACAGTTTCATATTTTTCTCCAGCCGATCTGCCGCAGCCGCCGGTTCATATCCGATATGTAATTGCTTCGTTGCCTGATTGATATTCGTTCCGATTTTTCGGAACTGATACACCAGTTCTTTTAGTTCCTTTTGGATCTGCAGCTCCTTCTGATATCCGGATTCCTGCAGTGTTTTTTTCCGGACATAAGCAGACAGGTTTTTGCTTCCTGTCCGCATCCGTGTTTCCGGATCTTTCTCTGCTTTTTCACAGAGAAATTCATATTCTTCCGGTTGGAATCGGACTCCAACAAAGATACTTCTTTTCACTTTGATCACACCCGTTTAATTCTGTTTCAAATGTTCTTTTCGTTGTTTCATCTGCCCGGATTGTTCCTGCATCACACGGCGAAATATTTCTAAATTAGAACCATCTACTTCCCCATAATTTTCTTCTACAATCTTTCGGATTTCCTCATTCTTTTTTGCTGCAGCCCTTGCTTCTTCCAATTCCAGTTTAGTCAGCAGTTCCTTCTCTTTTTGCTGCAATTCTTTTCGTCGTTCCTCTATTTTCTGCAGATCACTTTGTACCTTTTCTAATTGTTCCTGTATGCTCATTTTTCTTCTCCTTTTCCTTGTTTTCCGTGCAAAAAAAGACACCCACTTTACGGATGTTCGACGCTAAATAATATCAGACGGCGGTGGTGTATAGGGGAGTCCCCCATAGGTTTTTGGCACGGTCTTTTTTTCTTCCTTTGGTTTCTTATCAGCCCCTTGGTTTAACTGTTCCAGAAGCTGTAAAATCTGCTTGATATCTTGCTTTAATTCTGTCACATCTTCTGCGAGATTTTCCAGCGTTGGAGTTTCCTTTTCTTCCTGATTTAACAGCAGTGCTTCAACCAATCCCTGTCCTGTTGGATATCGCTGTCGGTCTCTTTGATCGATCACATCAATTGCTTCTTGAGATAATCGGAATGCTCGTTGTATTTTAGCCATGTTTTTCCTCCCTACTACAAACTTTTCTAATTCTATTTTACTGCTTCTGAATTTGAATATCTAGGTTACTTTAGGTTACCCCAACATAGTTTGCCGGTAGCATTTGTATAGCATGTAGTACCAACTGTGTAGCTTTCTGCTAACATTTGTATAGCACATGGTACCAACTGTATAGCTTTCTGCTAACATCTGTATAGCACATGGTACCAACTGTATAGCTTTCTGCTAACATCTGTATAGCACATGGTACCAACTGTATAGCTTTCTGCTAACATTTGTATAGCACATGGTACCAACTGTATAGCTTTCTGCTAACATTTGTATAGCACATGGTACCAACTGTATAGCTTTCTGCTAACATTTGTATAGCAAATCCTACTTTTTGTCCGTCAAAACCCTGTTTTTCCATCAAAATTGCCCCTATCTGTACGCAATTCTCCGAGAGGAGAATTGGCAAGATACGCATAATGTTTAACAAACATCATGCCATCTTGTTAGGGGAACACCCCTAAGACCCCTGAATAATATATAAAAATAAAATATGTAAAATACTCCTCTTGATTTCCCAGGCTTTCTCAGATGCTTCCCCTTTCATTTCTTGCATCTGTCATGTGCTGCATGTTCCATTTTCAATGGCCCACATCCATTTTTTCAGAGCCAATTCCAAGGGCTCTTCCTCTTCTTTTTGATCCTGTATAAAGCGGTACGCATTTTCCAAAATGTGTCCTGTATACAACAAAATCTGGCACTGATCCGGCTCCTGTTTCAGCAGCCATCTGAGACTTTTGTAAATCTTTCTTTTCATCACAATCTCTTCCGATTTTGAAATGATTCCATCCTTACTAAGCGCATGACAATCCATGATAAAAAGTTCCAACTCTGCTTCCAATCTTCTCCCAATCATCTCCAAAATCTTCACCTCATTTTTCTGCTTTTATTTATGAATCTGCAACAACTTTTTCTCTTTAAAATAGTCCATCGTCAGTTTTGTTTGTACATCCTCCGGCTGAATTCCATTTCCACCATCTGCAAAGATGAGCTGGCAATCCATGCTGTATTTTCCTTCCGAAAATCGTACCAGCATGGGTTCCAAAAACTGTGCCCCTGTGGCACTGGAAAATCCATGTTCCTGTGTCCAAGTTCTCAGTGCATCTGCCACTTCTTTTTTGGAAATTCCCATCATAGAAAGTGCTTCCTCGTTTAATCCGGAAAGATCCATAGAAAGTGGTTCTTCCTCTTGTTCTTCCGATTCCTTTGCTGACGCTGCTTTCTCCTGTTCCTGCTTTGGATTTCCCGGTGTTTCTTCTGGTTTGGTCTGTAATTCCTGTTCTACTTTTTCTGTCTTTTTTTCTGATGTTTTCTCCGGTTTCTGACTGGATAGAAGGATGCCGATTCCTGTCAAAATACCGCACAGAAGTATCAAGGCTGCAATCGGAATTATGATTCTTTTTTTCAACGTTGTTTTACTCCTTTCCTGCCTTTATTGGAACGGTAATTCTTCATCGATTCCATCCGGGATATTCTGGAAACCATCCACGTCTGCTGTTCCCATTGCCCCCTGATTTTCCCGCCCCTGCTCTGCTCGACTTTGAGCAAACTCCTGCTCTTCTACTACCACTTCTGTGGTGTAAACTTTCATCCCGTCTTTATTCGTATATCTGCCCGTCTGGATCCTTCCGGAAACCGAAATTCGTAGTCCCTGACGGAAATATTTCTCGGCAAATTCTGCCGATTTCCCGAATACTACACAGGGAATAAAGTCTGCTGTCTGCTCTCCTTCCCGTTTGAACCTTCGCTCCACTGCCAGCGTATATCTTGCCACTGCAGTGGCTGACTCTCCCTGAGAATATCGTACTTCCGGATCCCTTGTCAGTCTCCCCATTAAAACTACTTTGTTCATATTGATTTTCCTTTCTTTTTGTTCTAATTTGCCGGAACTCCACCTGGGAACACCCAGCCGATCCACCCTGTATGTCCCTGACAGGTTGCGGTCTGCCAACTGCACCATTCTTCCAGACTTTCCACGGAAAAATAGCCCCGGTTATTGGCCACCATTCCATTCCCAAGATAGATCCCGACATGTCCATATATGCTGCCCATAGTTCCGTATCCACTGCCACACACAATGGCTCCCGGCGGAATGTTTTCCATGCTGGTATTGCCCGTATTTTTATAGTTGTTCCACATATCGATGGCATTCCCATAAGGGATTGTTGGTGCTCCTGCAGCCTGATAAATTCCGGTCACCCACTGGGCGCACATATCCGGGGTACAAGGGTAAATTCCCTGATTATTAGCGGCATGATCCACGATGCTCTGCATCAGCGGCGTCACTGTTCCATCGTAGTTTCCTCCTCCACTTTTTTGGTACTCTTCATAAGTCATGTTATCGAAACGGTAGAGGTTATAATTGTCCATATGCTGCACACATTTTTCCACGTAAGCACTATCCGTTGCCCAGCCCGCCGCACGGATTCCATTGACAAATCCTCTGGCAGCTTCTTTGGTATAGTTTTTATCATTTTGATTCAGATAGGGAGACACCTTACTTGCATAGGGTTCCCGGCTCAACATCCATCCTCTCTGCCGGATACAGGCTCCATAATCCGGGTACACGGCAAAGGCCGCCGTGATTGTCGTATTCCCATTTCCGGTTTCTTCACCGGTGGATAAATCCACACCACCAATCGCATACTTGTCCCCGGAAAAATATTTGATTCCAAACAGATTTTTATACTCGTACGCCAGCTGGGACAGTCCCTGCCCATTGTCTCCACCTGGTCCATATAACCCAAATCCGGATTCTGCGATCACCTGTGCGACTCCGGTAGAAACCGGAATCCCACTTTCTTCCTGCACGGCAAAAAAGGCTTCCATCATATCTTCCGTAATAAATGGTGGTAGTCCATGTCCCGTTGCCGGCTGCTGATCTAGGAAGCCACCGATCAAGGACAGGATCACACTGACAATCAAGGAGATTGCCAATACCGCCACCAACAGAAAGGCCAGCATGGTCACCAGCACGGTCAAAAGTGCCGCTGCAAGCTGCATGACCATTGCCGCACCTGCCAGTACCACACTTCCAATGGTCGCCCCCAGATACTTCACAAAAGAGGGCAGGTCTCCTACCTGTGCGTTCTGCTGTTTGGTATCTTCCAGTTTTGCCCGTTCTTCCCCGATTGCTTGCTGGGCTGCCTGATTCACTTCCTGGACATAGTTTTTAAAGGTTGTGCTGTTTTCTTTGCAGTTCTGGCGGCCAGTGTAGCTGGAGTAACCGTGGATGCGCTGCTTGCAACAGAAGAGGCTGCACTCTGCACTCCTTCCGCCACCGGTTTTCCGTTTTGCCTGTGTCTGCCTGGCATCCGGGAACTGTGTCTCTGAGGATTGTGTGGAGCGGTTGGTCTCTCCTCCCCGAAGTACCCTTTTTTCTGTCCTTTTCTGGTCTTCCAAATCCTATGTAGCGGTGTCCCTG
>ENA-OQNC01000080-OQNC01000080.1-human-gut-metagenome-genome-assembly--contig:-NODE-80-length-14505-cov-3.671929_pt1 | contig 14505 bp, 19 predicted proteins | sample MGYA00242626_ERZ504874 | MGnify/ENA primary metagenome ERZ504874 (study PRJEB26092, sample SAMD00036411) | human gut metagenome | host: Homo sapiens | study: EMG produced TPA metagenomics assembly of...
CTGATTCACTTCCTGGACATAGTTTTTAAAGGTTTGTGCTGTTTTCTTTGCAGTTCTGGCGGCCAGTGTAGCTGGAGTAACCGTGGATGCGCTGCTTGCAACAGAAGAGGCAGCACTCTGCACTCCTTCCGCCACCGGTTTTCCGGTTTTTGCCTGTGTCTGCCTGGCATCCGGGGAACTGTGTCTCTGAGGATTGTGTGGAGCGGTTGGTCTCTCCTCCCCGAAGACCTTTTTTCTTGCCTTTTCTGGCTTCCAAATCCTATGTAGCGGTGTCCCTGATTTTGTTCCTCTTCCCTGACAAAAAAGACCAAATCTTCCATGGAATCCGCTTTCCTTGCACCACCTGCTGATACCTTCCGCGCTCCTACTTTCCATGCCTGCAATACCTGTCCAGATTCTTTCTCCAGAAGCCGTTTCTGTTTGGACTTTGACATCCGGTTCCATGCTTTCACTTCTTTTGGCGTCAGATACAAGGTAGGATCGCTATATTCCTCCAAATACACCTGCATTTCTTTTTCAATCTGTTGCGCCTCTTCCTGTTCCATCCAAGCATCCCAGTTTTTCTTCTTCCGGACGGAGCCCTGCAATTCTGCCTCTGCAAACAGTTCTGCCAGAACTTCTTCCTGGGACGTTCTTTGTTTTCGTTTTGTTTCATTGAGTCTCATTGATTTCACCTACTCTACGATCCGATACCAGCCCTCTTTCTCTTCCAAAACATCTGCCTGGAGCATGGTATCCAACAGCCGCTGCGCTTCCTCTGGGGCGATTTCCAACAAAGCAGTCACATCTCCCAGCCGGATGGGTGCAAACGCTGCCAGCTGTAGCACGGTCTCCCACTCCTGTTCTCCCCATCCCTGTTGCAACACATTGGGCAGTGCTTCCTGCCAGTTCTGAGGCATCTCCGGTTCCGGTTTATACGCCACCTGCAGGGGCACCCGTTCCTCCCAGCGTTCCGGTTCTTCCTCTGATTTCGTCACGTTTTCTTTTCTCACAGGGGAAGTGCTCCTAGCAGAATCACATTCCTTCCGCTGCGCTTTTTCATGGAAGTTGGTGGAATACTTTTCGTATAAGATGTTGTCTTTCTCAATCCGGGCATTAAACAGCACCACTTTTTTTATTCCAGACGATGACCCCCTCTCCCGGTTTTCCCGTTCCCAGTGCCCGGAATTCCCGTTCGGATAAGGGCTGGATCTCTGCCAAGCTTTGGGCATCCACACCTCCCTGATACTAAAAAGCATTTATAGGAACTAGTTTTGAAATAATTCCACCATCTTTTTGTTGGCCAAAGCGGCCACCACGTTCTGCATGGCAAGGGTGACAATTCCTCCGAACTTTCGAAAGGTGATGACCGCATTGTTGAGCATCTCTGCGGATCCCGGTTTTTCGGAAACCACCTGCGCCTCATCTACCACTAAATGCGTGGCTTTCTGCAGCTTTTTGTTATAGTCCATCCGGGTGGACAGATAATGCAGCACCGTATCCATGACAGCTTCCCAGTTGTTTTCCGGCACGTTGCACATCCCAAATCCTACCAGACGGTTCTGAAATTCAATATTGGTCGGGTGTGCCAGCATATCGCAGGAACCCGTGGTATACTCTTCTAGGGAGTTATAGATGGGACGGATGATGGCTTCATCGTGAGCGTGCTGTACCTGTTCCAGTTCCTTTCCGATCTCTTCCCGCAGCCAGAGTAAGGTGGGCTGTTTCTTTAAGCGCTTTTGAGCGAAAACCTGGGCAAACATCTGCTCCGTACAACGGCTCACCACGGAATCGTGCTCCTGGGTGACCAGGATATTTTTCATGATCGCCTGTACCAGTCCTTTGGCATACTCACACTGTTTGGCCACAAATTCCGCTTTCAGTTCTTTATTGCCAGAAAAGACTTCCTGGGTCACTTCAAATCCATTGAGATAAATCCCGCTTTTGGGAGTCAAGTCAAAATACACCCCCTGATACTCCCTGCAGATATCTTCAAATTCATTCTGGGGATCCAGCACAACGATGTCATCTTCGCTTCCAAGCAGGGTCTGGGAAATCTCGGTCAGCTTGATCAACATGGACTTTCCGGAACCGGAGTATCCCACAATGATCCCATGGGGGTTAGGAAGGAGTTTCCGGTTGGCAATGAGATACCGTCCCGTTGTTTTATTGATCCCCAGCATCTTTCCGCCCGGCTCCAGGATATCCTGGGCATGATAGGGATTAAATGCCACCAAAGAAGAGGTGAGAAAGAACCGCATATAATCCACCTGTCTCCCACCGATTGGAAGTGCCGTATTTAAGGCTTTCAGTTGTCGAAAATCACAAGGCTCCAAAAAGGCGCCCACTTTATCAGAACGTCCGATGGCGCAGACCTCTTCCATCCGCTCTTGCAACAGCTCCACGCCTTCCTTCACCGGAGCCGTCAACACCACCAGAAGGTTTAAAAAGACCCCTTTCTCATCGTTGGCATCCACCATTTCAATGTATTCCTCAATCTCATCCCGCCGTTTTCTTTTTGGTATAAGAAGGGGAGGTCACGATCTGCCCTGCCTGCCGCTTCTGCTCGATCTCGTCATTGATCTCCCGCTCATTGTTCATATGCATCGCTACCAGCTTGTCATTGATGACCTCCTGCTGTACCGGAGCAAAGTCCAAAGTTACAAACGACGGATAGGAAAGGCTGCTTAAAGTATGCAGAAAGGTATCTGTATCTAAGGATTTCCGATACTGAGTCGCCGTCAGCACTGTCATCATGGTATCTCCCAGAATCAGGTAATCATTGAATTGCTGGATACTCCGTGGCAGCACGTCACTTTTCCAGTCCTGCAAAGCGTCCCGCAGTACTGCTTGCGGGAACTCTTCTCCAGGACGCAGCATCCCATGGAGCACCCGGAACCGATCCAGGGTTCCCAACACAGCAATGTCACTTCCCCATCCTGCAAAGGCATCCTCGATCATAGGTTCCAATGCCCGAAAATAGATGTTTGCCTGATCCAGACTGTCTGCCCTGCAGGTAATGGTCAGATAGCGCAGTGTCCGCACCGTGGAGTTAGCATCCGCCAGTTTCGATTCCTGCCACTGCCGGATTCCTTTTGCAATGTCCGGATATTCCTTCTCATTGCGTTCATTCCGGATCGATGCCAGAAATTTTTCTACCGACTGGTATTCATTGCACAATGTGATCTTATAAGATGCATCCATGGAATTAAGCCAGAACATCAGTTCTGACAAAAAGTTCTTTTTCTCTGTTCGGTTCTTGTTGATGTAATTGATATCCTCAAATACATAACATCGGTCATACAAAGTCTCCTTCCTTTTGGGTTCCAGTTGGAATACCCCGTTTGCATAGGCTTTCTGGATGTTGAATGCCTGACGCACGTTCTTGGGTACCGGAACCAAAGGCTGGGATAGCTCCCTTTTCTTGGAAAATTCCTTATTTCCATTAAAAATTGCCATTTCTTTTTATTCGCTCCTTTCTTCGATGGATGCATGGTAAATACTCGGTGTTTCTGACCGGCTTCACTTTCTGTTTCCCCTACCAAAGTTTACTTTGTTTTCTTGCAGATACTTCCACTTCTTTGTCATAACATCGGGAGTAGACATTCCCCGGTACTTTGTAACAGTCCCAAAACCGGGAATCGGCAGTGCTGCCAGAATTCCAATGTAAACGCCTCCCTGCGGCGGAACGTTTAAAAATACCAAAGGACAACCATAATCCCGATCACCGTGGGCAAAAAGCAGCCCACCGTAATCAGCTGTTTCAGATCCAGCCCTTTCCAAATGGATTGCTGGTAGGCAGTTTCAAAATCTTTGTTGATATCGATTTTCATATCCTTTCTTTCTACTCCTTTCCGTTCCGAATTTCGGAACAAGTTATTTATAAGTGGAAGGTCTCTTTCATGAAACTTCTTGCACCCCGCACGGATACCGCCATTCCAATCATGTAAATGGAGGAGGTCAGTGCCTGCCCAAATCCGTCAAAGAAATCTGCAAAGCTGTCCCCCTGGATATCCATGCCTCCGATGATCCTCCCGGAGATCGACATCACCAGAGCGATCACCACGATCTCAAACACATTTCCTAAAAAACTTCTCACCCAGCTCTTCGCTGTTTCGTCAATCCCACGTCCGGACACCATGCTCGGCATAGCCAATGGGAAGGTGACTGTCAGAAGATATAACTTCACATAACGACTAAATAAGGTTAAAAAGATCAGCATTCCACAGATCAGTGCGATAAAGAAATATAGGAATCCCATAAACCACCAGAACAGAACACTTCCGGCATCCACTTCGCCGGTGAAAAAATCTGGTGCCTGGAAATCCAATACCATTCCTCCCATCAGGGATGCCATGGAAAACAGGGTCTTCATCAACTGCATTCCCATCTGCATCAACACATTTAAGGCCACCAGCCGGATCATCCCTTCGATACACAGTTCCAACGTGATATTTTCTTTTAAGTTGGAGGCTGCTTTTAGAAATACGCAGATGAAAAATACATTCATCATGGATAAACCGATTCCCATTGCCCAGGGATACAGAGTATCTGTTACAAATTTCCAAGTGGCCGGGGAAAAGTGCTGGGGGTCTTGACTAATGACCCCCGTGCTCAATCCGATGCACCAATCCCAGACGACTTTTGCCAGCTGATAAAACGGGCCATAGAACATTTCCTTCAACAGGTCTTCTACCCATCCTGGCATTTGCTATCACCTCCTAGCTTGGCAGTCCTGTCCGGATGACCATAATGATCTGTGGTGCCAGGGTTGCTATCAGACCACTTCCGATTCGTTTAAATGCAATGGACTGTGCGCCACCGTCCTGTGCATTCAATGACTGTGCCCATTCGAACAGTCCCCATAACAGGAAGATAGAACCAATGGACGATACAATGGCTGCGATTACCTGATAGATGGCATCAAATCCATTTGTGATCTGAGAGGTATCCACGTTTCCCGCCGCCAACACAGGGACGTTTACTGACAAAAAATAAGAGGAGGCACGCCCACACCGAACTGTGCCACGTGCCAGTACCATTCCTTTTTTGTTGGATTGACCAGTTTTCTCTGGTTTGTCATTTCATTCTGCATCTTGTTTTGTTTCATCATCTTCTTCCTCCTACTTCCTACTCTCCAATATGAAACACACGGATCATCAAAAACATTAAGATTCCTGCCACCAATGGCATGGTAATAAAAAATGCAAGTCCAATATAGGCTGTACCAAATTTCTGATTCACAACATAAGCGGCAGCTAATCCACATAAAATTCCAATGACCACTGCGATCACAACAACCCGTTTGGATTTCCAATTACTTCTTCTCATAACAATCTCCTTTTCCTGTTCCGAAATCCGGAACATCTCTTTTATTTTGAGTACAAAAAAAGCACGAATCATCAGTGCTTAGTGACAAGTTAATGCGGTTGTCTTTTGGATTTCCCGCTTTAACACCTCCCTGATTTGTTTTTTCACAAACAGCACTGGAATCTGACAGATAAGCCAGTGCCGTTTCATAGTCCTGGTACCGACTGTGTTCCAGGTAATCCAGGGCTGCTTTTGCCCGTCCATTTTTCTTTGGGACACTGCTCCACCAAAAGCGTCAGCATCCCCCCGTAATGTACCGGCGGATTCATAGGCTCTGGGAACGGCATCCAGAAACGCCTGGGAATACGGTCTTTTGGGATTGTCTTTTCCCAGGAAGGGGCTTCCCTACCTTACGGTCTCGGACTTCAAACACCACCATACATGCAATGGTCACTGCTGATAACAGAAGCAGAGCAATCCCGATGATACTATAAAACATTGATTCTCCTTTCCTGTTCCGAAATTCGGAACATTCCGTTTTTATCCCCGGAAATAATCTGCCACCTCAAAGACCTGCTTCATGGCCTGCTTTGGTGGGAGTTCTTTGGTCAAAAAGCCACTGGCATACACACGTCCCTCTTCTTTCGCATACTGGAACTGTACCCCCGGCACCTTTTTCCCAAGCCTCTCTAATTTCTCTTCCAACTCCCTTCCCCCTTTGCGTTTTGCGGAAATATCAAACTGGATCAGGTCTTCCAAAAACAGAAAGGCATAGGACAGTTTTCCCACTTCCCCATGGAGCTGTTCTCCTTCTTCCGAATGCCGGATTTCCAGCTGCTCAAACTCCGGATGGTTGTTCTGCAGATATTTCTGTAAAACTGTTGCAGTCAATTCCTCTCTGGTAATCTCCTGTTCTTTTACGGAAACCCGCAAAGGTCGCTGTCTCCATTCATTCTCTTCGGATGCATCCATCTCTTCTGGGATGACTTCCGCTGAATCCGGTTCGGTTTCCACCTGCGGCAGCACTTCCCTCTCTTTTTCTGGCTCCTGTGACGATTCCTGTTTGGATTCCAGCAGCTTTTTCAGCAAGGAGGTTCTCTCCTCCCCCAATTGTTTCAACAGAAGCTCTTTCTGCTCCAGCTGGGTAGTCAGGTGTTGGTTCTCCTCCCGTAATTGCGCCAATTCTTCCTGTTCTGCGTATCGTGTCTGCTGGGAACGTGTCTTTTCTTGGAACAGAGCGTCCCGTTCCTGTTTCACTGCCTCGTATTCCGGTTTCGGCACGTATGCGGACAGATCCGGAAGGGACGGTGGGATTCCGCATTCCTGTTGGCCGATCTTATATTCATACTCCCGCTTCAGATCTTCCGCTTCCATTCGTTCATTTCGCAGCTGCTCCAGTTCCAGGCGGCTTTTCATCAAAAGCTCCTGTTGCTGCCCTTCATAGAGCTTCTTGGTCTGCTCAAATTCCTGTTTTTCACGCTGCAGAGCTTCCTGTTCCTTCCGGTGTGCCGCTTCCTGTTCTGCCAGCTTCTGTTGTGCAGATGCCAGCTCCTGTTTCTGTCCTTCCAGGCTTTGGTATTGTCTTCCTAGCTCGGTCTGGATCCTCTGCAGTTCCCGGCTTTTCTGTTCATACTCCTGTTTCCGTTTCTGGTACGTTGCTTCCCGCGCAGCAAAAATGCGCTGCATTTCTTCTAAATACTGTTCGGTTCCGGATCCTTCAGGCTCCGGAAGTTCCCTTGTTTTCCCTTCTTCCATACATCCTCCTTCTTCGTTTACCACCAGAAATCCCCGGTTTTTGGCACTGGTACTTGAGGTACCGATGCCACCGGTTCTTCCGGCTCTGTAGGTTGATTGGCTTCTTCCAAATTCGGTTCTTTTTGTTCGGATTCTTCTCTCTGTTCGATTTTGGGACGTTCCTTTTCGGGTAGAGTCGTCAGGGAACGTCCCAGACAAAGGCTGCCACAGGCAGCCAGAACCATGCTGGTTATCAGCAACATCTTGTTTCGTTTTTTCATGGATTCGCACTCCCTCCTAAAAGGCAGTGCGTGTTTCCACTACCTTTGTTTCTACTGCCAGCCGCTTTGGGGTCTGGAAATATCCCACACAGGTCACAAGCGTCACCCTGGCTGTATCCTGACCCTGGCTCTCTCTAGTGGAAAAACAGGGATCATCCGCCTGCAGATACTTACAGCCTTCCACCTGCAGTTTCCGGACACGCTCCGGCGTATACAGATAGGCTTCCGGATATGCCGTCAAAAACGCTTCATCCGTAAATTGTTTCAAACTTCCGAACATCTGTCCGGAAGCCATGTTGTGGGCAAACAGATACACCTGACTGTCCGAAATCCTTGCTCCGGCAAAGGTAAAAATACTCCCCAGGGGGCTGTATGCCCCTTCAAAATCTTTGGTCAGGTATTCTGTATCCGTCTGTCCCGTCAGGATGGGACTGTCCACCCCGATCTGGGGCACATACAGCCATCCCACGATCTCCGGATTGATGCGCTGCAATGCTGCAAAATCAATGGTACGTTCCATGGGATCTGCCTCCTGGCTGCCCGCCTCCTGTACCACCAGTTTCTGTAACGCCTCCCCCTTGACTTTGATCTCCTGGAATGGTTCCTGTTCCCGGTATGCCAGATAAAAGCAGCCCACACCCAGCAGCACCAACAAAACGGCCAATCCCATAAGTCCCTTACTTTTTCTCATGTCGTTTTGCTGCAATTACCAGTCCCCCGGCAAGCACCAGAAGGAGGACTCCCCCTGCTCCATACCAAATGGTGGCATCAAACAATCCGGTCTGGGGTGCCGTATGCTCGGCTGGTCTCGGGGTGTGCTTCGGTTCCACTTTGATGTCGTAATGTAAGGTTTCGTCTGTTTCCATGGTAGGGATGCTTAAGAGGGTCGGGGATACCAGGTCGTACCCCGGCTGGTCTTTGGCCGTTAAAAGATACACTCCCAGCTCCTGTTTTTCAAACACCACCTGTCCGTTTCCATCCGTTTTTTTACCCGGCTCCTGTTTGGCTGTCTCTGCCAGCGTTTTGGCCGCCCCTTCCAACTGCTCTGCAGTGGTCAGCGTATTCAAGTCGATCTTTGTGCTTTCATATTCCGGAAGCAGCGTATAGGTGCTGTCCTGGATCTCTCCTACTTTGGTCAGGGAAAACTCCACATCCGCTACGCTGGTTCCCTCTTTTCCCGGTGTCAGCTGGACGGTCACGCTTCCCGTCTGCACCGTCTGCTCTGGACTTTGCCCGGTCTGTGTCTCCTGCCCGGTATTCGGTTCTGCTGGTTCCTGAGCCGCCTGCACACTGCAGACGCTCCCAAAGGTCAATAGCAGTGCCAGACATCCGGCACTAAATCTTGTCATCATATTTCGCTTCATTGATTGTCCGTCTCCTTTCTCTCCAGATATACAGGAGGAATAATAGTAAGAACGCAAACGGCAACAGGGTAAATACCAATTCCCTTGCAGAGGGCAGTTCTTCTCCCATGCTGTTTGCTTTTTTTGCCTCATAAGGCACCCGCTTTCCAGTTACGATCAGGCGGTGTGTGTTTAACCCGTAAGGGGTACAGGTAATGATCGATGCCAGATCCTGCCCTTCCTGGATCTTTAATATAGAGACTTCTTCGGGCTTTACCACCTGGATCTCCGTCACCTGATAGGCCAGGGTTTCATTTAATACGTGGAAAAAGAAATAATCCCCCTTTTCCATCTCATCCAATCGGGTCAAAAGCTTCGACTGGGGAAGTCCCCGGTGTCCGGTTAAAATGCTATGGGTAGATTCCCCTCCCACCGGAAGGCTGCTTCCCTGCAGATGCCCGATCCCTTTCGATAATACTTCTTCACTCGTTCCATGATAGATTGGAAGTTCCACTCCGATTTTTGGGATATCCAGACTTCCCATGACCCCTGTCCCGGTCGTATCTAGCAGGGATGCGTAAGACGCATCCCCCAAAAGAAGTGCATCCTCCCCAGATAAGGCTGCCCCATTGGTCTGGTAGAGGATGCTGTTGTAATGTTCTGCCTGTTTCCGTAGTTCTTTTACATCCCGTTTCTGTTCCCGGATGGTCTTCTGATAGGTTGCAATCACCTTTTCCTGCTCTTTCTGACTGTACAGATGTGCCAGAAGGGGCAGACAGCAACAAAGGAATCCAAGGACGAATAACACCCAGATTCCCCATCGTTTCCGCATTCCTTATTCCTTCTTTCTTGCTTTTGTAACTGCCACTGCCATCAGCCCGGCTCCTGTTACCAGGAGGATTGCCATTGCCGGAGTACCGGTAACCGGAAGTTTGCTTCCCACTTTGTTGACAACGGTCAGGTTCGCATTTCCCTGTTCCGGATCGATTTCCAGCTGCAGGTCATTTTCTTCCGTTGCCCCGTCATAGAAGCTCTTGATATGTGCCGTTGCCTGCAGCTCCTTCAAGGTTTCTGCAGTGGCTCCCTGACCCTTGATGTAATTGTTTCGGTCATCCGTATAGGTTGGGATGATCTTGATCTCGATGGGGTCTTTTAACAACCGGTATCCGTCCGGGGCTTTGGTCTCTTTCAGCCAATACGTTCCCTGATCCAGACCGATGAGGATCACCTGTCCATCCGCTCCGGATACCATCTCCACCGCATCCTGTGGCTGGCTGCCACCTGTGTGATCCGTACCTCCGGCAGAATCCCGGTTGATCACATGATAGCCTGTATCCCCCTGTTTCACGTAGACTTCGTTTTTACAGTCTTTGTCACTGTATAACCGGAAATGTGCACCCTGCAGCACCTTGTCATGGTCATTGGTTTTCACAATGTCAATCCGATAGGTGAAGCAGACGACCGTATCCCATGGGGTAAATCCTGTTTTCCCGTCTCCGTTGGAATCTGCATCGTTGGAGAATTCCAGCCGCACATCATTCTCAAAGCCTGGACGTCCCGTATCGTTGGCCGCCAGATCATTCAACGTTGCCTCGTAAGTCAGGGTCACCTTCTGTCCATAGGTATTTTCCTGTTTCTCGTTAAAGTTCGGGAACTGCTTATCCACGATGGATTTCATATCCTGAACAACCACCTGGAAGGTATCTCCTCCACCCGGATTCGTTTTGACTGTAAACTCCCCTTCTTTTAAGGTGTAGCTTTTCCCTTTTTCATCAGAAATCGTAATCTTCACGCTTTCCGGTTTAAACGTCAGAGCTTTGTCCATCTTGTCATGCCATGCATAGTAATAGGTCTTGTATCCGTTCATGTTTGGGATGTTGGATTCGTATTTGTAAGGAACAGTCTGTCCGATCTCATAGTCTCCAATGTCGTTCCATCCATCCGGATCTGTAAGATTGGAATTCTGGTCATCTTCCTGAATCTTTTTGATCACACTTGGATAATCCGATTTCACCTGCATCTCTGCACTTGGATTTGCCGTACTGACCATACAAAGGGAACCTGCAGAATGAGTGCCTTCCACATCCGTAATCTCATCTACCAGGTAATAGCCAAACTCCAGTCCGGTCAACTGGACGGAATTGTCGGATTTTACATCCTTGATATTCACCACATCAGACTGTACGCCCTGTTTTTCGATTTCATTTCGCAGATCTTCTACAAAGTAACGGAACTTGCTGTAACGCCCTTCCAGTTCCTGTTCTGTCTGTGCTCCTTCCACCTTGTAGGAGTTCAGAGACTGAATGTAATCAATCACCATATATTCTGTCACATCATCCGACGGGAACAGACAATGTCCTTTGCTGCCTACGTTTCTTTAATGCCTGTTCATAGGTTGGATTGAAGGTATAATTGATGGATTCCATGCCCTGTGCATTCTGTGCCAGGAACAGCTTGTACACATGGAATTTCTTTCCTACCAGGGTCTGTCCTTCATTCCCTTTGATGGTGATATTGGCAGTACCGCTTCCCATGTTGGCGATTCCGCCCTGGGTTTGATATTCCTTTGCTGCCACGGTTGCTTCCTCTGCAGCCTGTACCGTCAACAGCGGAGTACCGATCGTGCTCACACTCATTCCACCCAATGCTAAGATACTTGCTAACATCCACACTTTACTTCTCTTCATCTTCTTGTTTCCCCTTTCTTATCATCATCACATATCCTGCCACGATCAATCCAAGTCCTGTCAGAAGGATCCCCACTGTCCATGGACTTCCGGTCTCCGGCATCTTCATCCCCACTGGATTGACCACTTTCAGATTTACTTCCCGGTCAGCTTTGGTTCCCGTGATTGCAAAGTCTCCAGTTGCATCTGTATATTTCTTCCCATTCACATAATATTCAAAGAGATCTTTTTGTCGGATCACTCTTGGTGTAGATCTCATACACGATATCTGAACCATCTGCATTCACCGGAATCTGATATCCATCCGGTGCTTTGGTCTCCTTCAGATAATATTTTTATCCACTTCCAGATCTTGAAATCGCAAGATTCCATCTGTTCCACTGGTGGCTTTCTGCAATTCCTGTTTACAGTCTTTGTCTGCATACAGGGTAAACTCTGCCCCTTCCAGTACTTTTGCATGGTCATTCACCTTGTGGACAATCAGCTGATACGGTGCTAATACATCCTCTACGTGAAGCTGTGCCGTTCCATCCTCACGAACCGTAAATTTCATGGTTCCGGTTTTGTCCGTTGCCGTATTTTCCAACAACGTGATCTTATTATTTTCGTCCACCGAAAACTTTAAAACCCCTGGATTTTTGGTATACCCATCTGGTACGCTTTTTTCCTGAATGGTATGGGTGCCACGGGTCAGACCTTTCAATACGGCCTGTCCCTTTTCATCTGTGGTCACTTCCTCCTGGTTGCCTTTGGAATCTGTGTGAAGGAAGACCACGCCTGGAATTGGCGTATCTTTGCCCTTTAACACTTTCACGATATCCAGTGTCAGTAGGGTTTCCGGAATCTCTGGTTCATTATAGGTATAAACAAATTCACTGCCGTCATTGTTACTGGTAATCGGAACCACAAATATTTCCGGATTGAGAATGTATCCTTCCGGAGCTTTAGTCTCTTGAATTGTAATTATACCAAGAGGTATTTGTGGTAGTCCGGTAGCCCCTAAATAAAGTTCGCTTCCCGATATTAAATACTTCGTATCATAATAGCAAAAACCATCTTCATCTGTTCGAAACACCCATGTTCGTTCTGGTGTCTTTCCCTGTTCTGCCGGATTCTGAGTTCCAGTTGGTTCTGTTTTATAGTATTTTACCGTAAACTCAGCCCCTTCCAACGAGGCGCTTCCCTGTGGTTTGTTCTGATTGGTTTCCTTGTCAATTTTTCCAAGTAACACTCCCACCGGGTCTAATTGTGGAAGATCTTTTACTTTCAACACTGCGGTCTTTCCAGCCGTCACGGTAACCGGATACACTTTTTTATCCAAAATGAACCCTTTCGGAGCTTTCGTTTCTTTGACGTAATAGGTACCAGCATCCACTTCCACCGTGTTGGAATTTCCCTGTGCATCCGTCGTCAGGTCTGCAATCTTCGTATTGCAGGACTGCTCTTTATAGACTCCGTAAACTGCCCCTTCCAGGCTGTAGCAGTTGTTTTCATTGGTCATTTCTGGATTGGCTGACTCTTTTTTCAGGTTCATACTTCCCTTTTGCTGCTCTTCGATCCAAACAATATCCTGCTGATCGTTATACGCTACATAAACTTGATACCGCTGCATATAAGAGATCAGCGTTTGATTCGTCTGACGGTGGGTATTGATTGTGGAATACATCATTCTCACCCCATCTGCCATACTTGATGACAACCCTGTTAAACTCCCGTTATAAAGGTATCCAATCAATGCGTGGCAATAGGCATATGTATTGTTATCTTTTTCGTTATAGATATTTTTCCCCAATCCTTCATAAAGCTCCGGAATCACATAGCATAAAACTGCAGCCTTGATATTGGCGTTCTTCTCCTGAGAATCATCCAAAATTCGAAACACTAAAACTTTCCAGATGGAGTACCCGAATTTGGTTCCGCACAGAAGCCAAGATGGTTTCCGGTCTCTGTTTTTACATTAAATTCACACGTTCCCCAACTACCATAAGAATGTGGCTTTCCCGGAGTAATCGTAGCAATTGTTCCCGGTCTGGAAAACAAAGCACTTCCACCTACAGACCCCTCGTCTCCTACAACCACAGCAGTTCCAATGACTTCACTTCGATCAGTATAGGTTCGTGCTGCAGATAAGTTTTCTGCCGCACAAACGGATATACTTCCCGACAGCAATAGAACTGATAATGCAGCTGATAGAATCCGCTTCCATTTTTTCATGCAATTTTTCCTCCTTCTTTCATTTTCTTTTTTGATACTTCCTATCATTTATGAAGAATCCGCAATCCGGATTCCATTCCGATATCGTCTCACTTTTTGCTCCCTCCCTTCAAAATGGGTACAAAAAAAGAACACTCTTTCGAATGTCCTTTTTTCTTTCCTGTCTTCCGTTTATTGTTTGGTTCCAAACTCCGCTTTCATATAAGCCTCCTGTTCCTCTTCTGTCATTGCCTCCCACATATCATTCCAGGCATTCTCCGCTTCCAACTGCCCTGGGGAAAACGGCAGCTCTTCATTGGGATCGATCAGATATCCCTGATACCAGAAAGGCTGCATCTGCTCTTTCTCTGCCATATGTACTCCTCCCTACTATTTCTTTGTCCCGCATCCACTGCAGAAAAATCCATCACTGACGGTCTCCGTCCAAGCCGGTTGATCTACCACCCACCGGGTTCCATACTCTGCCGGATGTTCTACCGTTCTCGTCACCGTTTTGTAATACTCTATATGATGTCCCCCTCCTTCACCAGCTAAGGCATGTTGTTTTGCATGTCCTGATGGATCCGCTGTACAGTCCGCTCCGCAGACATTGCAGCACTCCCAAGGATCATACACATCTTCTGTGACTGTCTCCGTCCAGGCTTCTTTTATCACATACTGTTCGTTATGCCCTACTTCCTCATGGTTGATTGTATGAGTCACCTCTTCCCAAGTATGGGTATGCTGCGGTTTGCTTGGCTTCTGTTCCGGCTTCGATTCCGGTTTCGTCTGTGGTTTACTCGGGCTCTGCTCTGGTTTGGATTCTGGCTGGCTTGGCTTTTGCTCCGGTTTGGAAGAAGATTCTGTTTTTCCTGTTTCTTTCTCTGCTTTTACGGATTCTTTCTTATCCGACTTCTCTACGGAGTTCTTATTATCAGTAATTTTCTGTACTTTTTCGCTATGGTTTCCTTTTTTTTC
>ENA-OQNC01000081-OQNC01000081.1-human-gut-metagenome-genome-assembly--contig:-NODE-81-length-14482-cov-3.748798_pt1 | contig 14482 bp, 14 predicted proteins | sample MGYA00242626_ERZ504874 | MGnify/ENA primary metagenome ERZ504874 (study PRJEB26092, sample SAMD00036411) | human gut metagenome | host: Homo sapiens | study: EMG produced TPA metagenomics assembly of...
AGAGGAGGAAAAAACTTGCTTTATTTTCCGAAAAAATTTTCATATTTTCATTTTCTTTTTTGAAAGAGTTTTTAAAGAGTACACAAGAAACACCTTGACTTCCCCATAGTGATATGATACAATTTTCTGGCGAATGGAAGTAGGTCTTTTTTTTATGCCTAAAATTAGATGGGGTCGGCAGCCATCAAAGTAACATGTAAAAAGTAAATAAAAAAGCGAGGTGGAAGTTGTGCGCACAAGAATCACATTGGAATGTACGGAATGCAAGAATCGTAACTACAACATGACTAAGGATAAGAAAACACATCCGGACCGTATGGAGACAAAGAAGTACTGCAAATTCTGTAAATCACACACACTGCACAAAGAAACGAAATAATCGTTGGAAGGAAGTGGATGTATGAGTGGAAAGACAGGAAAAGCAGAAAAAGCTCAGAAGTCAAGCTGGTTTAAAGGAATGAAGGCCGAATTTAAAAAGATTGTCTGGCCGGATAAGAACACACTTGCAAAGCAGACAGCTGCAGTTGTAATCGTTTCTGTATTGATGGGCGCATTGATCTCTGTGATCGATGTACTGATGAAATATGGGATTGACTTTCTGATAAAATAGCTGGTCAGAAGCGGAAAGGTGATTTTATGTCAGATGCAAAATGGTATGTAGTTCATACTTATTCCGGGTATGAAAACAAAGTAAAAGCAAACATTGATAAGACAATTGAGAACCGTCACCTGGAGGACCAGATTCTTGAAGTCAGAGTTCCGATGCAGGAAGTCGTGGAATTAAAGAATGGTGTTCAGAAAGCAAGTCAGAAGAAGATGTTTCCTGGGTATGTCCTGATCCATATGATCATGAATGATGATACCTGGTATGTCGTAAGAAATACCAGAGGTGTGACAGGATTTGTCGGACCTGGATCCAAGCCGGTTCCGCTGGAAGAAGAGGAAATGGCAAATCTGGGAATCAAACAGGAAGACATCGTAGTTGACTTCGAGGTTGGCGATACAGTGACCGTATTGAGCGGAGCATGGGAAGGTACTGTTGGTATGATCCAGGCGATCAACGAACAGAAACAGAGCCTGTCGATCAATGTAGAGCTGTTCGGCCGAGAGACTCCGGTTGAACTGAATTTCTCAGAAGTAAGAAAGATGGATTAAAAAACCGTGGGAGGGATGAAAATCCCGCCAATACCACAAGGAGGTAATGAAAAATGGCAAAAAAAGTAGAAGGATATATTAAATTACAGATTCCAGCTGGTAAAGCAACTCCAGCACCACCGGTAGGTCCTGCACTTGGACAGCACGGTGTAAATATCGTTGAATTTACAAAACAGTTCAATGCCAGAACAGCAGACCAGGGTGACCTGATTATTCCTGTTGTTATCACAGTTTACAATGACAGAAGCTTTAGCTTCGTTACAAAGACTCCACCGGCAGCAGTTCTTATTAAGAAAGCATGTAACCTGAAATCAGGTTCCGGTGTGCCGAACAAAACAAAAGTTGCAACAATCACAAAAGCTCAGCTTCAGGAAATCGCTGAGATGAAAATGCCAGACTTAAATGCTGCAACAGTAGAAGCAGCTATGAGCATGGTGGCAGGAACATGCCGTTCTATGGGTGTAGTGGTTGAAGAGTAAGAGATAACTGCCAGATAAAAAAGCAGAGATTTAAGAAAGTCTGAACAATTCTTTTCGGTGTCTTCGAAAAGGAGGAAGAGACAATCTATGTTATATGTAAATTCACGAAAAAGTGGGAGGGGCACGTTCCCGCCAATACCACAAGGAGGTTATTTGAAATGAAACGAGGAAAGAAATATATCGAAGCTGCAAAACTGATCGAAAGAGGAAATCTTTACGAGAAAGCAGAAGCAGTTGCATTAGTGAAAAAATCAGCAGTAGCTAAATTTGACGAGACAATCGAAGCTCACATCAGAACAGGTTGTGACGGACGTCACGCTGACCAGCAGATCCGTGGAGCAGTAGTGCTTCCTCACGGAACTGGTAAAAAAGTTCGTATCCTTGTATTTGCAAAAGATGCAAAAGCAGAAGAAGCAAAAGCAGCCGGAGCAGATTACGTAGGAGCAGAGGATCTGATTCCAAAGATCCAGAACGAAGGATGGTTTGAATTCGATGTTGTTGTTGCTACACCTGACATGATGGGTGTTGTTGGACGTCTCGGACGTGTACTTGGACCAAAAGGTCTGATGCCAAACCCGAAAGCCGGAACAGTTACAATGGACGTAACAAAAGCAATCAACGATATCAAAGCTGGTAAGATTGAGTACAGATTGGACAAAACAAACATTATCCATGTGCCGATTGGAAAAGCTTCATTTACTGAAGAACAGTTAGCGGACAACTTCCAGACGCTTATCGATGCAATCAACAAAGCTAAACCGGCAGCAGTAAAAGGTCAGTACTTAAAGAGCGTAACACTGACATCTACAATGGGACCTGGTGTAAAAATCAACCCAATGAAACTAGGTTTAAAAAACTGTTGACATTGACAATATAAAGTGCTATTATAATATAGCAATTGACTGCCGAAGACAGCAGGTGCCGTAAGGCATAAGGAGAAAACGCCTGCCGAGGAAGTATGCGAATTCAATTTCGGATTTGTAAACCTCTGTGTCTTTGGATACAGAGGTTTTTATTTTGGCAGTACACGCACAATAAAATAAGGAGGTGTACCGAACATGGCAAAAGTAGAATTAAAACAGCCAATCGTTGAGGCGATTTCAGAAGAACTGAAAGGAGCTCAGTCAGTTGTTCTCGTAGATTACCGCGGACTGACAGTTGCTCAGGATACAGAACTTCGTAAAAAGCTCAGAGAAGCAGGTGTTACTTACAGAGTATATAAGAACACTATGATGAAGAGAGCATTCGAAGGAACTGAATTCGAAGGTCTTGAAGGATGTCTGGAAGGACCAAGCGCGATTGCAATTTCTAAAGAAGATGCAACAGCACCAGCAAGAATTCTTTGCGAGTTTGCAAAAGGAGCAGACAAGCTTGAATTAAAAGGTGGTGTAGTGGAAGGAACAGTTTATGATGTGGCAGCACTTTCAGAACTGGCTAAGATTCCATCCAGAGAAGTATTGCTTTCCAGATTACTTGGAAGTATGCAGTCACCAATTACAAACTTCGCTCGCGTTATCAAACAGATCGCAGAAAAAGATGGCGAAGCAGTTGCAGAGACAGCTGAAGCTCCTGCAGAGGAAGCAGCTGAGACAACAGCAGAGTAATTGGAATTACATTTTATACCCGGCAGGATATGCCTTTATGGGGTAGCCGTATGATGTACGGCAGAGTATAAAAATAATCAGAATATCAATGAATATGGAGGATATGAAAATGGCTAAATTGACAACAGCTGAAATGATCGAAGCGATCAAAGAGTTATCAGTATTAGAATTAAATGAATTAGTAAAAGCTTGTGAAGAAGAATTTGGTGTTTCTGCAGCAGCAGGTGTTGTAGTTGCAGCAGCAGGTGGAGACGCAGCTGGAGCAGCTGAAAGAAAAAGATGAATTCAACGTAGAATTAAACATCTGCAGGAGCATCTAAAGTTAAAGTAATCAAAGTTGTTCGTGAAATCACAGGACTTGGACTTAAAGAAGCTAAAGAATTAGTTGACGGAGCACCGAAGGTAGTTAAAGAAGGCGTTTCTAAAGCTGAAGCTGAAGAAATCAAAACAAAACTTGAAGCTGAAGGAGCAGAAGTTAACCTTAAGTAATTTTGGTTATCGCACTGTGAATGACAAGAGCGTATCGCGCAGGATTTCCTGCAGTGATACGCTCTTTTGATTTTTTGTACTTTTCTGCGGTATGCATACAATGATGATGAGGATTGCGAGAGTGCAAAGCACGTAGCAATCTGGTATCAAAGAGACCGAAAGTAAATTTTGTCACTTACATTATATAATACAATAAAAATACAATTCTTTTGAAAAGTTAGACTTGACAATCGGGAAAAACCTGTGGTAAAGTAAAAAATGCGCTATTGTGGAAACGTATGCCATAAGTGCGCCCTGAATAAGGCGGAAATAACCCGAAAATTTATCATATAAGGAGTGAAACGTCAAATGGAGAAAAACAGAATTCGTCCCATCACAACGGAAAAAGTATGCGCATGAGCTATTCCCGGCAAAAAGAAGTACTCCAAATGCCTAATTTGATCGAAGTTCAGACCGACTCTTATCAGTGGTTTCTGGATGAAGGATTAAAAGAGGTATTTGATGATATTTCTCCGATTTCTGACTATGCAGGTCATTTCAGTCTGGAATTTGTAGATTTTACACTTTGCGAGGATGACGTGAAGTACACGATTGAAGAGTGTAAAGAACGTGATGCAACTTATGCTGCACCTTTGAAAGTGAGAGTCAGACTCTACAACAGAGAGACTGATGAGATCAACGAACATGAGATTTTTATGGGGGATCTCCCATTGATGACAAAGACAGGTACATTTGTGATCAATGGTGCTGAACGAGTTATTGTAAGTCAGCTTGTTCGTTCACCGGGAATTTATTATGGAATCGCACATGACAAGCTTGGAAAAGAGCTGTATTCTTCTACAGTAATTCCAAACCGCGGTGCGTGGCTGGAATATGAGACAGACTCCAATGACGTTTTCTATGTACGTGTAGACAGAACAAGAAAGGTGCCGATCACAGTATTGATCCGTGCACTTGGTATCGGAACAAATGCAGAGATTATTGACCTGTTTGGTGAAGAACCGAAGATCCTTGCAAGTTTCGGAAAAGATACAGCAGAGAACTATCAGGAAGGTCTGCTTGAATTATATAAGAAGATCCGTCCCGGGAGAGCCGCTTGCAGTGGACAGTGCAGAAAGTCTGATTACAAGCATGTTCTTTGATCCGAGACGTTACGATCTTGCAAAAGTCGGACGTTACAAATTCAACAAAAAACTGGCACTGAAAAACCGTATCAAAGGGCAGAAAGTGGCAGAGGATGTTGTGAATGAGCTGACAGGAGAGATTGTTGCAGAAAAAGGAACTCTGATCACAGCTGAGATTGCAGATGCGATCCAGAACAGTGGTGCTCCGTTTGTATGGGTAGAGGGAGAGGATGAGTCCCGCAATATCAAGATTCTGTCTAATATGATGGTAGATCTGCAGGCAGTTGTGGATATCGATCCGGAAGAAGTCGGAGTGACAGAGCAGGTATACTACCCTGTACTGGCAGGACTTCTGGAAGAATCTGCAGGAGATGTGGAAGAACTGAAATCTCTGATCAAGAGAGATATTCATGATCTGATTCCGAAACATATTACAAAAGAAGATATTTTAGCTTCTATTAACTATAACATCCATCTGGAATACAGAATGGGTAACGATGATGATATCGATCATCTGGGCAACAGACGTATCCGTGCGGTTGGAGAGCTTCTCCAGAATCAGTACAGAATCGGTCTGTCCAGACTGGAGAGAGTTGTTCGTGAAAGAATGACAACACAGGATCAGGACGGAGTTTCTCCACAGTCTCTGATCAATATCAAGCCGGTGACTGCAGCCGTGAAAGAATTCTTTGGTTCTTCTCAGCTGTCTCAGTTCATGGATCAGAACAACCCTCTTGGAGAGCTGACTCACAAGAGACGTCTGTCTGCACTTGGACCTGGTGGTCTTTCCAGAGACCGTGCAGGATTTGAGGTCCGTGACGTTCACTATTCTCACTATGGAAGAATGTGTCCGATCGAGACACCTGAAGGTCCGAACATCGGTCTGATCAACTCGCTTGCAACTTATGCGAGAATCAACGAATATGGATTCATTGAAGCTCCATATCGTAAGATTGACAAAACAGATCCGATGAACCCGATCGTTACAGAAGATGTTGTGTATATGACAGCAGATGAAGAGGACAACTATCATGTAGCACAGGCGAATACACCACTGGATGAGGAAGGACACTTCCTGCATAAGAATGTATCCGGTCGTTATCGTGAAGAGACACAGGAATATGAGAGAAGCAAATTTGATTATATGGACGTGTCTCCGCAGATGGTATTCTCTGTTGCGACAGCATTGATCCCATTCCTTGAGAATGACGATGCCAACCGTGCGCTGATGGGATCCAACATGCAGCGTCAGGCAGTGCCGCTTCTTACAACAGAAGCTCCGGCAGTCGGAACAGGTATGGAAGTAAAAGCAGCGGTAGACTCCGGTGTATGTATGGTTGCAGAGAGAGCTGGTGTGGTAGAGAGCTCTACATCTACAAGCATTACGATCAAACATGACGATGGAACAAAGAAAACATATAAACTGACAAAATTCTTAAGAAGTAACCAGAGCAACTGCTACAATCAGGTGCCGATCGTAGACAAGGGAGAACGTGTGGAAGCCGGACAGGTGATCGCAGACGGACCGTCTACATCCAATGGAGAGATGGCTCTTGGAAAGAACCCGCTGATCGGTTTCATGACATGGGAAGGTTACAACTACGAGGATGCTGTTCTGTTAAGCGAGCGTCTCGTTGCAGAAGACGTTTATACATCTGTTCATATCGAAGAATATGAAGCAGAAGCAAGAGATACAAAACTGGGACCTGAGGAGATTACAAGAGATATCCCTGGTGTCGGTGACGATGCACTCAAAGATCTGGATGAGAGAGGTATCATCCGTATCGGTGCAGAAGTACGTGCAGGAGATATTCTGGTCGGAAAGGTAACTCCGAAGGGAGAGACAGAGCTGACAGCAGAAGAGAGACTGCTTCGCGCGATCTTTGGCGAAAAAGCACGTGAAGTAAGAGATACTTCTCTGAAGGTACCGCACGGTGAATATGGTATTATCGTAGACGCAAAAGTATTTACAAGAGAGAACGGAGACGAACTTTCACCTGGAGTAAACCAGTCCGTACGCATCTATATCGCACAGAAGAGAAAAATTTCTGTTGGTGATAAGATGGCCGGACGTCATGGTAACAAGGGTGTTGTCTCCAGAGTGCTTCCGGTAGAAGATATGCCATATCTTCCAAATGGACGTCCTCTGGATATCGTGCTGAACCCACTGGGTGTGCCTTCCCGTATGAATATCGGGCAGGTGCTCGAGATCCACTTAAGTCTTGCAGCAAAAGCACTTGGCTTTAATGTTGCAACACCGGTATTCGGCGGAGCAAACGAGAATGACATCATGGATACGCTGGATCTGGCAAATGATTATGTAAATATGGAATGGGAAGACTTTGAAAAGAAACACGGAGAGGAATTACTTCCGGAAGTGCTTCAGTATCTGTCTGACAATCGTGAACACAGAGCGCTGTGGAAAGGAGTACCGCTTTCAAGAGACGGTAAAGTACGCCTGCGTGACGGACGTACCGGAGAATATTTTGACAGCCCGGTAACAATTGGACACATGCATTACTTAAAACTTCATCATCTGGTAGATGATAAGATCCATGCACGTTCAACAGGTCCTTACTCACTGGTAACACAGCAGCCGCTGGGTGGTAAAGCTCAGTTCGGTGGACAGCGTTTCGGAGAGATGGAGGTTTGGGCTTTAGAGGCCTACGGTGCATCTTATACACTGCAGGAGATCCTGACAGTCAAATCCGATGATGTTGTGGGACGTGTCAAGACATACGAAGCAATCATCAAAGGAGAGAACATTCCGGAACCAGGTATTCCTGAGTCCTTCAAGGTACTGCTCAAAGAGCTTCAGTCCCTTGCCCTGGATGTGCGTGTACTTCGTGATGACAACACAGAAGTGGAAATCATGGAGACTGTAGATTACGGCGAGACAGACCTGCGCTCGATCATCGAAGGAAAGAAATACCGCGATGAAAAAGAATCTTTCGGAGCACATGGATTTACAGAGCAGGAATTCGTCGGGGAAGAACTGGAGAACGTAGAACCACAGGAGGAAGAGGATTTCGCTCCTGATATGGAATTGGAATTTGATGAATTCATGGATGATGAAGAATAGGAGGAGCCGTTTATATGCCAGCAAGCAATAATGAACAACAATATCAGCCGTTAACTTTTGATGCGATCAAAATCGGACTGGCTTCACCGGAAAAGATCATGGAATGGTCAAGAGGCGAGGTTACAAAACCGGAGACCATTAACTATAGAACGTTAAAACCAGAAAAAGACGGTCTTTTCTGCGAGCGAATTTTCGGACCAAGTAAGGACTGGGAATGTCACTGTGGAAAATACAAAAAAATCCGTTACAAAGGTGTTGTTTGTGACAGATGTGGAGTGGAAGTAACAAAAGCATCTGTACGCCGTGAGCGCATGGGCCATATCGCCCTTGCGGCTCCGGTATCCCATATCTGGTATTTCAAGGGAATCCCAAGCCGTATGGGACTGATCCTGGACATCTCCCCAAGAACACTGGAGAGAGTTCTTTACTTTGCATCTTATATCGTACTGGACAAAGGGGAGACAGACCTTCAGTACAAACAGATCCTGTCAGAGGCAGAGTATCAGGAAGAAAAAGAAAAATGGGGAAGCAAAGCATTCCGCGTAGGTATGGGAGCTGAGGCAATTCAGGAATTGCTGCAATCCATTGATCTGGAAAAAGAATATGCAGAACTGCAGGCAGGACTTGTCAATGCCACAGGTCAGAAGAGAGCAAGAATCGTAAAACGTCTGGAGGTTGTAGAAGCATTCCGTGAATCCGGAAACAAACCGGAGTGGATGATTCTTTCCGCGATCCCGGTCATTCCGCCGGATCTGCGTCCGATGGTACAGCTGGATGGTGGACGTTTTGCAACATCTGACTTAAATGATTTGTACAGAAGAATTATCAACCGTAATAACCGTCTGAGAAGACTGCTTGAACTGGGAGCGCCGGATATTATCGTACGCAACGAGAAACGTATGCTTCAGGAAGCAGTTGATGCTCTGATCGACAACGGCCGCCGCGGTCGTCCTGTTACAGGTCCTGGAAACAGAGCTCTGAAATCTCTGTCAGACATGTTAAAAGGTAAGTCCGGACGTTTCCGTCAGAACCTGCTCGGAAAACGTGTTGACTATTCTGGACGTTCCGTTATCGTCGTAGGACCGGAATTGAAGATCTATCAGTGCGGTCTGCCGAAAGAGATGGCGATTGAATTATTCAAACCGTTTGTTATGAAAGAACTGGTGGCAAACGGAACTGCTCATAATATTAAGAATGCCAAGAAAATGGTAGAGAGACTCCAGCCGGAGGTTTGGGATGTGCTCGAAGAAGTGATCAAAGAGCATCCGGTTATGTTGAACCGTGCCCCCACACTGCACAGACTTGGTATTCAGGCGTTTGAACCAATCCTTGTAGAAGGTAAGGCAATCAAGCTGCATCCATTGGTATGTACAGCTTACAACGCCGATTTCGATGGTGACCAGATGGCTGTCCATGTACCGCTGTCAGTAGAAGCACAGGCAGAATGCCGTTTCCTGCTTCTTTCACCGAACAACCTGCTGAAACCGTCCGATGGTGGACCGGTAGCCGTTCCTTCTCAGGATATGGTACTTGGTATTTACTATCTGACACAGGAAAGACCGGGAGCAACAGGTGAGGGTATGTTCTTTAAGAACTTAAACGAAGCACTCCTGGCATATGAAAATGGATATGTGACACTGCATTCCAGAATCAAAGTCCGTGTTTCCAGAGAGATGCCGGACGGAACGGTGAAGACAGGCACGATCGATGGAACACTTGGAAGAATGTTGTTCAATGAGATTATTCCGCAGGATCTTGGATTCGTAGACCGTGAAGTAGATGGAAACGAACTGCTTCTGGAAGTAGATTTCCACGTAGGAAAGAAACAGCTCAAACAGATCCTGGAAAAAGTAATCAATACACACGGAGCAACTCAGACAGCAGAAGTTCTGGATGATGTAAAAGCGATTGGTTACAAGTTCTCTACAAGAGCAGCGATGACCGTATCGATTTCTGATATGACAGTACCGCCGCAGAAACCGGAGATGATCCAGACTGCACAGGATACTGTAGACAAGATCACAAAGAACTACAAACGTGGTCTGATCACAGAAGAAGAACGTTACAAAGAAGTTGTTGAGACATGGAAAGCAACCGATGACAAATTGACAGAAGCTCTGCTTTCCGGGCTGGATAAATACAATAACATCTTCATGATGGCAGATTCCGGAGCCCGTGGTTCTGACAAGCAGATCAAACAGCTTGCAGGTATGCGTGGTTTGATGGCGGATACAGCAGGTCGTACGATCGAGCTGCCGATCAAGTCCAACTTCCGTGAGGGTCTGGACGTACTGGAATACTTTATGTCTGCGCATGGAGCTCGTAAGGGAATGTCCGATACCGCGCTTCGTACAGCCGATTCAGGATACCTGACAAGACGTCTGGTTGATGTTTCTCAGGAGCTTATCATTCACGACAGTGACTGTGCGGCAGAAGGAAAAGAGATTCCGGGAATGTATGTAAAAGCATTCATGGACGGAAATGAAGAAATCGAAAGTCTGCAGGAGCGTATCACAGGAAGATTCTCTTGTGAAGATCTGAAAGACAAGGATGGAAATATCATCGTCAAAGCAAATCACATGATCACACCGAAGCGTGCAGAAAGAGTCATGAAGAAAGCGGTTGACGAAAACGGTGAACCACTGGATACAGTGAAGATCCGTACAATCCTTACATGTAAATGTAAGAATGGTGTTTGTGCAAAATGTTACGGTGCAAACATGGCAACAGGGGAAGCCGTTCAGGTTGGTGAAGCAGTCGGTATCATTGCTGCTCAGTCCATCGGTGAACCTGGTACACAGCTGACCATGCGTACATTCCATACGGGTGGAGTTGCCGGTGACGATATCACACAGGGTCTTCCTCGTGTCGAAGAGCTTTTTGAGGCAAGAAAGCCGAAAGGACTTGCGATTATCACAGAGTTTGCCGGTACGGCAACAATCAGCGATACAAAGAAAAAGCGTGAGATCATTGTAACAAATGATCAGACAGGAGAATCCAAAGCATACCTGATCCCATACGGTTCCCGTATCAAGATTCAGGATGGTGTATATCTGGAGGCCGGAGATGAGCTGACAGAAGGTAGTGTAAATCCTCACGATATCCTGAAGATCAAAGGACTTCGTGCCGTACAGGATTACATGATCCAGGAAGTACAGCGAGTTTACCGTTTGCAGGGTGTAGAAATCAATGACAAGCATATCGAGGTTATTGTACGCCAGATGCTGAAGAAGATTCGTATCGAGGAAAGAGGAGATACCGAATTCCTGCCTGGAACTATGGTAGATGTTCTGGAGTTCAACGAAGTGAACGAGCAGATGGAAGCAGAAGGAAAAGAGCCTGCAACAGGTGAACAGATCATGCTTGGTATCACAAAAGCATCTCTGGCTACAGAATCCTTCCTGTCTGCAGCATCCTTCCAGGAGACAACAAAAGTCCTGACAGAAGCTGCGATCAAAGGTAAGGTGGACCACCTGATCGGTCTGAAAGAGAACGTCATCATCGGTAAACATATTCCTGCAGGTACAGGTATGAAGAAGTACCGTGATGTTCAGTTAAACACAGAACTGGAAGCAGAAGAAGAGGCTGAAGAACTGGATGAAAGCGATGCAGTGGAAACAGAAGCAGTGGAGACAGCAGAATCAGCAGATCTGGAAGAAGTAGTTCTGGACGAAGAATAAAATAAAATACGATTGATAACAAGGGGAGCTTGTGTGACAGGCTGAGAGGAAGTTGTGAACTTCGACCTATAACCTGATTTGGATAATGCCAACGTAGGAACTGTAATCTCGTTTATACAAGGAACTCCTCCTTGTTTTCAATCACGAAAACAAGGAGGAGTTTTTTATGTTGAACTTTATGGTAAATGCAGAAGGCGGTCTGACGACTGCAGGATATGCAATTTGTATTGTGCTGGGAATCGTTGTATTTGGTATTGCATTGTTTTTTGCCGGTAAAAATTCAGAAAAAAATAAATGTCCGCGAAACAGCTTGCGTGCTGTGCGATGGCAATGGCACTTGCTTTTATTACTTCCTATATCAAGATTTTCTCTCTGCCATGGGGCGGCAGTGTGACACTGTGCAGCATGCTCTTTATCGTGCTGGTAGCAAACTGGTATGGAGTAAGAACAGGAATTTTGGTTGGATTTACATATGGAATGCTCCAGTTTTTACAGGAGCCATACGTACTTTCTCTGTTCCAGGTATGCTGTGATTATGTATTGGCTTTCGCAGCACTTGGTGTGGCAGGTTTCTTTGCAAAGCAAAAGAATGGACTGCTCAAAGGCTATATCGTAGCTGTTCTCGCCAGGGGAGCGTTTCATGCGCTGGGAGGATATTTGTACTGGATGGACTACATGCCGGACAATTTCCCGAAATCACTTGCAGCCGTATATCCGATCGCATATAACTACAGTTTCCTTCTGGCAGAAGGACTGATTACAATCGTGATCATCTCCATTCCGGCAGTACAGAAAGCACTTGGACGGGTAAAAAAAATAGCAGTAGAATAAAGCGAAAAACAACGACTGTAAGATTCTCGGGAATTTTACGGTCGTTGTTTTTATAAGGTAAGAGGTTTAATAAAATTAGTTAATCGGTTAATTTATATCCGTAACGTGCTTTGCGGATAAATTTTTGGATAATGGTTACCGGCAGACTGATCAAAATGAACAGTGTGGAAAAAATTCCTGCAGAACCACCGATGATCATCAAAAGTATCATTACGATATTATTGCCCATTACTGTCACTCCTTTGAATGAAATTGCCCTTGTATCGGACCAGATTCTATTTTAGTGACAAAGGCATAAAAAGAAAAGAGATTTGAGGCCTTTTTAGCGCAATCTTAGCATAAGAGATTACTGCTAATCGTTTTCTGATGAATCCTCCTGCATTCGGTATCCAACGCCTACTTCTGTAAAGATATATTTAGGCTGTGCAGGGTCTTTTTCCAGCTTTCTTCGGATATTTGCCATATTGACGCGCAGGATTTTATTGTCGTCGTCTGCGTATGGTCCCCAGACATTGGAAATGATGGCGGCGTATGTCATGACTTTTCCGGAATTCTGTGCCAGATAGGATACAATTTTGTATTCAATAGGGGTCAGATGAACCGGCTGTTTGTCTAAGGTCAGTTCCCGTTTGGAAAAATCCAATACCAGATCTTCGTAGCGATAGGGCCGGATATAAAGAGAATCTGTAGTATATAAGCGGTTGCTGTGTCTTAAGGAGGTACGGATGCGGGCAAGCAGTTCTGAGGTTCCGAATGGTTTGGTAATGTAATCATCCGCTCCCTGATCCAATGCGAGAACCTTTTCCTTTTCGGCACTTCGTGCGGAGATGACAATGATCGGGGTACTGGTCCAGGTCCGGACTTCCTGGATAATATCATTTCCATTCATATCAGGCAGACCAAGGTCTAAAATAATTACGTCTGGACATTGGGAATGGATCAGATTCAGTCCTTCTTTCCCGCAGTCCGCATACAGTACACGGTAATCCTGTTTTTTCAGGATCTTTCCTACAAAGGTCTGAATATTTTTTTCGTCTTCTATAATCAATACAGTGAATTTAGGCATAGTTTGCGTTCTCCTTTTCTTTTGGAAGGGTAAAGGAGAATTCGGCTCCTTTATCCAGATTGGCAGCGTGGATCACGCCGTCGTGAGCATGAATGATCGTCCGGCAGATAGACAGTCCGATGCCGATTCCTTTGTGTCCGTCAGCGGTATCAGAGCTGTACTGTCCGTCAAAAATAAAAGGGATCTGGTCGGGATCCAGTCCGATTCCATAGTCCCGGACTGCAAATGTGACACAGTCCGGCTGATCGGTGATCAAAAGGTCGATGGGATCAGAGCTCGAGGAATGGACATAGGCATTTTCCATCAAGTTGATCAGCACCTGTTCGATCAAAGTAGCATCCATTGGGATCATCAGAAAATCTTCCGGCATAGAAACCCGGATCTGGATTTTAGGAAGGCGTTTCTGAAGTCGGACAATTGATTCGGAGACGACTTCTTCCACAATTTCCTGCGACTTTTTGACTTTGCTGGATTCATTTTGAATCTTCGTTACAGAGAGCAGGTTTTCCACCATATTCAGCAGCCACTGTGCATCCTCGTTAATATTCGAAATCAGCTCCATACGTTCTTGCTCGGACATATTCTGGGCATCGTCCAGATAAGAGGCAGAAGAGCCGATTATGCTCGTCAGAGGGGTACGCAGATCATGTGATACGGCGCGCAGAAGATTGGCATGAATTTTCTCGCGCTCTGCTTCTGCAAGCTTTCGTTCCCGTTCGGAGGCAATGGCTTTTTGTTTTTTGAGCATACTGGCGGTCGCGCTGGTGATAAGAGAAATAGCCAGCATGCCGATAAATGTGACCGGATATCCGTCCAGTATGAAGTTTAGTTTGAAATAGGGATATGTAAAAAAATAGTTTGCTGCGATGACACAAAAAACGGAGGCGGCAGCACCATACCAGTAACTGGTCGTATTCTGAGCGATCAGGATCAGAGCCAGAATATAAATCAGGGCAGTGTTGACAGAATTTT
>ENA-OQNC01000083-OQNC01000083.1-human-gut-metagenome-genome-assembly--contig:-NODE-83-length-14248-cov-3.398839_pt1 | contig 14248 bp, 16 predicted proteins | sample MGYA00242626_ERZ504874 | MGnify/ENA primary metagenome ERZ504874 (study PRJEB26092, sample SAMD00036411) | human gut metagenome | host: Homo sapiens | study: EMG produced TPA metagenomics assembly of...
GTTTGTGGTATTCAGAATGACGCTGAATTTATGCCGGTTGAATGCAATATCATGGAAATGGCTGTTCTTGTCATGAGAGAACAGGCCGAAAGCAAAAATGCGCCCGTTCCACCATGTACTCACTTTATAAGAAGCCATAGTCTGTATGGTCCATCTTTTCTGAAAATCATAATTCACAAACTGATTCACCTCCGCCAGACGGTCGGGCAATTGATAAGGGAGCTGCACAAAGTAATCGGGTGTGTAATTGTAATTCACCCCTATCATATATCTATTCTTATACAGATAATTCAAGTCGAGCGAATAATTGGAACTTGGCTTCAGGTCGGGATTTCCATGAGCCTCGGTATAGCTGTCCACATACTGTATAATAGGTTGCAACTGCCAGTAAGCGGGATATTTACGATTACTGGTGAAAGACATTTGCAAGGTATGGCCATCTGCCGGAGTATAAGTTGTGTTTACAGTGGGATACAGCATCCAGCTATGACGTTCCCCGGCATGATAAAGCTCTGCGGCCAAGGAAACTTCGGCAGAGAACTTCTTCCCAAAACTATGTGAAGCGCCGGTGTACATATTCAGAGTATATTCTTTTCGAAGCAGTTTCTCGGAATTATCGGGAATCAAGGCTCCTGTTTCACCATCCCGATAGAACTGGTAGCTGTTATCGTGTGTGGCAGTGTACTTTACACCATAATTTATCTCGGTTCCACCTTGCAAGGAATGAAGCTGGTTGGCATAGAATAACCAGCGGTTGATACGTTGGTTGCTGTCATAATTCAATGTCCGGCTGACATCCTGCATATCTTTCTCCAGAAAGGTCTGTGACGGATTGGAAGAAAAAAAGGAAATCCATTCCTGCCGAAAGGCCGAAAGAAGATTGATAATCGGCCGCCACATTATGTAACTGGCGGTCACCGTCATCCGTTTTATCACTGTGGGCTGTTCCACGCATTTTTGTACAGTCCTGCCCATAGCGGTATTGTGTATTGTAAACCACACTCAACAAGTTCTTCTTCCCGAAATCATAATCCGCCCCCAAGCGGAGGTTATGCCGGCCGCCATACCCTTTAGCCTCTGTTTTCAAATCCAACTCGTGTACGTCCCCCGCCATAGTGTGCCATGACTGTTTGTCCAATCCGAAAGTGGTATGTTTGAACCCGTATGAATACATCACATCCGCCGAAAAGCGCCGGGAAGTGTAGAGCAAATTTCCACGGCCTGCAATGTCTTCCCTGCGGGACTGTTCATACATAGCCGCCACTTCACCGGACCAAGAAGGCTTCTGCCCGATATTCGATTTTAGAACAACATTCACCATGGCTCCACGAATGCGGTAACGTGCCGGAGCAGCATACATGATTTCCGCTTTCTCCAGACGACTGACAGGGGTATTCTGAAGCACGGACTTCAAATCGTCCTTGTCCAGTGTACTTACTTTTCCATTTACTACCAAAGTAATACTGCGCCCCCCCAAAGTGAGATTGCCATCTTGTTCCACGATGCCGGGCAGTTCCTTTACCGCCTCGTAGGCGTTATTCACCGGAAGCCGCTCTACCATACGGGGTAAGTCATAGACCAGCTTTCCCCGCTCGGCCTTTACCACCGGACGCTCCCCTTTGACCAACACCTCCGGCAATTGTTGGAAAAGGCTGTCCATATAGGTATAATTCACATCATTCTGCGCTTGTGCCGCAAATGCCGACAAGCATAAACAAAAGATAATCACTGTCCTCATCATCGTTTTATTTTTAGTGTCCATGCAAAGTAAAGGTGAAAAATGTGCCGTATGTGTTACCGCCGGCTTATGAAGTCTTATTTAGTGTTATCAAAAGAAAGAGAATACTTATTTTGTACCTATTTTTGCCAAACCATGAAGATACCGTTTAAAGCCATAGCCGCATTGATTATCCTTTCGCTGATAGGCGTCTTTGCCTATCAGGCATATTGGTTGACAGGATTATACACCTCGATGAAGAAGGATATGGACAATTGCCTGATAGAAACATTACAGGTGAGTGACTACAATGAAATGATGGAACGGTGCGACTCCGTGAAACGAAGCAACGAAACCATAAATGGCTATATCGAATCCAGTATCAATCTGGACAGCAGTGCTTTGATTACCAAAGTTATAGAAACCGAGCCTTTCAAACAGCAAAAAAGATTTGGTCTGGAAATCAATGAACCGGTATCTACTACCATCGACAAAAACGGTACACTGGAACTGCTCACCAAATACTTCCAACGGGGTATCCACAGCCAGTTGGACCTTTTCACGGAAATCAACCTGCACACTTTCGACAGCCTTTTTACAAGGACACTTGCCATGCGCGGAATCATCTACCTGCCTCACCGCATCGAAATAGTGAATTTACGTCAAGACAGCACGGTCGTACAAGGACTCAGCTCACCTCAAAAATACAGGCCGGGCAAAGAAGCAGTGAGCTACTATTACAATTATGACTTGTACAACAAAATGGCATACCGGTTATGGGTGGAACCGACAAATACCATCGTCTTGCAACAAATGAAGGGATACTTTATACCTCTTTCTTTATCATTATTATATTGGGGGTATCATTCTGGTTTCTTATCCGTATCATCTTAAGGCAGAAAAGTGTAGAAGAAATGAAAGAGGATTTCACACATAACATTACTCACGAACTGAAAACTCCGATAGCCGTAGCCTACGCCGCCAACGATGCATTACTGAACTTCAACGGAGCAGAAAACCTGACGAAACGACAGAACTATCTTCAGATTATCCAAACCCAGCTGAAACAGCTCAGCGGACTGGTGGAACAGATCCTTTCCATGAGTATGGAGCAACGGAAGAACTTCCGTCTGAACTATGAACCTGTCGAACTGAGGCCTATGTTGGAAAATCTGATCAGCCAACATAGATTGAAAGCTGATAAGCCGACTGAGTTCAAACTCATTATGGAAGAAAACATAACCCTACGTGCAGACCGCTTGCACCTGTATAACATGATCAGCAATCTGATAGACAATGCTATAAAATATTCCGATGAAAAGGCATATATTTACATTTCTGCAATACGCTGCAACAATCCATGCAACGGTGACCGTAACGCTTATGTGATGACTAAAGATACAAGACAAAGGAATAGGTATTCCTGCCGACAGACAAAAACATCTGTTTGATAAGTTTTATCGGGTTCCGACCGGTAATCTGCATAATGTAAAAGGATATGGATTAGGACTTTATTATGTAAGAACAATGATAGAACAGCATAAAGGAACTGTTTCCGTGGAAAGCAGCACAGGAAAAGGCAGTACCTTTACACTTAAAATTCCCGAATAAGCAAATGGAAAAGATACACGTTTTATTAGTAGAGGATGAACAGACTCTTGCCATGATTATCAAGGACACACTGGAAGAACAGGATTTTATCATTACTACCGCCGGAGATGGTGAAGAAGGCTTAAGAAAGTTTTTCGAACAGAAACCGGACGTATTGGTAGCCGATGTCATGATGCCCCGTATGGATGGCTTTGAAATGGTACGCCGCATCCGCCAATCGGATAAAGCAACCCCGGTATTATTCCTCACCGCCCGGTCTGCCATCAATGATGTAGTAAAAGGATTTGAACTGGGAGCTAATGACTATCTGAAAAAACCATTCGGTATGCAGGAGCTTATTGTACGCCTCAAAGCCTTGATGCACAAAGCTTTTGTGGAAAAAGAAATAACCAATACCTACACCATCGGAGGATATCAGTTCAACTCCGTCACCCAACAACTGGATTTTGCAGGGAACATACAAGAACTCTCCCACCGGGAATCGGAAATCCTAAAACGCCTGTGTGAGAACCGGAATGAAGTGGTGAACAGCCAAAGCATCTTGTTGGAGCTATGGGGAGATGACAGCTTCTTCAATTCACGCAGCCTGCATGTATTTATTACGAAATTACGCCATAAACTGTCCAAAGACCAAAGCATACGGATTGTGAATGTAAGGGGAATAGGTTACAAACTGATTATAAACTAACACTTCTTCCCTCTAATCAAGACTTTCTGCCCGCCGGACAAGGTAGTGGCAAAGATATAATCATCTCCTCCCTCTTTCAGTTTCAAACGTTTGCGAAGTTCCGCAACCGATAATGGAAAGTTGCGGATCGTAATATTCGCCTTGTCCATATCCATCAAGAACGCTTTCAGTTCCTTTTTTCCAAAACCCGATACGGCCTCAACCCGGAAACGACGTCCCGGAAAATCCGGAACCAAAGAAACAGAGGTATATAAATGGCTGTTGAGGTGAAGTTTCGCCACAGGATAGGTTTGTGTGAGAGAACGAAAAGCACCGGCTTTCAGTATAGCGGCATTCGGTTCATACAAATAAGTTCCGACTTCATCGGCCAAAAGACAGGGCGATGTTTTTTCCTGCTTCAAGGTAAAGGTGTAATGCCGGCTCTCCCCGTTGCCTGCAATATGTTCGCAATGGATGCTTACCTCCGATGAAACGGACTCTTTTTGCAGTATCAGCAATAACTCCTTGCACTCGTTATTCACAGCGACAATGTGTACCGCACGAACTGTTTTCAACTCGTTCAATGCCAATGACAGATCCAGCATAGGCGATAATTTCACCATCACTTTCTTTGCCTTATCAACCAGCAAAGGCTCCAAAACAGTAACATCCGGCTCGCAATCAGAGATGGCAACCGTCTTTCCACCGTGTCCGTCTCTTCTGGCAGGGTCTAAAAACAAGCAATCTACCGGAAGCATTTCCTGCAAATAGGATACCCCGTCCCGGTTGTGTATCCGAATGTGCCCCAACCCCAACAAAGGGAAATTATGCAAAGCCAGCTCACAAAGTCCTGACTGCCTTTCCACATAATCAGCCTGCTTGAAATTCCGGGAGATAAAGCTGCAATCAATACCGAAACCTCCGGTTAAATCGGCAAAAGTATCGCCTTCCAACAAAGAGGCCTTATACAAAGCAGTTGCTTCGGAAGAACATTGCTCCATAGACAAATGAGGGGGATACCATAATGCAGAAACCGGATACCATGAAGGTATCTTGCGGGCCGCCACCTGCCGTCCGGCAATTTGTGTGACAGCTGCCGCCATGTCTACATCGGGATATTTCTTACTTTGCAAAGCAAGTGTACGCGTATCGTCCTCTCTGTGTTCTTCGATGAAATGGAGTGTTTTTGTTGATATTTCCATCCTTTATCTAATTACTTTATAGTTCCGTTTTGCCTCTTCACGACTGCGGAAGTTGAAATGCCACCACTCACTGCGCAAAGGTTTATAACCCGCATCCGTCATGACCCGGCGCAGCAGCAAACGGTTTTTCCGTTCCTGCGCTGTAATGATTCCCTGCTGTACCATTGCCGCTTCGGTATCTATGTGTGCTTCCTTGCCCAAATGATCCACCTTGGTCCCCATAGGCAAAGGATTTCCTTTTTCATCTGCAATACTCACATCCACCGCCAAACCATAATTATGCAACCCTCCTCCCCGGGCCCGGATTGGATACATATATATTTTGGGTAAGTACCTTTTACCACATTCCACATTTTCTGCTGCACGGACATAGGACGGGCGGCATCATAAATAATCAGAGAATAACCGGGATACAACTCTTTCAACCGCTTTTGCGCTTGCAACAAGGCTTTGGCAGCCTCAGGATGAAGATAGGCCTCCTGCAAATCCTCATAAAGGACTTTCCCGGTAAAATTGTCGGCACGGGTATACATCAAATCTATTTTCAATGTCGGGTCCATCCGGCCTACATTCACCAATCCCAAAGAATCAAGATAATGCTCCATCCTGCTTTGCGAGAAAGCGGGACAGAGCATTATCAGCAATGATATAAAAATAAAAACAGACTTCATCTACAGCGGTATCTTTCTTACTATTATAATACAGACCTCAGTAACTCAGGAATCTCAATATTACAGCATTCCATCTCCTTCAGTATTTTCTTTCCTTCCGCCGTAAGCGAGAAATACATCTGGCGTTTGTCACAATCTCCCAAATTACGCTCTATATAGCCTTTATCCTCTACAGATCTGATAACCTTAGAAGTATTCGAATTAGAAAGCCCCAATTGCTCTGCTATCTCTCCCGAGGACAGGCGTTTCTTTCTGGAGAGACAGCACAGCAACATTCCTTCGTTCAGACAAAGGTGGTGCGCCTTTTCAAACCGTGTTTCAAATTCTGCAATAGCGCGATAGAGATCTCTTATTTTACATAAAGTTTCCATATTGCTCTTTCTTCTTGATGCTATTGCACAAAAGTACTTATTTTTTTCAATAAAAACTCCTTTAAAAGTATGTGCTGATTTTTGCAGCACATGAATTTCTTTTTTTTAGAGTAGCATGAAACAACAAGATTTGCAATGTATACAACAACTAAGTCAATGGTATTTTAGACAGTATTTTTTATAATGAATGTAACAACACGATTTCAGAAAGGAAGGTATGATAACTATGGAAATGACACTCAGATGGTATGGAGCTAAATTTGACACAGTGACTCTGAAGCAGATTCGCCAGATTCCGGGAGTAACAGGAGTGATCACAACACTGTATGATACAGCACCGGGAGAAGTGTGGAGCCGCGAACGTATTCGTGCAATGAAAGAAGAAGTAGAGGCAGCAGGACTTCATGTAGCGGGAATTGAAAGTGTAAATGTGCACGATGCAATCAAAACAGGCGCACCTGAGAGAGATCAGTATATCGATAACTACATCGAGACACTGGAAAACCTGGGAAAAGAAGACATTCACCTGGTGTGCTACAATTTCATGCCTGTATTTGACTGGACAAGAACAGAGCTGGCAAGAATGCGTCCGGATGGATCGACAGTACTTGCTTATACACAGGAAGCAGTAGATGCACTGGATCCGGAAAAAATGTTTGATTCTATCGCAGGTGATATGAACGGAACGGTGATGCCGGGATGGGAGCCGGAAAGAATGGAGCATGTCAAAGAACTGTTTGAGATGTACAAAGAGATCGATGATGAGAAACTGTTTGAAAACCTGAAATATTTCCTGGAGAGAATTATGCCGGTTTGTGACAAATATGACATTAACATGGCAATTCATCCGGATGATCCGGCATGGAGCGTATTCGGACTGCCTCGTATCATCATCAACAAGAAGAACATTCTCCGTATGATGGAAATGGTAGACAACCCGCACAATGGTGTGACATTCTGTTCTGGTTCTTACGGAACAAATCTGGAGAACGATCTTCCGGATATGATTCGTTCCCTGAAAGGAAGAATCCATTTTGCACACGTGCGTAACCTGAAATTCAACTCTCCGACAGACTTTGAAGAGGCAGCACACCTGTCTTCTGACGGAACATTTGATATGTATGAGATCATGAAGGCTCTTTACGAAATCGGATTTGACGGACCGATCCGCCCGGATCACGGACGTATGATCTGGGATGAAGTGGCAATGCCGGGATACGGACTTTATGACCGTGCACTGGGGGCAACTTACTTAAACGGCCTGTGGGAAGCAATCGAGAAAGGAGCCAGATAATCATGAGATTAAGTGCAGAAGGACTGAAAGACAGAGCAAAATGGGAAGAGGCGGGATACGCCCTTCCAAAATTTGACAGAGAGAAAGTGACAGAAGCGACAAAAGAAAATCCGTTCTGGATCCATTTCGGTGCGGGAAATATTTTCCGTGCATTTCAGGCAAATGTGGTACAGAACCTGTTGAATGACGGCATTCTGGATCGCGGTCTGATCGTTGCAGAGGGATTTGACTATGAGATCGTGGAAAAAATGAACCATCCTCATGATGATTACACAATTCTTGTGACACTCAAAGCAGATGGAAACATTGAGAAAACAGTAGTCGGAAGTGTGGTAGAGTCTTTGACTGTCAACACAGAAAATGCATCTGATTTTGCACGTCTGAAGGAGATCTTTGCCAAAGACTCCCTGCAGATGGTGACATTTACGATTACAGAAAAGGGATACAGCCTTGTAAACGGAAAAGGGGAACTGCTTCCGGATGTAGAGGCAGACTTTGTAAGCGGACCGGAAGCTCCGAAGAGTTACATCGGAAAAGTGGCAGCGCTCCTTTATGCGAGATATCAGGCAGGAGAAAAGCCGGTGGCAATGGTCAGCATGGACAACTGTTCCCACAACGGAGATAAACTGTATGCAGCGATCAATACATTTGCAGAGAAATGGGAAGAGAACAAACTTACAGATGCAGGATTCAGAGCATATGTAAACTGTAAAGAAAAAGTGACATTCCCATGGACCATGATCGACAAGATTACACCACGTCCGGATGCTTCAGTAGAAGAACTTCTGAAAAAGGATGGAATTGAAGAGCTGGATCCGGTGATCACATCCAAGAATACGTATGTGGCGCCATTTGTAAATGCAGAAGAGTGCGAATATCTTGTCATCGAAGATGCATTTCCGAACGGAAGACCAGAACTGGAAAAAGGCGGCCTGATGTTTACAGAGCGTGAGACAGTAGACAAAGTGGAGAAGATGAAAGTCTGCACCTGCTTAAATCCTCTGCATACAGCGCTGGCAGTATTCGGATGTCTGCTTGGATATGAAAAAATCTCGGACGAAATGAAAGATGAGGAACTCAAAAAATTAGTGGAGACAATCGGATACAAAGAAGGTCTTCCGGTTGTAGTCAATCCGGGAGTACTGGATCCGAAAGAGTTTATTGATACAGTTCTTCAGGTTCGTGTTCCGAATCCATTTATGCCGGATACTCCGCAGCGTATTGCAACAGATACTTCTCAGAAACTGGCAATCCGTTTTGGAGAGACGATCAAAGCATATGCAGCATCCGACGAACTGGATGTCAAAGACCTGAAGCTGATTCCGCTTGTATTTGCGGGATGGCTGCGTTATCTGATGGGCGTAGATGACAGCGGAAAAGCATTTGATTTAAGTCCGGATCCGCTGCTTACAACTGTCTGCCCATATGTTGCAGACCTGAAGTTGGAAGAAGGACAGGACGTAGAGAGCGCAGTATCAGAAGTGTTGAAGATGAAACAGATTTTCGGTGTGGATTTATATGAAGCAGGACTTGCAGAACTTGTATGTGGATACTTGAAAAAAATGACAAAAGCACCGGGAGCTGTTCGTGAAACACTCAAAAAATACGTGTAGGAGGAAGCGGTATGAAAGCATTTATGGATCAGGATTTCCTTCTGGAGACGGAAACTGCGAAGATGCTGTATCATGAGTATGCAGCAAAGATGCCGGTTTTGGATTACCACTGTCATATCAGTCCGCAGGAAATCGCAGAAGACAGACAGTTTGAAAATATTACCCAGGTATGGCTGGGAGGCGACCATTACAAATGGCGTCAGATGCGTTCGAATGGAATCGAAGAGCGCTATATTACAGGAGATGCGTCCGACAGGGAGAAATTCCAGAAATGGGCGGAGACTCTGGAGCGCGCGATCGGAAACCCGCTGTATCACTGGAGTCATCTGGAGCTGCAGCGTTATTTCGGATATCATGGCGCATTAAATGCGAAGACAGCAGAAGAAGTATGGAATCTTTGCAATGAAAAACTGCAAAGCCCGCAGATGAGTGCAAGAAATCTGATCCGCCAGTCCAATGTGACATTGATCTGTACAACAGATGATCCGGCGGATGACTTAAGATGGCACAAACAGTTAAAAGAGGATGATTCTTTTGAAGTGCAGGTACTCCCTGCATGGAGACCGGATCTGGCGATGAAGATTGAAAAGCCGGGATTTGCCGCATACCTGAAAAAACTGGGAGAGGCAGCCGGTATGGAAATTCATTCCTTTGCAGAGATGAAGAATGCCCTGACAAAGCGCATGGAATTCTTTGATGAGATGGGATGCCGCGCATCGGATCATGGACTGGACTATGCCATGTATGTGCCTGCTTCCGAGGAAGAAATCGAAGCCATCTTTGAAAAAGGAATGGCAGGAGAGCCGATCAGCAAAGAAGAAGAATTAAAATATAAGACTGCATTTATGCTTTATGCAGGAAGAGAATATCATCGTCTGGGATGGGCAATGCAGCTTCATTACGGATGTAAACGTGACAATGACGTAAAACGTTTCCGCAAGCTTGGACCGGATACGGGATTTGACTGTATTGACACTTATACGCCATCTGCACAGCTGGCAGATCTGCTCAATGCACTGAATGTAACAGACGAGCTGCCAAAGACGATTCTGTACAGTCTGAATCCAAACGATAATGCAGCCATCGGAACGATCATCGGATGTTTCCAGGATGCCGGTGTCGTAGGAAAGATCCAGCAGGGAAGCGCATGGTGGTTCAATGACCACAAGCAGGGGATGATCGATCAGATGACATCCCTTGCCAACCTGGGACTTCTCAGTAATTTTGTGGGAATGCTGACAGATTCCAGAAGCTTTTTGTCTTATACAAGACATGAGTATTTCAGACGGATTCTCTGCAATCTCATCGGCGGATGGGTAGAAAACGGAGAGTATCCGGCAGATGAAGAGATTCTTGGAAGAATTGTGCAGGATATCTCTTACAACAATGCAGTAAGATATTTTGGATTTGAGGTATAAATAAAAAGAAAAATGAGGAAAGAATCAAAAACAGGTTCTTTCCTCATTTTTAAATTAATTTCCCAGTTCATTCTGAATCCGTTGTTTGGTATCCAGGATTAGATGGGTAAACTGTTCCATCCGTGCGTCATCCATCCGGTCTTTCGGTGCAGATACGCTGATGGCATACGAGGGTTTTCTGTGAAGGCCTTTCAATGAGACGGCGATACAGCGCACACCCAGTTCATTTTCTTCGTTATCCATGGCATAGCCGTTTTTGCGGACATCTGCGATCAGATTTTGAAATTTGACGAAATCGACAACGGTGTAATCGGTGAGCTTTCGAATTTCGCTGTGATCCCAGATTTCTTTTACTTTTTCATCTTTCATATCTGCCAGCAGCGCTTTTTCCAACTCCGGAGCAGTACAAAGGAATTGATTTTCCGACCATAGAGATTAACCGCACGGAATTGTGGGAAGCCTCTACTTTATCAATATATACTGCATTCAGACCATCCAGCTGGACCAGGTGGACCGTTTCATTGGTCTGTTCTGCAAGTTCTTTAATGTAAGGGCGGATCAGATCGATGATATTATTCTGGGCCAGAATCTGGTTGGCGATTCCACAGAATTTAAATGTCAGACTGTATTTCAGTGTCTCCGCATCCTGCTTTGCATATTCCATACAGATCAGGGAGTTTAAGATACGGTGGACGGTACTTTTATTGAGATTTAATTCCTTGCTCAGTTCCAGAAGTCCGATCGGACCGGTACGGGCAAGGCATTCTATGGTATGGAAAATACGTTCCGATACCTGTATTGGGTTTTTTTCTTCCATAAGATCACTCCTGTAAAGTCCGGTGCTCAAAAGAGCGCCGAGTATCATTCAGTGGTTATTGTAGCACAGTTTGGGAAGAAGAGTAAATAAAAAAATAGTAAAGTAAAAAAATAGCAAAGAATAGGCTTGACAATCCACTAGAAAGTGAGTATAATCAAAATTAAAGAGTTCATATTACGAAACATAGTTCCATAATGTGAAACAAACAACGTGATTCAGTGATAAGGAGAATGACCATGAACGAAGTATTAGAAAAGATTCAGAAAATCGGGATTGTTCCGGTTGTTGTATTAAATGATGCGAAAGACGCAGCACCTTTGGCAAAGGCACTCTGTGACGGCGGACTTCCATGTGCAGAAGTGACATTCCGTACAGAAGCAGCAGAAGAGTCTATCCGCATTATGGCAGAGCAGTTCCCACAGATGCTGGTAGGGGCAGGTACTGTTCTGACAACAGAGCAGGTAGACCGTGCAGTTGCAGCAGGAGCAAAATTCATCGTAAGTCCAGGATTAAATCCAAAGGTTGTAAAATACTGTATTGAAAAAGGAGTTCCGGTGACACCGGGAACAGCAAATCCAAGTGATGTAGAGCAGGCAATCGAGCTTGGATTGGAAGTTGTGAAATTCTTCCCGGCAGAAGCAGCCGGCGGACTGAATATGATCAAGTCCATGGCAGCACCTTACACAAATATGAAATTTATGCCGACAGGCGGAATCAATGCAAAGAACATCAACAGCTACCTTGCATTCCCTAAGATCCTGGCATGTGGCGGAAGCTGGATGGTAAAAGGAGATCTTGTTGCAGCAGGAGAATTTGATAAGATTACAGAGCTGACAAAAGAAGCAGTGATGACAATGCTTGGATTTGAACTGAAACACATCGGAATCAACTGTGAAAATGAAGAAGAGGCTGAGAAAACAGCAGGAACATTCGCTTCTTTATTCGGATTTGAGAAGAAGAGCGGAAACAGTTCTGTATTTGCAGGAAGTGCTGTAGAAGCAATGAAGAGCCCATACCTTGGAGCAAAAGGACACATTGCAGTAGGAACAAACAGCGTAGATCGTGCAGTAAATTATCTGGAGTCTCAGGGCGTAGAGTTCAATATGGACAGTGCAAAATACAAAGACGGAAAACTTACAGCAATTTACTTAAAAGAAGAAGTTGCCGGATTTGCAGTACATCTTGTACAGAAATAAAAATTATTAAAGGAGAATAATAATGAGTAAAAAGTAGTTACATTTGGAGAAATTATGTTAAGACTTGCACCAGAAGGATATTATCGTTTTGTGCAGGCAGATACATTTGGAGCAACATACGGCGGTGGAGAAGCAAACGTAGCAGTTTCTCTGGCAAATTATGGATTTGATGCTTCTTTCGTAACAAAACTTCCGACACATGAGATCGGACAGGCAGCAGTAAATTCTTTGAGAAAATACGGTGTGGATACATCCAAGATCGCACGTGGAGGAGACAGAGTAGGTATCTACTTCCTGGAGAAAGGTGCTTCTCAGAGACCATCTAAAGTAATTTATGACCGTGCAGGTTCTTCTATCTATACAGCATCCAAAGAAGATTTCAACTGGAAAGAAATCTTTGAAGGAGCAGAATGGTTCCACTTTACAGGAATCACACCAGCACTCAATGACAATGTAGCAGAAATCTGTCTGGAAGCTTGTAAAGCAGCCAAAGAGATGAATGTGAAGATTTCCTGTGACTTAAACTACAGAAATAAACTGTGGAGCAAAGCAAAAGCAGGAGAAGTAATGGGTGAACTTTGCAAATATGTGGATGTATGTATTGCAAACGAAGAAGATGCAGCAGATGTATTCGGTATTCATGCAGCAAACACAGATGTAACTGCAGGAGAAGTAAATCACGAAGGATATAAAGATGTAGCAAAACAGCTTGCTGACCGTTTCGGATTTGAGAAAGTTGCAATTACACTTCGTGAATCTATTTCAGCAAATGACAATAACTGGTCTGCTATGTTATATGACGGAACAGACTATTTCTTCAGTAAAAAATATAAGATGCATATCGTAGACCGTGTAGGTGGCGGAGATAGCTTCGGCGGCGGATTGATCGCTGCAACACTGAGCGGATATGATTCACAGGCTACCATTGAATTTGCAGTAGCAGCATCCTGCCTGAAACACTCCATCGAAGGTGACTTCAACATGGTTTCTATGGATGAAGTTGCCAAACTGGCAGGAGGAGATGCTTCCGGACGTGTACAGCGCTAAGCACTTTTGGAAGAATATAAATAAATAAGCCATAATCGACTATTTTGTTGCCAATATACGCCGGGACAGATTTTTCTGTCCCGGTTTTTCAGTTTTCCTTACAGAAGAGATTGACAATATTCTTTTTGTATAGTACTATTATCTCACAAAACCGAAACGTTTCGGTTAAGGAAAAGGAGGAAAGAGATATGCCATTAGTAACGTCGGAAAAAAATGCTTTCAGACGCACAAAAAGGTGGGTATGCAGTGGGAGCATTCAATGTAGAAAATATGGAGATGGCAAAAGCTGTGATCGCGGCGGCAGAAGAGATGCGCTCGCCGGTTATGCTGCAGACTACTCCATCTACGGTCAAGTATGGATCTTTGGAAACATTTGCAGCAATTGTAAAAGCAGAGGCTTCTAAGACCGATATTCCGGTCTGTCTTCATCTGGATCACGGCAACAGCTTTGAAATGGCAGCAAGGGCATTAAAAGCCGGATACACCTCTGTCATGATCGATGGCTCTAAAGAGGTAATTTGAAGCCAATGTAACACTTTCCCGAAGAGTGGCCGAGATCGGCCCATGCTAGTGGGAATCCCGGTAGAGGGAGAGTTGGGAACCGTGGGCGCAAGGAAGATAACC
>ENA-OQNC01000084-OQNC01000084.1-human-gut-metagenome-genome-assembly--contig:-NODE-84-length-14206-cov-2.662689_pt1 | contig 14206 bp, 15 predicted proteins | sample MGYA00242626_ERZ504874 | MGnify/ENA primary metagenome ERZ504874 (study PRJEB26092, sample SAMD00036411) | human gut metagenome | host: Homo sapiens | study: EMG produced TPA metagenomics assembly of...
ATTTCCAGATATTCTTCCATGGCAGAAGCAGCATACGGTTCGGTTCCATGCCCGGAAGTGCTGTTACCGCACCTGTCAGAATCGCAATAATATCTGCATCACTGCCTGCATTATCTGTAATCAAGTCGAGCTTGCTATACACATGGGCAACCAGATATTCAAGTGACTGGTCAATCTTACTCTTTGCATTTCCGGCTTTGATTTCCAGATGCTCACCGTCTACATAGAACTGTGCCCCCTCGATGGCATTTTGCAATTCGCTCATGGCACTCAGCTCATATTTTCCGGCTTCGTCCTGCTGGTCACTTATGATTTTCTGCACAGTTTTTGGAAGCTGGCTTACATTTCTCTGCTTTACATACTTGCGAATTTTCATAGCAGATTCCAGAGATTCATAGTAAGGTGTGTCAGCCAGGACCACGATTGCTTCGTTGCCTTTGGATTCTGCCATCAGACGATAATCCATTTTTTCAATAGCATCGGTAGCAACAGTCAGGAAACGTAGACGCATACCGCCTGTTGCCACACCGACAGTAATACCATCTACCATTTGGTCGAAGGCAAAGTCATATTTTCCATAACGGAACTTCTTAGTTGTGAAAATATCACCGTAAATCATCTGAGCAATACGCTCTACGATAGAAGCGGTATCCACATTTGTATCTCTAATTTCACGCTGAATGTCCTGTTCTTCGTCAGTCAGGAAGTTATAAGTATCACCGGTTCTGCCGATATAGTTTTGGCTCATCAGACGATCAAGGCATCCACGGACAGCTTCACGCATGATAATCTTATCCACACGAATATCGTCTGCCATAAGGATAACGATATTGTCCAAATTAGAAGGAATATCATCAATATATCGAATCAAGTACAGAAGTTTCAGCACATCCACATCCTGCTGTTCGATGCCATCGCCGTTGTCGGCTGCTTTCTGACAACGCTCAATTACACGACGGATTGAACCATCCAGAAAAGTATGTACGGTATCATAAAAACGGAAGAATGGAACAAGTGCGTATTCATCCTTCTCCTGAATTTTCTGTGCAGCTTCCTGGAAACCGGACAGCATGGAACGCTCACCACCAGACAGGTGCTTACCGGAATTTCCATGTTTCCGGATTTCAGCAAATACCTTCTGCATGATGATAAACTGATACGGCACGAACGGGAAGTTCTCGGTAAATTCCCTTGGGCCGGAATAACCTTTAATATCCAGAATGGAACCGTTAAAGCTGAACAGGTTACGAAGAACAGAATCATTCTGCTCATAAACATCTTCCAGATTTTTAGCTGCTTCTGGTTTCTTTTTCAGAATACGTTTCTGGATGACTTCATCCACAGAGGAAGATGATAAACTCAGTCTTGTCTTAAAACGAGCCTGAATACGGGAGAACTCATCGGCACGAACTTTGATGATTTCATCAATCGCTTCCTGTCCGGTGCAGATCACCCAAATCTTTCCTTCACACTCACTTCCGATTTTTTCTGTCAAAGACTGGAGGTTCAAAAGCATATCGGTGTCTGTGCCGACATACTGACCAACTTCGTCGATCATAAACAGCAGACGGAAGTTCGCTGGTTTAGTATCCACATAGGCTTTCATATCTTCCACAAGCTGAGCAATAGATATTTCTGTTGCAGTTTTATCATTGAACCATGCCTTGGCATCGTCCTCACTCATATCCAGAACTTCCATTAAAGTCGGAATAATAAACTTTCCATTGAATGCAAAGGCACGGCGCATTTCCATCCAGGACTTGCCTTTCTTTTCTTCAAAGACTCTGCGGAACTCCTCCGTTTTTCCCTGCTGGTCGATATAACGCTCCATCATGGCAACTTTCAGATTTTCTCCGTAAAATCCCAGATGGTTATAGAACATCTTCGCAAAAACACGAAGTACAGCTGTCTTATCTTTATTGCTGAATCCCTCAATATCAATATTAAACAGAATTGTCTCCGTTGTTCCCTTTGTAGCACGGTCAATCAGCATAAAGGTTGCCGGATCGTCCTCAAACTTTTTACGAAAACGTTCTACACTCCGAATACCTTTTACCTCTTTATTTTCCAGAAGGTAGGAAAGCATTTTCAGAAAGTGAGATTTACCACTTCCAAAGAAACCAGAAATCCAAACCCCCATATCAGCCGTAGGCTGGTCAAAGGCATCTCCATAATAGTTGAAGAAAGTGATGAAGTATTTCTTCAATTCTCTGGTAATGACATATTCATTTAACTCCTGCTCGATTACATCATCAGCAGCCTGATCTACTTTAATTACACCATTGATTTTGCGGTTGATGTCATCCGCAAACATATCTCGAATCATCATGGTTTTATCCCCCTTAATCTATGACATTGAATGCCCGGTAATAATCATTTGGTGTCAGACGATTGAACAGTTTTACATGATGACCATCGAACTCACCCGGATACATAACCAAAATCGGAACATCCGAAAAATACGGTTGCAAGGCTTCCAGTAACGTATGGATTCTCATAAATGGAAACACCTCGCCTACACCTGTCAACATCAGCACATCACCTGGTTCGTGTGGCTCATACTGAATTTTATCAATGAACTCTCCATTGCCGATTGCGGAATTCAGCTGCTCCAGAAGATAAGCACTCCCGTCAGCTTCTTCCATATCTGGAATTGCATCTGTGATGTCCATATCATCGCAGATAGAGAGAAATGTTTTATATAAATTACAAACGATCAAATGGCAATCTAAGGACTGATCAGTTTCCAGCTGATTCACAAAATGGCGGACAACCATTTCATTTTCAGGTTCATAACAAAAGATTCTGATATTCACTTCATTGCTCAGTCCCTTGCCTTCCAGGAACTCCGGTTCCTGGATCAATGCCCGAACTTTGTCCAGGCGCTCTTTTATTTCACTCATCGGGTTACCTCCTACACAAAGCAATTAAACGCCGGCAGTATTGTCATATCGCCATTGCTTCTGATGGCATTTTCCAAAACAGGATGCAGCCATACTGGATTCAAATGATCTGCCTTGAGATTATCGAGATATTCTGTTTCGACAAGCACTCTGGCAATAATCTGTTTAACTTTGTTATTGTACTATCGCTCCAGGAAGCCACGGTATCATTCTGCTCCTGCAAGCGCATAAAAAATGTATTCAAATCAATCTTACCAAAAGACGTGTCCCTTAATCTGTACTTCTCGCCAATGACGGTCAGCATAAATTCCCAGACCAGTCGGCTTTGCTTCATTAACGCATACAGACAAATCTGTTTTGCTACATCAGTTGGTTGTGACGCAATCGCAGAAACCAGAGAATCATCTTCCAGAGCATGAAGCCGTTTGATGCAGGCTTTCGCCATGCGTGTGATAGATTTTTCCGTTGGGTACTGGAAGAGATTCTGCTCTACAATTTCTTTTACAATCGCATCATTGGAAATTCCTTCTACCATTAGCTTTGCGGTAGAACGCATTTCGTAGAAAAGGAACGGCTCTCTGGTCAAAGACGCAATATAAGGATAAGAATGATCCATGTTCCCGTACCTCCTTACTGCTCCTCTTTTTTATCAGGAACAAATTCCATGATATCTCCCACATCACAATTCAAAGCAGAACATATCTTTGACAGAATCTCTGTACTTACATTTTCATCTTTTGATAATCGAGACATCGTTGTTGTACTAACTCCTGTCATTGCACGCAAATCTTTCTTCATCATTTCTTTATCAATTAACAATTTCCACAATTTCTTGTAACTAACTGCCATTTTTTCACCTCAATCTTATTTGCTTGAAATATCTGTTCACATGGTATTTATCATCATATCACAAAAATGCGTTTCAAACAATCTAATCCATCAAAAATCAAAATTTAATTCTGAAATATCGCATTTAAAATCACAAGAAACACATCTTAACAAGACAAGCTGAAAGTACAAATGCCACTATATATCCGATTCCACAGAAAAATTTTATCTCGTTTATTTTCTCTGATTGCAATTTTATTCTTTTTTTCAGTTTTTGCACTTCCTTCTCAGCTATCTTTCTATTCTGTTCCGCTTGATTACTTTAATGACTGTAATTGTTTTTCTGCTTCTTTTTGTTTTCTATATGCCTCATCAACAGCTTGCACAGATGATTTATTAACCTGTATCTGCAATTTAGCGTTCTGGTCCCGAACGTCTTTTATTTCTTCTTCGAGCTGCTCTTGCTCGCTCCTGCTCTTCAATCCGTTTCTGTTCCTCAAATCGTCGTTGTTCTTCTGAAGCGATTGATTCAGCTTCTGCGTTTCGGACAGTTCGGTTGTCAAACGATGAATTTCGTCGTTTAATTTCCGAATTTCGTCTTGCATTTCGTGATTCTCGAAGAATAGATTCTGTTTTTCCATTTTCAGCTTGTGTGTCCTTTCCTGAAATTTCTGGATAAACTCGTTCATCTTCTGATTTCTCACCTGTAATTCGTCCCTCTCCACCGTCACTTTCTCCAGCGTTTCTGCCTGCTCCTTCGCAAGCAACTTCCACTTGTCGGTAGTATACAGCGAGTTCTTCGTCTGATCCGTTTGTTCGTTCTGCTTCGGCTCGTATCCTTTCGTAATTTCCATTAAATTCATTTTCCAATCCCTCCTTACTGATATCCAGATGAAATGTTTTTGACAAATTGCTGTCTCGCACCTTCTTCCCGTCCTGGTTCTGAAAAGTGATGTGCTTCCGTTTCTCTGACCAGTTTACATTCCATCCAAACTGTTTCATTTTTCTATAAACTTTTCTTTGCTGATACAATTTTCCATTGCCTTTAATACTGCCATTGCACAGTCCGCTACAAAGCTGCCTTTACCTGCTGTCGGAACAGGTTATATTTGTCTTTGCTCCATGCAATGACTTCCCCTTTTTCAATCTGACTTCCATCAAAATGTTTTCCTTTTTCAGCAACGGACAAGCCACGTTCTCGGCACATCTGATTGGTAAGCTGTTTCATACGTTCCAGATCCTTTTTGGTGTTATGCAGTTTTCTTCCATCTTCATAACTCACTGAATTAGTAACCAGATGGCAGTGGATATGATCTTTATCCTTATGCACAGCCACTAAGGTCTGGAATCCACTAAACCAATTTTCTGCAAACTCCTTCCCAAATTCTAATGCCTGCTCCGGAGTAATCTGCTCGTCCTTATGCCAAGAAATAATGTTGTGAGCGTACATTCTCCCAGAATCTTTATCCCATAACTTCTTTTCCTCTAAAAATGTTCTGTACACTAGATCATAATTGATCTCGTCATGACAGTACGGGCCTGTTACACAGGTAAATAATTCGTTGGTCTTGTCCTGTCGCAAAACATATTCGATGCAGTTTCTCATTGCTCCATGTGTATTTGTCCGCTTATTAATCGTCTTATTAATAGCCATATCTTTTCACTCTCCTTCCGGTACTTAAGAATATTTTTATTGAGGAAATACAACGTACTATCATTTGGAACTTCTCCATCTGTATGCAGCTTTCTTGCAATCTGATTAATATTTGTAGTAGCTCCACGAAGCTGACTGAGAATATCTGCAAACAGCTGGTTCAATCTTTTCAGTTCTTCCACTTCCTCTGTAGAAGCTATCTTCAAATCTGCGATTGCTTTTATTACAACTTCCTGCTGTGTTCTTCCGGATTCTTTCACTTTGTTTTGAAGCAGATTATATTCCTCGTTATTCATCCGTATGGTTACTGTATGATTTCGTTTTCTCATAGGCTTTTGTCTCCTTCCTTGCTTCATTTTCATTCTTTATCAACAGACACAGCGTTTCGGCTAAAATTTACAGGGATTCCATAAGGGGCAACGCCCCTTTGGTGGGTGCAGGGTGAAACCCTAGTCAATCAGTAAGTGTTCCGTAGGAATGTCCGGTGGACATTTCGCAGGAATACTTACGCCATTGACGTGCCGGGGTTACAAGGGGCGGAGCCCTCTGGCAAGTTTAGGGACAGCCCAAAGGCTGGCTCCGGTGCATAGTGGATTGCCACTTTGCGAAACTTGCCTGTCATCTCCCCACCACTGAACCGACACCCACCAAGCCATATTTTCCACCCTACGTTATCAGATCAAAATGGAGATGACGGTGGTTTTGTGGTGCAGGGACAGACTGTGGAAGAAAGAGAAAAGCTCCCATTTCGATAGATTTTCTCTTTCTGAAACAGGCTGTTCATGCATCACTCCGATGCAAAGAATCGGACAATCATGTGCCGTATCCGGCACTCTATTCTTTTCTTCGCCTTGCTTGTTCAATCCACCCATCTACCAACGCTTTTCTGTTATATTATCCTGTTATTTCTGTCTTTCTTTTTCTGGATCTCTTTCCATTTCTGCTAAAAGACATAAAAATAGCAGTCATAAACATTCCTCCAATTCATAATGTCTGAAATGCCACCACTGCCATTGTCTTTTTCTGCTATTCTGTTTTTGTAAAGCTATTCCTTACTGTCAGTCTGTTTTCCTGTTACTGCTATTTCATAACTATCTAAAAACTGTCTGCAAAATCCAATGCTGCATCCATATCAGCTTCTTTCTCCCAGTCCAGATTATCTTCTGCGATCTCTCCATCCGTTTTCTCCATTGTTAGTGTTCTGTCTGGCAGATTAATTTCTCCTACCGATTCTTTTACAAACGGTACAAGCATTTCCATCAGATTCTTCGCTATAGCCATCGGGGCAGATTCTTTCACTCCATCCCGGACAGCTGTTTCCACTCTTTCTAGAAAAGCATCTTCCTTTTCTCTGGTTTCCAGATACGGATCTGCTTCATTCCTGTACTCTCTGGAAAAATAATCGTTTAAAGCAACTACAACTGCTCTGGTGTACGATTTATATTTTTCCCTGTCCATCGTCTGCAAATATTCCCATGCCTGCCTGTCCTGTTCATCACAAAGATTCAAACGGATATTTGTGTTGATGATTTTCCGTTCTTTTCTCATACAAGCATCCCTCCGTTTCTCTGGATTTTCCTTACGGTCATTGCTTCATAGCCTTTCGCTGTGGCACAGATGTCCCGTACAATTGTCACCCGGCTCTTGTCATATTCTCCAAAATTCTGGATCATACAACCGCCACCGCCGACCACATACAGACGCATCAGTTCTGGATTATATTCCCGTTCTCTCAGCTTATGAAAGATTTCTTTCGTATAATCTCCGGCAGCTTTACGAATGACTGTCAGATATTTCTCACCAATATCTGCTGTCCCGGTACGGATCACCTGCTCAATCACCAGATCATCCACCACTGTTCCCAGTTCTTTCAACAAAGATTCCCTGACTGCAAGCACACACTGGTGCGTTCCATATTTCTCTGTAAAGCATTTCTTCTCTAATGGACGGGAATTATTGATATACATGATGTTCATTGTCCCGTTTCCAATATCCACAAGCATGTTGATTCCTTTAAAATCCTGTAAACGGTAAAAAGCTGCTGCAAATCCCTGTGGGTAAATATCAGCTCCTGCAAACTCTACATGATATTCTTTATTGCGGAATGTAAAATCCACACATTCATTCTGGAGAAGATATTTCTGGAAATCTTCTTTCTGTGTAGCTACCCAGGTAAGTGGAAGTCCGGCTGCAATGTGTACCTTTGCCCGGTTCATACCTTTCCCATCCAGTTCCCTTGCGATAGCCGCCAGTGTCAGCACATAATAGTCCTCGTCCTGCGTTTTCTCTGCACAGAACTCCTTGTGTTCCTCTCCGATCTGGTAATACATGCCATTGTAAACAAGAAGATTATTCTGGAAGATTGGCTCCTTGTCATATCTGGCTACACCGGATGGAAAGCATCTGGTAGCTGTTTTCATGTTTCCATAACCATGATCAATCCCGATCACCATAACTGTTTCATTTCTGTTATTTTTCATCATTCTCATAATCATACCTCATTCTTTCTTTTCTTATCCAATCCTATTAATACTTACGTGAATTGATAAGATGGATATTTTATTTACTGATTCTTTAATAATTCATATTTAGTAACATAGATTATTAATAGCAACGATTTGTCCAGTATGGGATTTACCATATCTGGTTTTCCTATTTTCTGATGTTCGGAGATAGAAATTTCCTATGACCTGATTGTCCAAAATTGGACTATCTACCCTTAGGCACTTCTCTTCTCCACTTAATCATTTTCTTCTCCTAATGGAACTTCCCGGATAATATATTCGGTATCGCCATAAAAGCCATACTCATTACGCAATCTATGACGTTCCACATATCCATGATGCTCTAATTCCTTAATTGCAGAACGAACAGAATCAATCCCATCTCTGCTCAATGTTGCCAGTCCTTGCATATTGTAATTCCAGTCATCTGGCAAACTTAACATCAGCGATAATAGACCTTTCGCTTTCAATGTCAGATTCTTATTCTTGAAATGATGATTACTCATTACCGTAAAATTCTTAGTTCTCTCTACACGAAAAATCTGTGCCATGCTCCCATCCTCCTTTCCAGTTCAAAAGAAAAAGACGCAAGCCATATCTTATGACTCACGTCTTACTTCGCTCACAATATTCTATTTTTATCAGTTACCTGCCAGATTAGTTACTGGCAATCCTTATACATAAATCAATTCTTTCAGAATAATCTCTTCTGCAATCGCTCTGTGCTGATTGGCAGCTCTTACCCATGCCATCTGATCTTTCTCCTTATCCGGCAGTAGTTCTTTTTCTTCCAACTGTTTCAGAATCACTTCTTCCCGTTCCCTGGCTGCCTTGTCCACTTCCAGAAGATGCTCTCCAATCGTATCCTGCAGAAGCATCACCTGATAGGTTGAATTTCGATGGTTTTCAGATAATCTCTGCGAAGAAAACCATACTTGCCAAGTTGCTCCATCTGCTCACCGGTATTTATAGGTGAGATTCGGGATCAGATATCCATTTACATTTGTATACGTTAATTTCATTTTATTAGCACTCTCCATTTCTCATCATTTTTTGACCACAAATTTACGACATTTACGACAAATCTGACACTGCTTTACAATACCAGACAAAATGACTGATGCCCCGGAAAGCCTGTAAAACAGGCACTTCCGGGACACACAAGACAGGACAAAAATCAACTTCCATTATCAAGAGGTGAGTGCTAATTTTTTTGTTGAAAAATTTGTGATATTAAATAAAAATCAACTCCACCCTCTATCTTTCATCCCCAAACGTTTGTCCAAATTTCTATTTCATTACAGTGTTTTTATGATACGCTTGTTTTATGCAGCATATTACTATTATGTATTTATCAGGGAGGGTTTTACTATGCAGATTAAATTACAATCTGACAATTATCATGTACTTTTAAACACACTTGGTGCCGAATTAAATTCCTATTCCAATCCATCCGGGAATGAATACGTATGGAATTCTGATCCCACTTACTGGCTTCGATCTTCTCCGCTTCTTTTTCCGACTGTGGGAAATGTCCGCAACGGAGAAACTGTTATCAAGGATCATATATACCAGATGCCCAAGCATGGTTTTTGTAAAGAATCTGAATTTGAAGTAACAGAACAGACTGAAGATTCCGTCACTTTTTTACTTAAAGCAAATGAAGAAACATTAAAACATTATCCTTATGATTTCGAACTTTACCTGTCATATCATCTGAATGGCAGTACCCTGTCTATGGACTATAGAGTAATAAACAAAGATTCCGACCTTATGTATTATCACATTGGTGCACATCCCGGTTTCATGTGTCCGGTCAATAATGGAGAAAATATTGAAAATTGTATTTTAAGATTTGAAAAAGAAGAGAATTTTATTTCTTATGAATATGATATAAAGAATCTGGAATTTAATTTTGATCACAAAGTATCCCAGAAAACAGAAGGCAACACACTTCCTCTCACAATTTCCATGTTTGATCAGGATGCTGTTTTCTTTGAACACACGAATTCACACCGCGTTTCTTTCGTAAATGCAGTTACAGGAAAAGGTGTTTCCGTATATTATCCTGATTTTGAATCCCTTGCAATCTGGACACCGGCCGGAGGAAAGGCTCCGTTTCTCTGTCTGGAGCCATGGAACGGTTCCGGCATTTTTCATCAGGATGATGATATTTTTGCGCATAAACATGGAATCCTCACGCTGGAATCTGGAAAAGAAAAAACATATCATCTTGAGATTTCTCTGATAGAATAATCTTTTATTCTTCAGTTTTCAGGTTCCACATGACCTGTATTGCACCATCCATCACATGGAATTTCTTAAAATAGGCTTCCTCCTTTGGGATCCACATATTCTGAAATTGTTTTGCCTTTTCCGGGCCATTGCGCTTTTTTATATTTTCCATCTGATCTTTGGGAGAAATATTTAAAAATACACGAAGTTGATAAGGGTTCTTAAAATAATGGATGCATACTGTAAGAACCCTCTATAATATTGAGTTTTTTATTAAGGAACAGGATATCCCTCCAACAGATTCCATTTCTGGCAGCTGAACGGCTGATAAAAAACTGTCTGCTTCTGAAAGATACGGCCTTAAATACCGTTTCCTCAAACCGCTCATAATCCACATTTCCTCCTGTTTCTTTCAGACGCTGTGGCGTACGCTGTTCCATGCGCAGAAAAAAGTCATCCATTCTGAACAGATTACAGTCGAATACCTGCTCCAGATATTCTCCCAATGTAGTTTTCCCACTTCCACACCTGCCATCAATTGCAACGATCAGAGGCTCATCCAGTCCTTCCTTCTCTTTCTGCAATTTTCTGATTGCCTGAACTACCGGTTCAAATCTTTCTTTGCAGCATGCCTTTAATTCCATTCTACTGTTCCTTCCATATTATACAAACGTTCTACCAGGGACGGGATCAGAACAAGCTGAATCAGAATTCCCGGCAACGCATTTATAAATCCTCCCATCAGAAACAGTTCCCAGGTAAAGATCCCTCCTGTAAATGCATATACTGCTGCCGAAACCAGTCCCCATACGATCCGTCCACACAGCATTGCTGCTATGAGTGAAATATACAGGGATTTTATATCTTTTTTCATTTTTTCTGATAAAATTCCTGCCACCAGCCCATAAGTGGCAAGTTCAAACGCCATACAGAAGGCATTCGGAAAAATTGCCGGCATTCCGAACAACACACCTCTTAAAAGAGGTGTAATGATCCCAATAAGTAAACCATATGGCCCTCCGCAGATATATCCACATAATAACACCGGTATGTGCATCGGGCAAAGCATTTTCCCTACTGCCGGTATCTGCATTGTGATAAATGGAAGGATCAGTCCGATCGCAAGAAACAATGCTGCTAAAATTCTTTTTCTTAAAACTGTATTTTCTTTCATATCCCAAATTCTCTCTTTCAGTATAAAAATGCCAGTGATATAACAAAACATCCCTGTCAGAAACACAAAACAGCTCTGGACAGGGATGCTTATATTATAAATACTATACCCTACTAATTAATGATGCTACATCAACAGCAACATGGATGACGATGTCCATATTCATCCATACAATCCTGTGCAGGATCTTTCATGCAAAGATGTACAGCTGCTTTTTTGAATGTCATTGGCAGTGCCAGAATATTTGGTTCCTGACCAACATATTCTTCTTGGCATCTTCCAGTGCTTCTTCAAATGTAGCTCTTGTTTTTAAGCCCATTCCTCTTGCATAGCCCGGTTCCTCAGCGCCTACGATATAGATTGCACTGGTATTCATTTCTGCAATATGTCCGCAGGACATCATGGAGAAGCCATGGAATGGATGGAATGCATTCGTATAACGATATTTACGGATATATTCTTCATTCGTAGCAAAATACTCACCAAGGCGGTTCATATCCGGCAGCGTATTCATATGATCATGCTGGAACAGATCATATAATTCTCTTAAATATGGCCAACGCTCATCATGGAAATAACCATTGCATGTAGATGCGCAGATAATTACACAGTTATCACTCATAACTCTCTTGAATCGAAGTACCTGTGCACTTAAAGCCTGCATCATCATGATAGGATTGGTTCCCATTCCATCACCATAGTGGAATTTCTGCGGCATACCAAATACAAGTACATCATATTTCTTCTCTGCCCAGTGTACATAGGTTCTCTTGTCAGCAAGCTTCCAGCTGATCGGCATCATTTCCTTTGCATAGCCTGAGTAAATTGCGATCTGTCTGGACTGTGTATCCAGTACAGCATCACAGCAGAAGAAAGGATGTCCCATTTTTTCTTCCATATGCATACTGATCTCATCAAATTTATTACGCATCAGGCTTCCGCCATTAACCGGTGTAAAATCATCTCTGTGCATAACAGACGGTACATGATGGCTTGCAATACATTTCCAGTTTGTAATACCAGTTGCACTGTGTTTGTATCCGCCTGAATATCCACCATAAGGATTTCCCTGTACATGACCGATAAGAATCGGAATATCACACTCAAAGACATATTTATTCATGTACACCGGATCGCCTCTGTGAGTGGTTCCAAGATCTACCATATGTTCCTGATCTTCACTGTCATGACTGATGATCTGTCCTGTATGCCAGAATTCATTAAATAATTCTTCTCCAAAGATAGCCTTTGCATCCGCTTCTGTGCTTCTTGGATGAAGTCCGTTAGAAATAATGAAAAGAATATCTTTCTTTTCAACACCGGCAGCATATAATTCTTTCAAATATATTTAATGCTTAACTTTCTGTGGCTGGTAGCCTGCTCGCCACCTTTTACACGATCCGGAACAACAATAGTAACTGTTTTTCCGGGTCCTGCCAGTTCTGTTAAAGTAGGCATACCGATCGGATGAGCCAGACTTTCCAGATAAGCAGCCTCAAGCTGATCTTCCGGAATATGATCAGGATCCTTTACAGTTTCTCCCGGGATAAAAATATCAGTATTATCCGGCAATTCAGCAGACATGGTTCCCTGTCCATACTCAAAATCAAATTTCATAGTAAATCTCCCTTCATTATACGTACTTAATTTATTATCTGTTATTTACCTTACCCATATAAAGACGAATAATCTCAAGATATTCCTCCGGATAATATCCAATTTCACCCTGAAATCTTGTCAATGCGATCAATCCACCATCTATCTCATCAATGGACGCAAGCATTTCTGCATTGTCCTGCTTCAGACCACCACCATATACGATGTCCATACCATTTGTCTTTTCTTTTACAAATTTCGCGATCTTAGTAATATATTCTTTTCCGGCCGGTGTTTTTCCCGGTCCGATAGACCAGATTGGTTCATATGCAATCACAACTTTTGAAGTATCTACATCTTTGAGACCAATTTCAAGCTGTTTTCCAAGAACTTCCTGCCACTGCTCCTGTTCCTCACTCTTTTCACCAATGCAGTAAAGAACTTTCATTCCTCTTTCAATCGCACATTTGATTTCCTGATTCAGAAGACGATTTACAGCATCTGTATCTGTAACACCTGCTTCTGCGAGAATTCCTGCTTTGTCATTTCTTTCTTCGCAATGTCCGATAATAGTAGTCTCACATCCCGCCAGCAACCATAGCTGAAGCCGGTCTGTTTGTAGTAAATGCACCAAAATTTCCACCAACTGCAGTATCTGCTCTGAATACACTCTGGCATCCAATCTGAACAGGGCTTCCTTCTGTTTTTGCAGCCACTGCATTCAGAAGATGCACCTCTGGAAAATACATACCAAATTCCACTTCAGAAGGATCATATGTCTTTAATTCTTCCTGTGTATTCTTTACAATACAGGATGCCCAGTCAGCAACCGGAGCCAGACGGTTTACACCTCCGAATTCCACCGGAACATCAAATCTTTTTAAATTCAGATAAATGTGTTTCATAAAATTCTTACCTTTCTTTTAACAAAATTAACAGACAAATAATCATCATACAATGTGCAGTCTGCCTATAGTCTCTGCAAACAGATTCAGGATAAAAGGAGATAGCTTCCGGCACACATCATAAAAATATATACCACTTTTTTGATTCCTGTCATAGTAAGCCGGCGAAACAAAAACATTCCAACTGCTGTTCCAACTGCCGTTCCTGCCAGTGCCGCTCCAACCAAAGGCAGCATAGCTCCTGATACATGACCCTGAAACACATGGATCAGGAAAACACTGACCGTATTAATTGTAAAAACATTTGAAGTGTAGCATTATATTTTTCTTTATCATCTGTCACGGACAAAAAATACGCTACCATCGGTGGACCTCCAATATTAAAAAGTCCTCCGCAAAAACCACTG
>ENA-OQNC01000085-OQNC01000085.1-human-gut-metagenome-genome-assembly--contig:-NODE-85-length-13991-cov-2.202034_pt1 | contig 13991 bp, 16 predicted proteins | sample MGYA00242626_ERZ504874 | MGnify/ENA primary metagenome ERZ504874 (study PRJEB26092, sample SAMD00036411) | human gut metagenome | host: Homo sapiens | study: EMG produced TPA metagenomics assembly of...
TTTTAGGTGGGTATATTTTTTATACTCATGAAGTATTGCTTACTTCGCATTATGAAAAACGATTATTTGAACATGCTAGCCAAGCCTCGTGTTGCCGGCTCAGATATTAGATTACTTTTTCATCTCTGGAGTCGAACAAACCTCTCAAGAGATTCATATCAGTCTGGATGAAAAGATGAATCCCAAGTTAAGCAATGACGTACATTTTGAGTCCAAAGGTTTTATGGAAGCTGTGAATGTGACGGACTTTCCTATGCGGGACCATAAGGTAATCCTCAAGATCAGATGTCGGCGTTGGACGGACTTGCGCACAGGTAAAAGTTTCAGCATTCCCATCTACCTCGGCGTTGTGGCCAAGGGAACCAGATACTCCAAAGAATTTGGGGCTTTTTTAAAAGAAACGTATGGAGACATCCCCAGTGACCTGCCGTACGCTTGAGGAATTCTATCATATAGATGGTCATACATTCGAAAAACAGTACAAGGAGGCCCTCAGCGGATATCGTAATTGGGAACAGTTATCTCATGCCGATGAATGGATGCTGTTTCCAGAGAATATAGGACCGCATCTGGCAATTGACGAAACATCGCTCTCAAACGGTGAACTTTACACCTTTGTGACCAACCGCGATGCCTGCACAAGGGAGTGTTCTCTTGTAGCAGTTGTGGCAGGCACCAAATCGGAGGATGTAATAGCTGTACTTCAGCGAATTGACGAGGAAAGTCGTTATGCCGTTAAAGAAGTGACACTTGACCTTTCAGACTCCATGCGCAAGATCGTACGGACTGCATTTCCTAAAGCCTGCCGTGTGATAGACCGTTTTCACATTCAGAAATTAGCTTGTGATGCCGTGCAGGAATTACGCATCAAACACCGTTGGGATGCCATACAGCAGGCCAATGAGGAAATGGAGGAAGCTAAACAGAAGAACGAAGATTATGTCCCATACCAATATTCCAAATGGTGATAACTCGTAGGGAATTAGCTTATACGCTCGCGGTATTTACTTTTCAAATCAGCTGATAAATGGACAGAGAGGCAGAAACAAAGGGCGGCAATACTATTCGAAGAATACCCTGACGTTAAAAAGACATATGGTTTGGTTGCCATTCCCTCGCGGAGTGATATTCTCAAGGAATACCATAAAGGATGCTGCACGTCTGGCTATGGCACGGTGGTATTATAAAGTAGAAGAAGCAGGGATGCATTCTTTTAACGTCATTGCCGCTACTTTTTATGAACACTATGATGAAATACTGAATTTCTACAACCATCGTTCTTCAAATGCAATGGCAGAATCTTTCAATGCTAAAATTAAACTGTTCAGAGCAAACCTAAGAGGCGTAGCTGACAAGAGGTTCTTCCTTTTCCGCATTGCTAAACTATATGCGTATCCCCACTAAAAAGCTACTGACTCGGAAAATCGCTGACCCGTGCTTCTGCTTCTGTTATCTTATGGTGAATTATACAAAACAAAAATCGCAATCATCAGTTTTCCAATGATTGCAATTACATCTTGTACTCGAAGCGGGACTTGAACCCGCACAGCCGCAATGGCCAAGGGATTTTAAGTCCCTCGTGTCTACCGATTCCACCATTCGAGCATCCTCGACGAGAGAGAGCGGAAAACGAGACTCGAACTCGCGACCCTAACCTTGGCAAGGTTATGCTCTACCAACTGAGCTATTTCCGCGTTTTGTTTTAACGGGTGCAAAGATAAGCCATTTTATAATACCAACCAAACTTTACACCCATTTTTTTATTCACAATCGTAAAATTCCCTCTATTTCGGTCAATTCTGCATCAGTAAAGGCCAAATTATCCAACGCATGAAGATTATCTGCCAGCTGTTTTACAGAACTTGCCCCCACAATAACAGAGGTCATCCGTTCGTCTTTCAAGACCCATGCCAATGCCATCTCAGCCAAAGTCTGCCCACGGCGTACAGCCACCTCATTCAGCCGAAGTGCTTTTTCCACTTTATCTTCTGTCACTTGGTCTACTTTCAAAAACCCAGTAGCACGAGCCGCACGAGAGTGTTCCGGAATACCATGCAAATATTTATTGGTCAGCAATCCTTGTGCCAAAGGCGAAAATGCAATAAAGCCGGAGCCTTGTTCAGCGGCCAACGGCAATACCTCCTCCTCCACAGCACGATCAAACATACTATAACGATATTGGCTGATCAAACACGGCACACCGGCACTTCTCAATATTTCATAAGCCACCTTTGCCTGCATAGGCGGATACTTTGAAATACCCACATACAATGCTTTTCCTTGCTTCACTATATCAATCAACGCTTGCATCGTTTCCTCAACCGGGGTCACGCCATCATAACGGTGACTATAAAATATATCAAAGTAATCCAAACCGGTACGGCACAGGCTTTGGTCGATACTGGCCATTAAATTCTTACGCGAACTGTTTCCCCCATAAGGTCCATTCCACATTTCGTGTCCTGCTTTTGAGGAAATAATCAATTCATCACGGTAACCTTGGAAATGCTCCTTCAGAATTTTACCGAAATTAATCTCAGCACTTCCCGGAACAGGACCATAATTATTAGCTAAGTCAAAATGTGTAACCCCGCTATCAAAAGCATATTTAATCATATCGGTTGCTACACCAAAATCGTCCACACTACCAAAGTTATGCCACAAACCTAAAGAGATACGAGGTAAAAGCAAGCCGCTATTTCCGCAGTATTTGTACTGCATTTTGCTATAACGGTCTGCCGAAGGTTGATATTTCATGCTATTACGTTTTACAATTATTTCTATCTACCTAAAAGGCTTCGTTCAGCCTGTTCCATGACTGAGAAATTAAATCCGTCCACTACTTGCCGCATCAAGCTTTCGATCCTGTCATTACACAAATTACCGATACTACCCTCATGAGTATGATGCACCTTCTTGTCATGGGTGAACTTGCCGGCTTCTATGTCCAGGCCAACCTTTTTATAAGCATCACGGAACGGCATACCTTCAGACGCCAAACGGTTGACCTCTTCCACACTAAAGATATAAAGGTAACGGTCATCATCCAGAATATGTTCGTTGTATTTTAATTTTGTCCATAATATAGGCAGCCATTTGCAGACATTCCTTCAACTCCCGGAACGCAGGCAAGAAAACTTCTTTTATAATCTGCAAATCACGAAAATACCCCGAAGGCAAATTATTCATTATCATCATAATCTGCTGAGGAAGAGCCTGCAGCTTGTTGCATTTTGCCCGTGTCAATTCAAAGACATCAGGGTTCTTTTTATGAGGCATTATACTGGAGCCAGTAGTACATTCATCCGGAAGTTTTACAAAGCCAAAGTTTTGGCTACTGAACATACAAGCGTCAAAAGCCATTTTAGAAACTGTCCCGGCAATAGAAGCCAAAGCAAAAGCCACATTACGTTCCATCTTACCACGCCCCATCTGCGCATACACCACATTATAATCCATCGAATCAAATCCCAACAAGCGGGTGGTCATCTCACGATCGAGCGGAAAAGAAGAACCATACCCGGCAGCAGAGCCCAACGGATTGCGGTTGCACATTTTGAATGCAGCCTGCAGAAACATCATATCGTCCACCAGACTCTCAGCATACGCGCCAAACCACAAGCCAAATGAAGAAGGCATCGCTATCTGCAAATGAGTGTAACCCGGCATTAACACATCCTTATATGTATTGCTTTGAGAAATCAGCACATGAAAAAGTTGCTCCACCTCTTCGGCCACTTCTTTTAATTCCGCACGAGTAAACAGCTTCAAATCCACCAACACCTGGTCATTGCGTGAACGTCCACTATGAATTTTCTTTCCGACATCTCCCAACTTACGCGTCAACATCAATTCTACTTGCGAGTGTACATCCTCTATACCATCCTCTATTACAAACTCTCCCTTTTCGGCAGAAGCATAGATATTCTTTAATTCCGCTAATAGCATTTCCAATTCTCCGGCTGTAAGCAAACCGATACTTTCCAACATGGTGATATGTGCCATTGAGCCCAATACATCGTGTTTAGCCAGATAAAGATCCATTTCACGGTCACGTCCTACAGTAAAACGATCTATCTCCTCATTTACCCGGACATTTTTTTCCCAAAGTTTCTGTGCCATATTTGTCTTTATTTTTAATAAGGAATCATCGATAACATCTCAGCCAGTTTATCCACACCATCCTGTAAAGGTTTAGCAACCATCGCCTTCATAAACATATTCACTTCTGCACGAATAGTTACTTTCAGTTTTTGCCTGCCCAGCCTCTACAGGCAAAATCTGAATCCACAAATTCATAGGGACCGGAGATTTTTCACTTTCGAATTTAACACATTTATAAGGTTCACGTTCTATAATACGCAAAGTAATGCTTATGCCTTGTACCGTAAAACTTAAAGAGTCACTGTCGAACTCCATACCTTGTACCTTGTCGGCCAATTTATCACGTACAGATTCCAAGTTACTTAAATCCGACAACTTATTAAACACCTGTTCCTGACTATAAGGAACATATTTCACACCACTCTCAAATTGTGCCATAATACCTGCTCTCTAAAAACACGAAAAGAACAATCCGGAAATCCATAAAATTCCCGAACGGTTCTCTTCATATTATATTTGTTTTAAAACTATAACTTATTTGCCTGCCTCCCAATGAGCCGGATCCTTTCTCCAATTATCCAAAACCGGAACATCCTCTTCATTAATATATCCGGTCTTCAAGGCTGAATCCAATACAGCTTCATAATTAGTCAGAGTAACCAAGTTCACTTTTGCTTCCTTAAACGCTTCAATTGCCACTGGGAAACCATAAGTAAATGCAGCGACCATACCAATCACTTCACATCCGTCACGACGGATAGCTTCAACAGCTTTCAAACTGCTGCCGCCAGTTGAAATCAAGTCCTCAATAACTACGACTTTCATACCAGGACGAAGTTCACCTTCAATCAGGTTTTCCAAGCCATGGTCTTTTGGAGTAGAACGAACATACACAAACGGCAGATTCAACTCTTCAGCCACCAAAGCTCCTTGAGGGATAGCCCCTGTCGCCACACCGGCAATAGCATCTACCTGACCGAACTTCTCCAGGACAATACGGCTAATCTCAAGTTTCACAAAATTACGAAGAGAAGGATACGAAAGAGTTTTGCGGTTATCACAATAAAAAGGCGACTTCCAACCGGACGCCCAAGTAAAAGGATTAGCCGGCTGCAACTTGATAGCCTTAATCTTCAGTAATTTCTCTGCGAATAATTTTTCTAAAGTCTTCATAACTCAACTATATCTGATAAATATTGTGCAAAAATATAGAAATACATCGAGATAATGAAAAATCGGACAAGGTATTTTTCTAAAAATAGTTGTTGTTATCAGGATTCCCCTCGCCAATGCCAAAGTAAGCACACTGATACGTAATCCGGGTATGCCACGAAAGGCATCAGCGCAAGAAACAACCGTAGCCCCTGTTGTCAGCACATCATCCACCAACAAAAGATGCTTTCCTTCCAAGCTATCAGGGAAAATACAGGCAAACAAATTTCGCACGTTTTCCCATCTTGCATATTGTCCTTTATGCGTCTGTGTGTCAGTATACCTGCTTCTTATCACAACTTTAGTATCCATAGGAATACCTGTCACCACCGAAACTCCTCTTGCCAGGCATTCGCTTTGGTTATACCCCCTTAAACGTTTTTTACGTTGATGCAACGGAACAGGAACAATCAAATCTATCCCATCAAAAAAAATGAGAACACATAAGTTCAGATGCCATCATCCGCCCCATCACTTCACCCACTTCTTGATTACCATGATATTTCAGTTCGTACAACAACTGTCGGACATTTCCTCCCTTTGCATAATAAAGAAAAGAGGTGGCATGCCCCACCGGTATTTTTCCCCAGAAATTACATTCTACAATATTATCTTTCCGTAAATGAAATTGAGTACGCGGAAGCCCCGACAAGCATTTCAAGCAAAGCACTCTCTCCCCTGATATAAGCTGCCGCCCACAAAGCAGACAACTATGAGGGAAAAATAAATTCCAAAGATCAGTCCAGATAGACATCATCTTCTCCGGTTTGTTTCACACAACGGCAAACAGCCTCCATTTCAAATCCTCTACCAACTGCAAAACGAATCAATTTCCATTCCGTTCGTATTCCGTACATGCTTTCACACTTCTTCTTTTCTGCTCGATCAAACCAGATAGTATCTCCATATATTCCCGCTCATCTACCTCCTCCAATCCTTTGGCTATAACATCCGCAGGGATTTTCTTCATGCGCAAAGCCTGGCAGATTTTCACTCTGCCCCATTGGTTAAAGCGATATTTATCGCGAACAAAAGCCGAGCAAAAACGCTTCTGGTCAATGTATCTCTCATCCTGCAAATGCCGAACGATTTTCTCCATCATTTCCGGAGTGGCTCCCCATTGTGATAATTTAGCCTCTACATCTGCTACACAACGCTCCATTAAAGAGCAATAAGCTTCTGCCTTATACCTCAAATCATTCTCACTTAATTCTCCCTTCATCTTATTTCTCCGCTTTTATCATTCTATCATTTTGAAAGAGATCTTTTCTCAATTTTATATTTTTGTATTCCAAACCAGCCAACATATCCACCGTTTCCCGACCGTATTCCTGATTAATTTCAAAATAAAGCCTTCCACCAGACACTAGCATATCCCTACCCAATTCTGCTATTTTCCGATAAAACAGCAACGGACTATCATCCGGCACAAACAAAGCCAATTCCGGCTCCCATTCCAAGACATTAGCACTCATATCCGCCCTCTCCTTTTCTGTAATATAAGGTGGATTGCTGACAATGACATCAAACCGCTCACCTGCAGGAGAAGCAAGCAGCACATCCCTTTGCTCAAGAATTACACGAACGCCGTTCCGCCTGCAATTACGTTCCGCAACTTGCAACGCCTTTTCTGAAACATCCCATGAAACGACCTCCGCCTCTTCCAAATTCTTAGCCAAAGAGACAGCGATGCAGCCGCTCCCCGTACCAATATCCAATATTCTAACCCGACCATACTTATGCTCCCGTATAATCCAGTCTACCAACTCCCCTGTTTCCGGACGTGGAATCAATACATGTTTATTCACTTCAAAAGTAAGGCCATAAAATTCTTCCGTACCTATTATGTATTGAATAGGTTCCAGTTTTTGCAGACGAACCAGAATATCATCCAGCTGTTTCCGCTCATTCACCGAAAAAGTAGTATCTTTGCCTGCATACAATTCAACAACAGACATGCCGAAGACTTGTGTAAGCAGCAATTTAGCCATAGGCACAAGTTCTGAATCAGGGTAATATCCCTGCAAGGTTTGTTTTATGTAAGATACAACAGGATTCATAGTGTCATTTTATATGCAAAAGTAAGAATTTAAACAAGATCGTTATGACAAAAGATGAAAAATATATTTCCCGTTGCCTGCAACTGGCATACAACGGACTTTGTAACACAGCCCCTAATCCGATGGTAGGTGCTGTCATTGTATATCACGACACCATTATTGGAGAAGGCTACCACATCCGTTGCGGAGAGGCACATGCCGAAGTAAACGCCATACGTTCCGTTAAAGACGAAAATCTTTTGAAGGAATCAACCATATACGTAAGTCTGGAACCATGCTCCCATTATGGAAAGACCCCTCCCTGCGCCGACCTGATTATAGAGAAGAGAATCCCCAAAGTCGTAATAGGCTGCATAGACCCGTATTCCCAAGTAGCCGGCAAAGGCATCGAGAAACTGCGCAAAGCCGGCATGTTTAAGAACCGTAGGCGTCTTAGAAGAGGAATGCCGGCACCTGATAAGACGCTTCATAACATTCAACACGCTCAAACGCCCATACATAACCTTAAAGTGGGCAGAATCCGCTGATGGCTTTATCGATATAAACCGCACAGGAGGAAAGCCGATCATACTTTCCAATCCGCTGACCAGCATGCTGGTACACAAAAAACGCGCTGAACATGACGCTATATTAGTAGGACGACACACGGCATTACTTGACAATCCCTCCCTATCCACCCGGAATTGGTACGGCAAGCATCCCGTGCGTCTGGTAATAGATAAAGAATTGACATTACCCCGAGATTTGGAACTTTTCAACGGCAAAATAAAGACATTCGTGTTTACCCGGGAATCCCCCTGTCAGCCAAACGCATTAACAGAATACATATTCGTTGGATTTCAACAAAGATATCCTGCCGCAAATAATGGAAGTATTATATCAGAAAAAAATACAATCACTCCTAGTAGAAGGCGGAAGTATTTTATTACAGTCTTTCATAGACTCCGGCTTATGGGATGAAGCCTTCATAGAAAAGGCTCCACTACGCTTAAACAATGGAATACAGGCACCTTCTATTCAAAAAAAACACTTTAAACTGAATAAAATATACTTTGGAAGAGAAATAATGCATGCCGTCCATTCACAAATTCAAAGATAAAATGTGGCTGATTGACCGAGAAAAAGGGCTGGTTTATCTATAAATTAATATAAAACTTGTCCCAAAACTTCTATATAGAAAAAAATCTTCCTACTTTTGCGACTTGTAACAATAGACTCATTTGCAAATGAAAATAAAGTTTTTTGACTGTCATCACAAGTCTGCTTGCTGCGGCTTTTATGATTACATCTTGCTTGGACGACAACGAAGTAGAAACAGAATATAGTTCAGAATCAAGCATTACCTCTTTTGCTATAAAAGATAAAATTGAAACTCAATATACCGAAAAGGTTAATGGCAAAGACACAACGCTGACATTCACCGTTGATGGTACCAAATACCCTTTTGCCATCGACCAAGGCACAAGACATATCTACAACGTAGACTCCCTGCCAGTCGGTACAGACATCAGCAAAGTCGTAGTCAGCATAAATCAGACGGTATTGGCATTTTTATTGTCGCTGAGGACAAAGATTCGTTGTGGAATGATACCGACTCCTTGAATTTCGAAAAGCCTGTCCAATTTAAAGTTATGGCGATGAGCGGAGTCTATGGACCTATTTATAAAGCCGAGATTAATGTACATAAACAAGTTCCCGACTCATTGCAGTGGAGCCATAGAGGAAGTAGTTTCGACAACACTATCCAAGCACAGAAAGCAGTCACATTAGGGGATTATATTTATGTTTTCGCACAGCAAGACAATGGCGCCGCTGTTACAAGCACCCACATCAATGACGGAAAAACCTGGACGCCCTTACAGGCTTTACCTGAAAATATACAAAATGCGGACTATTCTTCTGCCATGGCATGGGGAAACCAATTATACATACTTGCCGACAATGACCTGTACTGCTCCTCTGACGGAAAAGCTGGAGCAAGATGGGCACTAACACCAAATTCGAGAAGCTGATTGCCGGTGTTCATTCAGAACATAACTGCAAATTGTACGCCATAGACACCAACAATCATTTTATGGAAAGTACGGATGCTCTGGTTTGGGATACTAATGGCGAGGTTCCGGCCAATTTCCCGAAAAATCAGTTATCATACACAGCTTACCCGTTGGTAACCAATAAATTCATAGACCGTATGGTACTAATGGGAGAAAATCCCATTGCGACCGACACGACCTCTACTGTATGGACCAGACTGACTACAGAAGACAGTTGGGCAGATTATCCTACAGCCGCATACGATAGTTTTTATTGTCCCAAGCTGGCTAATATAGCCATGATTCATTACAACGACCAATTATACGCTTTCGGCGGTCCGGGTAAAAGTTTCGGTAAGGACATTCCCGCTTTCAGCCGATTCTACGGATCAACGGATCAAGGCGTTACATGGAAACCTGTTTCAAGATATGTATTCTTCCCTACAGAATTCACTGATCTATACAACCAGGCAGACGGCAACTATTCTTATGTTGTAGACAAGAATAACTTCTTGTGGATTATATGGAGCCGAAGCGGAGAAGTATGGAGAGGACGAATCAATAAGTTGGGATTCGATTCCAAGGAATAAAGTCAAAGAGAGTCATATAAAATAGATTGCGACATGCCATATAGAGAGCAAATAGACAAAAGCCGTATACCTGCCCATGTAGTCATTATAATGGATGGAAATGGAAGATGGGCTAAACAACGTGGACAGGCGCGCAGCTTCGGACATCAAGCCGGTGCAGAAACTGTACACATCATAGCAGAAGAAGCGGCTAGACTGGGAGTCAAATACTTGACACTATATACTTTCTCTACCGAAAACTGGAATCGTCCGGTAGATGAAGTCGCTGCTCTGATGAGTCTTCTGATGGACTCCATTGAAGAAGAAACTTTCATGAAAAACAACATCAGTTTTCGCATTATCGGTGATACGGCAAAGTTACCGGTAGAAGTTCTGGAACGATTGAACCAATGCATTGAACGCACCTCAATCAATACTGGTATGTGTCTGACACTTGCTTTAAGCTACTCTTCCAAATGGGAAATAACAGAAGCGGTAAGACAAATAGCGGCCAAGATTCAAAACGACAAACTAGCCATTGAGGACATCGATGACAATTTGATAAGTGCACATTTAAGTACAAACTATATGCCCGACCCGGATTTGCTTATACGTACCGGAGGAGAAATCCGCCTTAGCAACTATCTGCTTTGGCAATGTGCTTATTCCGAACTATATTTTTGTGAAACGTTCTGGCCGGACTTCCGCGAAGAAGAATTTTGCAAAGCCATTTATGATTATCAGAAAAGAGAACGCCGTTTCGGCAAAACCAGTGAACAAATATAAAGTTAGATAAAATGCTATATCGTATTTCACTTATACTATTAACGCTTACATGCCTATTTTGCTTTTCAACAGGCAGTTACGCCCAAGAAGCAAACGTAGAAGAAAACGACAATCCAGTCATACTTTATTCCGGAACGCCCAAGAAGTATGAAATCGGCGGAATCAAAGTAGAAGGCGTAAAAAACTATGAAGATTATGTATTGATCGGACTTTCAGGACTATCGGTAGGACAGACCATTGTTGTTCCGGGAGATGACATCACCACAGCTGTAAAACGTTATTGGCGACACGGACTGTTCTCGGATGTACAAATCCTAGCTGAAAAAATTGTTGGAGACAAGATCTATTTAAAAATCATCCTGGCCCAACGTCCACGTATTGCCGACATTCGTTACCACGGCGTAAAGAAAAGCGAGCGTGAAGATTTGGAAGCCAAACTAGGTTTGGTAAAAGGAAGCCAGATTACTCCCAACTTGATAGACCGTGCTAAAATATTAATCAAGAAACATTTCGATGAAAAAGGTTTTAAAAACGCCGAAGTGACCATCGTAGAGCGTGATTTGGCTGACAATAAGGACCAAGTGGATGTTGATGTGATGATTGACAAGAAAGAAAAGGTAAAAGTCCACAAGATCACCATTGACGGCAACACCGTGTTAAGTGACAAGAAGTTAAAACGCGTCATGAAGAAGACGAATGAGAAAAACAAACTTGTCAACCTTTTCCGTCCAAAAAATTCATTGAAGAGAAATACGAAGAAGACAAACAGCATATCATCGACAAATACAACGAATTAGGTTACCGCGACGCACAAATTGTTGTGGACAGTGTTTCTCCGTACGATGACCGTACCGTCGACGTGTACATGAAAATAGAAGAAGGTGACAAATACTATCTGCGCAACGTGACCTGGGTAGGTAACACCATTTATGCTTCGGACTGGCTGAACGAACAGCTCCGTATGAAAAAGGGAGATGTTTATAACCAGAAATTAATGACCGAGCGTCTGACCGGTGATGAAGATGCTATCGGTAACTACTACTATAATAAAGGATACGTTTTCTATAACCTTGACCCCGTAGAAGTAAACATAGACGGCGACTCCATTGATTTGGAAATGCGTATTCAGGAAGGTCCTCAGGCCTCTATCAGCAAAGTGCGTATCAACGGTAACGACCGTTTGTATGAAAACGTAGTACGCCGTGAGTTAAGAACCAAGCCGGGAGACCTGTTCAGCAAAGAAGCATTGGAACGTTCTTATCGTGAGATAGCCCAAATGGGACACTTCAACCCTGAAAATATCCAGCCGGATGTACAACCGGACCCGACCAACGGTACGGTAGACATCAACTGGAACCTGGAGTCCAAAGCAAACGACCAGGTAGAATTCTCGGCAGGTTGGGGACAGACCGGTGTTATCGGTAAATTAAGTTTGAAGTTCACGAACTTCTCTATGGCCAACTTGTTCCATAAGAGTGACAACTACCGCGGATTCCTGCCACAAGGTGATGGACAGACATTAACCATCAGCGGACAGACCAACGGTAGTTATTACCAGTCATATAGTGTATCGTTCTTTGACCCATGGTTTGGCGGAAAACGTCCGAATTCATTCTCTGTTTCGGCTTTCTACTCCATACAGACAGATATCAGCAGTAACTACTATAACTCAGCTTATATGAATAATTACTACAATTATTACAGCGGTTATGGAAATTATTATGGCGGATATAATAACAACTACGAGTCTTTTTATGACCCCGATAAATCTATCCAGATGTATGGAGCATCTATCGGTTGGGGTAAGCGTTTGAGATGGCCGGATGACTATTTTACCTTGTCAGCCGAACTTTCTTACCAGCGCTTTATTTTGAAAGACTGGAGCTACTTGTATATCAAGTTGAACAACGGAGAATACATGTCAACCGGTAATTGCAACAACCTGAGTTTGAATCTGACTTTGGCACGTAACTCTACGGATAACCCGATTTTCCCGCGTCGCGGTTCTGAATTCTCGGCTTCCGTACAGCTGACTCCTCCGTACTCATTGTTCAGTAACAAGGACTACTCGGTATACGGTAAAGATGATTATGATGAAGCGGCAAGTATGTTCAACTGGATTGAATACCACAAATGGAAATTCAAATCAAAGACCTATACCGCTCTTACAGGAGGTCAGAAATGTCCGGTTATCATGACACGTGCAGAGTTCGGTTTGCTGGGTCACTATAACAAGTACAAGAAATCACCTTTTGAAACATTCTATATGGGTGGTGACGGTATGACAGGCTATAGCACCAGCTACGCTTCCGAAACCATTGCACTGCGTGGTTACGAAAACGGTTCATTGACTCCTTATGGTAGTGAAGGCTATGCTTACGTACGTTTAGGTGCAGAATTAAGATACCCGTTGATGCTGGAAAATTCGACCAGTATCTATGCACTAGGCTTCATTGAAGGAGGTAACGCATGGACAGATGTAAGCAAATTCAATCCGTTCCAGTTGAAACGCTCGGCAGGTGTCGGTGTCCGTATCTTCCTGCCGATGATTGGTATGATGGGTATTGACTGGGCATACGGTTTCGACAAGATTAACGGATCCAGCCAGTATAGTGGAAGCCAGTTCCACTTTATCCTGGGACAAGAGTTTTAATAACTAAAAACAATGTGATTATGAAAAAGGCTATCCTATTATCTCTATTGTTTGTGGCTTGTGTATTCACAGCCAGCGCTCAAAAGTTCGCCTTGATTGATATGGAATATATCCTGAAGAATATTCCTGCATACGAACAGGCGAATACCCAACTGAATCAAGCTTCACAACAATATCAAAGTGAGGTGGAAGCAAAAGCAAAAGAAGCGGAAGCACTTTATAAAGAATACCAGAAAGCCTCGGCTTCCCTGTCGGCCGCACAGAAAACGCAAAGAGAAGAAGCGATTGTAGCAAAAGAAAAGGAAGCAGCCGAACTGAGAAAGAAATATTTCGGTCCCGAAGGAGAAATGGCCAAAAAACAAGAGGCATTGATCGCACCAATTCAAGATAAAATCTATGAAGCGGTAAAACAGATTTTCAGAGCAAAAAGGATATGCGGCAGTAGTGGACAGAGGCTCCGCCCAAAGCATTATTTTCGCATCTCCAAGCATTGATATCAGCAATGAAGTGCTCTCAAGATTAGGATATTCAAATTAATTTCCTACATTTGCAACCGATAATCCAAATTTGCAAT
>ENA-OQNC01000086-OQNC01000086.1-human-gut-metagenome-genome-assembly--contig:-NODE-86-length-13941-cov-2.528956_pt1 | contig 13941 bp, 13 predicted proteins | sample MGYA00242626_ERZ504874 | MGnify/ENA primary metagenome ERZ504874 (study PRJEB26092, sample SAMD00036411) | human gut metagenome | host: Homo sapiens | study: EMG produced TPA metagenomics assembly of...
ATTAGAAACCACATAAGTTCAGGTACGAAAGCATTCATCCCAAACGTATCTGAATAGTTTGACTAGAAAAACAAGATGAGTACAAACACAACATCGGTTTGGCGGAAGAAACTAAAGGAACTGGAGATTGTCGTCGTTATTCCCACCTACAACAACGGGAAGACACTGGCGGCAGTCATTGAGGAGGTATGCAGGTATGCAGACGATATCATTGTCGTCAATGACGGCTCTACGGATGATACGACCAACATTCTGGAACAATATCCGGCTATCCGCACCATTACCCATCCTGTCAATAAAGGAAAAGGAACCGCTTTGAAGCACGGTCTTTCCCAAGACAAAAAAAGAGGGTTTCCGCTATGCCATCACCATCGATTCGGACGGACAGCTATTTCGCTTCCGATATTCCCTGTTTTTATCGAAGCCATTGAAAAAGAGCCCGACACGCTGCTGGTAGGCGCCCGAAACTTGGCCTCCGACAATATGCCGGGCAAGAATACCTTTGCCAATAAATTCTCTAATTTCTGGTTCAGACTGGAAACCGGGCTGAAACTGGAAGATACACAATCGGGATACCGCCTTTACCCTCTGCGCAAAATGGATGTGCAAAGCTGCTGGTATACCGCCAAATACGAATTTGAGTTGGAAGCCATCGTCTTTGCCGCATGGGAAGATGTAGCGGTGAAGAACATTCCCATCCACGTGTATTATCCCCCGCAAGCAGAACGGGTATCCCATTTCCGTCCGTTCCGGGATTTTACCCGTATCAGTGTGCTGAACACGGTGCTGGTGCTGATTACCTGCCTTTGGATTGTTCCCCGTAACCTGCTCCGCAAACTGTCATGGAGCAACTGCAAGCGATTCTTCACCGACCATGTGCTGAATACACGGGAATCCAACCTGAAGATTGTACTCGCCATCATGCTGGGGATTTTTATGGGTATCGTTCCGTTATGGGGTTATCAGATGCTGATCACCCTCTTTCTTGCGCATCTGTTCAGACTGAATAAAGTAATTGCCCTTGTCGCCGCCAATATCAGTATTCCACCCATGATTCCCCTATTGCTGTACGGCAGTTACCGGACAGGCTGCATGGTACTGGGTAATCCTCCCGATTTGCATCTCGGAGACCTTTCTCTTGAAAATGTCAAATCAGTTTTAGAGCAATATTTAATAGGAAGCATTATCTTTGCAATGGCTTGCAGTCTGCTGTCTGGAGTAATCTCCACCGTGTTGCTGGCTATATGTAGGAAGAAAAAACGGATATGACTAAATTCTTTGTTGGATTATATAACTATTTTGAAAGGCATAAAGTCTTGTTTTACCTGTCCCTCAGCGTATGCATCCTCTTTATGGCCCTTTTTTGCCGCCCAAGTCAGATTCGAGGAAAACGTAACCAGTTTCTTTCCGGATACCAAGGACTCCCAAAACGCCATCAACGTATTTGAAAATCTGAAGATAAAGGATAAGATTATGATCATGCTGTCCGGCAAGGACGGTGTGGCGGATGCGGATTCCCTGATTGAAGCTGCCGAAACCATTAAACAGGATTTACAGCAACAAGCGGAAGGAACCCTGATTAAAGAGATCTTCTCAAAAGCCGACGAAAACCTGATCAACAGTGTCGGAGATTTTGTTTACGACAACCTGCCCCTGTTCCTTTCCGACGAGGACTACCAACGGCTGGACACCTTGCTTACCGCCGGAAACATTGCCGCCCTGATGCAGAAGAACTATTCCAACCTGATATCTCCGGCAGGATTCGCCTTGAAGAACTACATTATGCGGGACCCGTTGGGACTGGGCAGCCAGACGCTGAAACACCTGCAAGACTTCCAGTTGGAAGCTAATTACGAACTGATTAATGAGCATATCTTCTCACGGGACGGTTCCACCCTGCTGATGTTCATCACCCCGGTATTCAACACCGGAAGCACGGGCAAAAATGACAAACTCATCCGGCTGATTGAAAATGAGCTGCAAAAAGCGGGAAAGGAACATCCCCAATTGGTTGCCGAATATTTCGGAGGTCCTTCCGTAGGAGTGTACAATGCACGACAGATAAAGAAAGATACGCTGGTCACTTCTTCCATCGCGCTGATTATCATCATTGTCTTCATATCTCTGGTATTCAAGCATAAGAAATCCATTCCGCTTATCATCACCCCGGTGCTGTTCGGAGCTTTATTCGCCTTATGCCTCATCTACTTTATCAAAGGCGGCATTTCAGCCATTGCCGTAGGTGCGGGCTCCGCCGTAATGGGCATTGCCTTGAGCTACTCCATACACATGCTGGCGCATCAGAATCATGTATCATCGGTACAACAATTAATCAAAGAAATCGCCTATCCGCTTACCGTAGGCAGTTTTACTACCATCGGCGCCTTTTTCGGCCTCCTCTTTACCAGTTCCAACCTGTTACGGGATTTCGGTCTGTTCGCCTCGCTTGCCTTGATAGGAACCACGCTGTTTTGCCTGGTCTATCTGCCGCATTTCCTGAAAGGGCAGGCGCATGTAAAACAAGGGGCGGTGCTACGCTTTATCGAGAAACTGAACGCTTATCCATACGAAAAGAACAAAGGCTTGGTAGGGGGCATTCTCGTGCTGACCATAATATGTCTTTTCACCTCGCAGAACGTGCGTTTCAACGAGGATATGATGAGTCTGAACTATGAGCCTGCCCACTTGAAACAATCGGAAAACAAGCTGGCCGAACTCTTTGACAAGAAAGAAAAGACTGTTCTCTTTGTCAGTACAGGCAAAGATATGGGAGACGCTACCGGACAATACGCCGAAACGAACCGGCTGCTCGCCCAACTGAAAGAAGAAGGAAAAATAAAAGATTACGCCTCTGCCGGACAGTTTCTGATACCGGAAGAGGTGCAGGAAACACGGTTGAAACAATGGCACAACTACTGGACTCCGGAAAAGAAAGCCTGGTTACGCGAAACCATCCGGACAGAGGCTGCCCGTTATCATTTCCGTGAACATGCATTCGAGCCGTTTTTCCAATGGCTCGACCGTCCGTTCCAGCCTTTGGACTACCAGAATGAAATCACTACCCGGCTTCTGAACGAATGGCAGACTTCCGCCGATTCCCTGACCATGCTGATTACTCAGGTACGGATGAACGAAACCGACAAGGAAGCGGTGTACCCCCTTTTCCAACAAAAAGAGAAGGTGGTTATCTTCGACCGCGGCTATTTCGCCAACCAATGGGTATCAGCCGTCAATCAGGATTTCTATCTGATTCTTTATATCTCTTCTTTCCTGATTTTCTTTGCCTTATGGATCTCCTACGGACGCATAGAACTGACCCTGATGAGTTTCCTGCCGATGTTGGTCAGCTGGATTATCATTGTGGGATTAATGGGCATACTGGGTATTGAGTTCAATATCATCAACATCATTCTGTCCACCTTTATTTTTGGAATCGGGGATGATTTCAGCATCTTCATTATGGACGGATTGCAGAATAAGTACCGCACAGGACGGCAGTTGCTGAACTCGCACAAGACAGCCATCTTCTTCTCCGCTTTCACCACCGTGATAGGTATGGGTACGTTGGTCTTCGCACGCCATCCGGCATTGCAGTCCATTTCCCTCATCTCCATTTTGGGAATGATTGCCGTCGTACTGGTGGCCTACACGCTGCAACCCATCCTTTTCCGGTTCTTCATCACAGCACCCGCTTCCAAAGGGTTGCCCCCTTATACATTGACAGGACTGGCAAGAACCGGCGGCTTGTTCCTGCTGTTCTTTATCGGATGCCTGTTCCTGCGCTTGCTGATAGCTGTCATGACCTTGCTTCCTATCCGCAAAGCCTATAAGAAACAAGTGCTTTGCCAACTGATACATGTCACCTGCAAAGGCCTGATCCATATAGCCACATTTGTACATAAGAAAAAATAAACCGGACGGGAGAAACGTTTAAAAAGCCTGCCATCCTGATAGCCAATCATCAGTCTTTCATCGACATACTGGTATTATTGGCTCTGACTCCCAAACTGGTCATGGTTACCAATCACTGGGTATGGCACTCTCCTTTCTTCGGAGCCATTATCCGCTATGCCGATTTCTATTACGTAGGAGACGGTTACGAGCTTTACGTGGAACGGATGCGCCAAAGGTGAAAGAAGGATATTCCATCGCCATTTTCCCCGAAGGAACACGTACCTACGACGGACGGATGAAGCGTTTCCATAAAGGAGCTTTCTATCTGTCGGAAAAACTGCAACTGGATATCATTCCGGTCATCCTTTACGGCAACTGCAAGATCATAGCCAAGGCACAGCCGTTCAATGTACGGAAAGGCATCATGCTGACAGAGATTCTGCCGCGTATCCCGGCCAACGATGCTACGTACGGAACCACTTATCAGGAACGTACCAAAAGCATCTCCGCACGGATGAAAAAAGAATATGCCCGTATCTGCCGGGAGCAAAGCACAACGGATAATCCCGTCTTTTACGAGAACCTGATACAGAACTATATCTATAAAGGACCGGTAGAAGAATGGTATATACGCATCAAGGTGAAAATGGAGGATAACTACCGGTTATTCAACCGGCTGGTTCCCGTCAAAGGACAGATTACTGATATCGGTTGCGGATTCGGACCGCTTTGCTATATGCTTTCCCAACTTTCCGAGGAACGGGAGATTACAGGGATTGATTATGATGAGGACAAGATAGCAGTAGCGCAACAGGGTTGGCTCCGCACTCCCCACCTGCAATTTGTATGTGCCAATGCATTGGAATACCCTTTGCCGGAAAGTGACGCATTCATACTGAATGATATCCTGCATTATATGAGCTATGAGCACCAGCGGACCTTATTGCTCAGATGCATGGAGCGGTTGCGCCCGGAAGGAAAGCTGATTGTGCGGGACGGCAATGCCGCCAACACCCGGAAACACCGCCTCACCCGTTTCACGGAACTGCTGTCTACCGGCATTTTCAGTTTCAACAAGACGACAGAACAACTTTGTTTCACATCCGAAGCGCAAATAAGGAGCATCGCGCAAGAAGGTGGGATGCAGCTGGAGATTTTACCTAATGACAGATATACCTCGAATACGATTTATATCTTCCAAAAAAACAAACCGGAGCATGAGTAAGTACGATATCATCATCATAGGCAGCGGACTGGGCGGTCTGGAATGCGGAGCCATCTTAAGCAAAGAGGGCTATCACGTCTGTGTGCTGGAGAAAAATGAATTGTTTGGCGGCTGCTTCCAGACTTACCAACGCAGCGGGCACCGGATGGATACCGGCATTCACTATATCGGCAGTCTGGATGAAGGACAAATCATGAATCAGTATTTCCGTTATTTCGGTATCATGGACAAGTTATCCATCAAACGGATGGATGAAGAAGTGTTCGACCGGATTTATTATAAAGACGCTATCTATGATTACGCCATGGGGCATGAACGGTTCATGGAAACCCTGTGCCACTCATTCCCCCATGAACGGGAGAACTTAAAACGGTATGTGGCAGCTATCCGATCGGTGGGAAACCTGATCAGCACAGACCACCTGAAAAAAGGCCGCCTGTCCCAAGAAGGCATGGATTTCTTTGCCACCTCAGCAGCCGGGATGATAGCATCCGTTACCACGAACAGGGATTTACAGAATGTACTTGCCGCAACCTCCCTGCTCTATGGCGGGATCAAAAATAAATCTACCTTCTATGAACACGCCATGATTAACAACTCTTATCTGGAGAGCGCCTATCGTTTCACGGAAGGAAGTATGCAAGTCAGTCTGGAATTAATCCATATCATACGTGCCAACGGCGGTACGGTGCTGAACCGGAAAGAAGTGACCCGTATCCTTGTCAAGGATGAAGCCATACAAGGAGTGGAAGTGAACCATGAAGAGATACTGGAAAGTACTTACGTCATATCCAACCTGCATCCGCAACTCACCTTATCCCTGCTGGATAAGAACCATTCCATCAAACCGGCTTTTGTGTCTCGCATCAAGTCACTGGAAAACAGTTACGGGATATTCACGCTCAATCTGATGATGAAAAAAGACTGTTGCCCCTATCAGAACCATAATATATACCTGCACGGCAATGAGGATGTATGGTATGACAAAGAGATGCACAAAGGGAATACCCCCAGTTGCATGATCTCCATGCAAGTACCCCGCGGCAACAGCAAATTCACAGAGGTGGTTTCCATACTGACCCCCATGTATATGGATGAGGTCAGCAAATGGACGGATACGACCCCCGAACACCGTGGCGAGGCATACCGCCAGTTCAAAGAAGAAAAGACGGAACAGATCTTGCAGCTCCTGAGGCGGTTCGGATTTCACTGGAATCATTGCATTGAAAAGATCCATACCACGACTCCGCTGAGCTATCGGGACTATACCGGAACCATAGACGGTTCGGCATACGGCATTGTCAAAAACTACCAGTATCCGCAAATCAGTTTTGTTTCCACACGCACCAAACTGAAGAATCTGTTCCTCACGGGGCAGAATCTGAATGTACACGGCGCTTTGGGCGTGACGCTGACAGCCATGCTCACTTGTTCGGAATTTGTAGGTCAGGAATATTTAGCAAAGAAAGTAGGCAATGCATAAGATTCTGAAGAAAACCATAAAGTACGGGGCAGCTGTCCTGTTGACGCTGATAGCGGTGATCCTGACAGGAATCGGCTATCTCTATTTATCTGCCGATATGATGACTCCGCAATTTGCGTCTACCCCTGAAACGGATCGTGTGATACGGAAAGACAATCTCCGGCAGTATGGCGGAAACTACCTGCGGCACAGTGAGAGCGGACTTTGGGAACTGAAAGTCAGCGGACCTGCCTACGAAAGAGGCAAAGCCATCGGCCAACTGACTTCCGACTTACTTTATTTTCAGGAAAAGTATTTGTGGATCAGATAAAAGAGATAGTCCCCTCTGAAAGTTATCTTAAATTCCTCCGTTTCTTCATTGTCCTTTTCAACCGGAATCTGGGGAAAAATGTGCCGGAAGAGTACCGGGACGAGATTTATGGCATCTCCCTCTCCTGCACCCATGAGTATGATTTCATCGGCACCCCCTACGAGCGTCAGTTGAATTACCACTCCGCTCACGACTTGGGACATGCCATGCAGGACTACATGCTGGTAGGATGCAGTTCATTTGCCTGCTGGGGTGAGAACAGTGCCGATTCTTCCCTTATCATCGGCCGTAATTTCGATTTCTACATGGGTGACGCCTTTGCACGCAACAAGCTCGTTTCGTTTTACCAACCCGAAAACGGATATCGCTTCGCATCCGTGGGATGGGCCGGAATGACCGGTGTCCTTTCCGGCATGAATGAAACGGGGCTGACTGTCACCATCAATGCCGCCAAATCGGATCTGCCTGCCGCATCCGCCACCCCTATTTCCATTCTGACCAGGGAAATATTGCAATATGCTTCTACCATTGAGGAAGCATACGCTATCGCCCGGAAACGGAAAACATTTGTCTCGGAGTCCATACTGGTGGGTTCGGCCAAGGACGGCAGAGCCGCAATTATCGAGAAATCGCCGGAGAAAATAGCCTTATTCACAGGAAACGGGCAGCAGATCATCTGTACCAACCACTACCAGTCGGAAACCTTCGGCCATGACAAACGGAACCTGGAAAACATAGAAACTTCGGACAGCCCCTACCGCTTTGCCCGCTTGCAGGAACTGCTGAAAGAAAACGCACCGATAGATGCCCCCAAACGCCGCCTCTATCCTACGCAACCGGAAAGGAGTGGGAGAAGCAGAACTGGGCCTTGCCAATGAAATGGCCATCAACCAGTTCATCGCCCATCACTCCGTCATTTTCCAACCCGAGAAAAAACGGATGTGGGTATCCACCGCTCCCTGGCAATGCGGCAAGTACGTGGCATACGACCTGAACAGGATTTTCAGCGATTCCATCGATTTCAACCATGAAATCTATACCGAAAACCTGACAGTACCTGCGGACTCCTTCCTGCAACAACAGGAATACCAACAGCTGATGACTTACAAAAGACTGGCTCCTGTACTACGGAAGCAGATTAAAAGAAAGAACGGCTGGACGAACAGACCCTGCATGCCTTCCAACATGCCAACCCTCATTTCTTTTATGTGTACGAGTTGCTGGGAGATTACTATCATGCCACAGGACAGCAGGACAAAGCCCTGCGCAATTGGAAGAAAGCCCTCTTGCTTCCTATCCCCAAGCGAAGTGAATCAGAACGTATAGAACATAAAATAAACAACTAAAATGAATAAGAATCCGGAAATACAATTCCGCTCCCCTGAGGAAATTCAAAGCCTATCAGGAAAGCCGGCTGGCTGAGGAACTGCTTTATTTGCAGAATCATTCACGATTCTACCAACGTCTGTTCCAAGCACATCACATCGATATACAACAGATAAAAACCATAGAAGACTTGCAACAAATACCTGTCACGACCAAGACAGACCTGCAACTTCATAATGAAGATTTTATTTGCGTGAGCCGCGATGAAATTATTGACTATGTCACCACTTCGGGAACCTTGGGCGACCCCGTCACTTTCGTATTGACTTCCGAGGACCTTGACCGGCTGGCCTACAACGAATATCTGTCATTCACCACCACCGGATGCAGCAGACAGGATATACTACAACTGATGACCACCATAGACAGACGTTTCATGGCGGGCCTCGCCTACTATATGGGAGCCCGTGAGCTGGGCATGGGGTAGCCCGCGTGGGAAACGGTATCCCCGAACTGCAATGGGACACTATCCGGCGCATCCACTCCCACTTGCGGCATGGTAGTCCCTTCCTTTCTGATCAAACTGATTGAATTTGACCGAAAAGAACCATATTGATTACCATCACTGCTCCATGCAGAAATGTGTATGCATAGGCGAAGCACTCCGCAATCCCGATTTCACCCTGAACACACTGGGTAAACGGATACACGAGAAATGGGATTCCCTGCAACTTTACTCCACCTACGCATCTACCGAAATGCAATCCTCGTTTACCGAATGTAATGAATTTCACGGTGGCCACCTCCAGCCGGAACTGATTATCGTAGAGTTTCTGGATGATAACAACCAACCTGTAAAAGAAGGGGAAGCAGGCGAAGTGACCATTACGACTTTGGGAGTAAGAGGAATGCCGCTGCTCCGCTTCAAGACCGGAGATATCTGTTACCATTATACCGAACCTTGTGCCTGCGGACGTAACACCATCCGTCTCAGCTCCATACTGGGCCGTAAAGGACAAATGATAAAATATAAAGGTACGACCCTTTACCCACCCGCTTTATTCGATATTCTGGATAACATCCCCCATATCAAGAATTACATTGTAGAGGTTTATACCAATGAACTGGGAACGGATGAAATACTGATCCGCATCGGAAGTGAAAACCGCAGCGAAGCCTTCGCTAAAGAAATCAAAGACCTGTTCCGTTCCAAAGTACGGTGGCTCCGAGTATCAATTTTGAATCGGCAGAGTATATCGCGAAAATACAAATGCCGCCCATGAGTCGAAAAATAGTTAAATTTATTGATTTGAGATAATATTTTTCTACCTTTGGCAGCAACAAAACAACACTTAAAAAAGAACTAATATGAAACAGTTACTCGTTTTATTATTCCTTGTAAGCAGCATGGCTTGCTTCGGGCAAAACAAAGACGCATTGAAAGACATCTCTTCTGTGACATTTTATGGCATAGACTTTACCCGTGCCAAAGTGTACGGAGCGAAAGAAGGCCCCATGCAGTTCAAATATACTTTTGATGACATCAACAAGCTTTTCATCACTGAACCGAAGAAGTATGATATTGGCAAAAGATTGGGTGTCAATGTAGAAGTGACCTCATTAGAGGCAGTAAACGATGCTAACAAGACCATCAATCCCGATGAGATCATGACGACCAACAGCGGATACACCCTGGATGAAAAACAGATAGAAGAAGTCATCAAGACACTTCCTATCCTCTCTCAAGAAGAAAAAACAGGATTGATTATGATTGCCATGCTTTTAAACAAGGCAGATGCAAGAGCGACCTATCAAATTGTATTCTTCAACACGAAAACCCGTGAGATTCTGTATAGTGCACCGACTAACGGCAAAGCACGCGGTTTCGGACTACGCAATTATTGGGCAGGTTCCGTACACAGCGCCATGAAGAAACTAGACTAACATATAATCCCGGTTCACTGTAGGGGTGAAATGCTCCCACCCGATACCACAAAATCAATGTATCCGGATGAACTCAATTCACCCCTACAGCTATAAACCTTTATTAATCAAACCCCTCTACGGTACCAGAATACTACCAGCTATTTCCTGATAAGGATAAGTAAACCAAAAGCAAGAGCCTTCTCCTTCTTCTGACTCCACACCGATAGTTCCACCCATCTGTTCCACCAGACTCTTACAAATAGACAAGCCAAGTCCCGTACCATGAACAAAACTGTTCAGTTTCACAAAACGGTCAAATACTGTTTTTATCTTATTCTTCGGGATTCCCATTCCTGTATCACGAACATAAAACCGCAGATACCCATCTGTCTGCCTATAATATCCTAACGTTATGCTGCCCGAAAAAGTGAACTTCAAAGCGTTATTAATGAAATTGGAAATGGACTTGATTCAAACGATTCTTGTCTGCCCATACATGACATCCGGGCAAGCATTCTTCAAACACCAGCTCCACACCGGCCGGCACTTTCATGCGTAAAGAACGGATAATCTCACTGCAAAGCAGATTGACATCCGTATCACTCTTGACAAATTCAAAAGCTCCCGACTCCATCTTCGATAAATCAAGAATATCTGAAATAAGCTGAAGAAGCAACTCCGTATTCTCCTGTACAATAGCCATATACTGCTTGCGGTCCTTCATATCTTCCGTTTCCGTTAAAAGGCTGGAAAACCCCACTATAAGCATTCAGCGGAGTGCGGATCTCATGACTCATATTAGCTAGAAAAGCGGATTTCAAACGATCCAGCTCTTCCGCTTTATCTCTTGCCGCTATCAACTTCCGCTCCGTTTCTTTCAGTTCAGTTATGTCATAATTGACACAAACCATATCAATAATCCCGTCTTCCGGACGAAAATCGCGTACCATTACATTGACTCTTGTCCATGTATACGTGCCATCTTCACGTAATATACGCACATCACGCCTCAGATGGCTGGCTTCCCGTATCAATACCTGATCAAAGAAGCGAAGCATCATCCTGCGATCATCCGGATGAAAATGAGAATGCACTTTGATAATCTCATTCAATGGAGTTCCTTCTTTCTCACCTACATTCCGATACCAGCTATTCACAGCATAGCCATCACATTTCAAGGCATTAAAATGGGCATATCCTACTTTGGCATAGTTACCAATCAATGTGAAGAACTCCTCAAAGTCCTGTATTTTGCTATATGCATTTGTTGTTTCCGTATTATCAATATTGATCAACAATATATTTATCAGATTGCCCAAAGCATCATAAAGTGGAGCGAATTTCGAGATCAAACTGATAGTACCGGTACGAGAAGTAGAATAATAGCCGTCCAAACGGTCGAAATCATAATTAAACGACATATCAATAGGTGCTCCTGCTTTCAACTTATCTTTCAATCCCTGCGGCAGCAAAGGATTATCAAATAAATTCAATCCTATCACATCCTCCTTATGCCGGAGACCGAAGATTTCCATCTCCTTGTCATTCAAATCTGTCATAAACCCATCCTTATCATACAACTCGATACCAGCAGGAAGATTCTTATAAATATTCTGCAAATAAGCTTTTTCCAGCCGGGCTTCAGATTCAGAGCGTCTCAATTCCATACAAATACTGATAATATTACCCAAAGAGACAAACCATTGATAATCCTCATTGCACCAATTCCGGTGCTCACGCACCATATCCACCCCTATATACCCCCACACTCCGTCTTTTGAGTTCAAAGGCACCACCATAGTAGATTTCACTCCATATTCCTCTAATCTACGCTTATCCGCCCCGGCTGAATCAGGAAGCAAATTTAATGTAAAAAGAATGATTGGATCACCAGCCAATATCTGTCCTGTCCACCAGGAGGCATAATCAATAGAAGATTCCGACAATAAAACCTTACGTTCTTTTATACCCTCCACTGCTATTTCATAGGTACAGACTTCCGTATGCAATTTCCTGTCCAATTCAAAAATATAAGTACGATCTGCTTGAAATTGGCGCAATACCTCCTTTAAAATCTTATTGATAACCAAGGTAATATCATCAGAATGCAAAAAAATCAAGCAATGACTTGGAAATGCCGTTCAAACGAGATAATAAAGAGTTCAACCGGTCTACCGTCTGCTCCTGCATATTCATCCGTTGCCGGGAAATACATTGCAACATACCCATGACGCGGACATGACCTTCTTTGGTAATACGCTTCTCACCGACCTTGGTACTGACCCACATCATCCCATATTTGGAATGTATCGGAAAAACCTGCTCATAAATCTCCATCATCCGGAAAGAGCGAAATTCCTCCAAAATACGCTCCCGATAATTCTCACAAATCAGATTCGCGAAATCTTTAGCAGAAATCTTATTCCCTTCTATTCCTAACAAATCGGCTACAAACTCAGAACAATAGTAAACTCCTTCATCAAAGTCCACCTCCCACCATCCTATGCGTGCCATTGATACAAGCTGCTGCAACCTTGCATCATTCTCTTGAATCTTCCCCATATACAAGCTACCTTTTAATTTATGCACCAAGATAATCATTATCTGTCAATACCAAATACTTAAACATGAAAAAATAAACACCGGCAATAAATAATCAATGCCCGCAATCTATTTTAACGCAGTTCACTTGCAAATAAACAGCGAACTGTGTATTTTCGTAAAAGAACTACATTACAAACCTTACAAATTCGTATAACCATGAAACGTAATATCCTATTATTAATAATTTTGACAGTCATATCCTTAGAAGCATCCGGACAAAAATATACGATTTATGTGGATGACTTCAATAGTGAGATCAAAATACCCAACAGGGCGATCAACCTGATTCGTCTCGCATTTATCGATGGTATCCGCAACACCAACCGCATCAATGTAGTGGACGCCGTTTCGGCTGGAAGTGATCTCAGTCTGAGCCCGCTGGAAGATGCACGCCGCTTCAGAGCAGAGTACCTGTTAAAAGGAAACCTGATACAAAGGGAAGCAACCGATGACGGAAGCTCTCACAGACGTTACCACAGCCGTGAGAACAGTTATAAAGAGAAATTCACCCTGCGCCTTGATTTAATACGGACCAGTGACGGAGTAACTATCAGCACACGCAATTATGAAGAGACAGGCTCAGCATCCGGTAAAGATGCCACCCAATATAGCGCTTTAGAGAATTCATTAATCAATGTGTCATACGAAATGGGACTTTTTGTAGAAAATCACTTCAAAGTATACGGTTCAATACTGAAAGTGGTATCTACCAAAAGAGACAAGGCAAAAACCATTTATATCAACCTGGGATATGATGATCCTATCAAAGAAGGATTACGCTTTGATGTAGTGGAAGATGGCATACTGGAAGGACATAATATAGAAACCAAAATCGGTGAAATACGGATTACCGAAATCATGGGACCGAAAATCTCTTTATGCAAAGTGAACAAAGGGGGTGAAACTATTCTTACTGCATTAAATGAAGGAAAGACCTTGAAACTTATTTCCAGACAGGCCAAACTGTTCGATGAATAACATACCATTCATAATGAATATACAACAACACAACCGCCGACCCGGCATCTGCCAAGGCCCGGCGGTATTACTATATCAAGACAAACCGCTACTTTTCTTATAATGGAAGTTAGAGGATGACGGTTCCCCTTTATCTCTCTCTAGAAATGCTTTTGCCGAACCAAAATTCAAATATAAATCCAAACGTACCGGCAA
>ENA-OQNC01000087-OQNC01000087.1-human-gut-metagenome-genome-assembly--contig:-NODE-87-length-13934-cov-3.230390_pt1 | contig 13934 bp, 17 predicted proteins | sample MGYA00242626_ERZ504874 | MGnify/ENA primary metagenome ERZ504874 (study PRJEB26092, sample SAMD00036411) | human gut metagenome | host: Homo sapiens | study: EMG produced TPA metagenomics assembly of...
TTAAAGAAGTGGTTTTTTCAAAACTTCTAATGAATCCGGATGAAGAGAAAGAAGAACAATATTCCGTTATACAGGAAATCATCAACACTTCCGGAATGCTAAAGGAAATGAACCATTCATTGTCCCAAACGTATGATGTGGAACTCCTGCATAGGCAGGCTCTAAAACTCCGGGAATGCATTGAAGATGCACTCTATCCTTATATTGCACGCAAAGATTGTTTGGTAGTGGATATGGAACATATCGAAGATACTCCGATCATCTATAACACCATTACCCGAAAAGTTTATGAAAATGACCAATGGGTTAACCGTAAACTGGATCTGCAAGGAAAATTCCTTTTGTTTATAAAACCAGATAACGGCAGTCCTCAACAATCAGAAAAGGAGATGTTACAAAATGAATCTAAACCAATACCTTCCCTACATATTCCTTCAGAATATGATACAAAAACGCAAGGATCGCATTTATGAATATCAACACCGGTCTTATTGGGAAGCAGACTTTATCAATCGCTGTTCAGACCGACTGCATAGCGGTATTGGTCGCTGCAATCTGCCCTATGAAACACTGTCGGAAGACAGGGAACTCTTAAATACTGCATATACCATTTATCAGAAAATACAAGATTGTAATGTTGCTTATAATGATACATTGGACTGCGTAATTGACCGGATAGAAGAAATGATCGGGGAGGTGCAGTGATGGCAAATATCTGCTGTGATGATGTTTACTTTTACTCACTGGACAATCCAAACGGCTTGAATGCCTTATGGGACGATTTAAACAAAGCTATTTCTTTCAACGATCCTCTGTCTAACGGCTGGCTGGGAAACTGGTTTGCTTTTAAAGAAATTCCTACTGAGAATATATACTTACGGGGAAATATTATAGACATGGACAAAAATGAACATAGCGTTTTCTATTGCACTGTCAACTGCATGGACACCTCTTTATGATGCATATCAAATAATTGCAGAAACATACCAGATTCATTTTGTACTGAAAGTATCGAACCTGGTTGTGGAATCTATTATAATACCGATCTTACGGGTGATTTTTTCCCAGATGAATATTGTGTGACCTATTGCAATGAATCTTACATTACGCCTTCCGGAGAATCACTCGGACAACGTGTGGAAATAGAAGAATGTTTTTCCTCTGAAAAATCCCTCCTTCAGCGTTTTCACGACCTTGGATATCCGGCTGACTCTTACCAGCAGCTAAAACTGCTGACGGAAGACTATGAAATCTGGATACACCAGTTTGAAAATCCATACAACTAAAAAAAGACTTCGAGCCGCCCAGTTGGACGGCTCTTTTTATGAAAATAACTGCATCTGTTCATACTCCGTTCTCCGCATAAGCTCCGGTGGGGTTTTATGCAGAATAAACTCAACAGATTGATCATCCAATCTTAATTTTCTATCTCATTCTTTTCTAGAACCAATGGCATCCTATGATGAACCGGTGATACCGAAGCATTTGCCTGTGTAGTAAGAATCACAAACCATTCCTGCTCTTGAAACCTTTGAAAACACCCTGCCATAAAAAGAACCGCTTCCTGATCTAATCTCTCAAATTGATATTTTTCTTTCTTTACATTCCATTCATAAAACCCCTTTGCCGGAATGACACACCTGCGATGCCGGACACTTTCTTGAAAGATCCGTTTTTCTAGTACACTTTCTGATCTGGCATTGATCAACAGTTCCTTCCCTATAAATCCAGGGAAGTTTAATCCATCGGCAATGAGAGAAACTTTGCAATGTATCGAAAGAAGACTGGTTAAATTGGCAATGTGCAAATATAAGAATTTTCGTGGAAGACGACGCAGAACTGAAAAATGGCTCAGCACTGTAAGACAGCGAGAGCCAAAACTGTTTGCTCATTGGAGCAATCTGTATTCGTATTGTTGAATGATAAGAGCCGTATGAAAGGAGACTTTCACGTACGGTTCTGTGAGAAGTTTGGGGTGGAAGTCCTCTTACTTACTCGACTGAGAGGTCGGCTAATCAACTAATGATTAGCCTCCTACTCGATTTGTGGATAAAGCGATTTGTCTGAACGATAGTATTATCCCATATAATCCGTTCGCAGTGCTTCTACCAGATTACATTTCAAGATTTTCTTACCACCCAGGTAATATGCCAGTGCGACAAAGCCAAAAAGTGCCACGATAAAAAGTAGGATGGGAACAATGGGGGCCACTGACAAAAATTCCATTGGATTCAGGTAGCTTGCTGTTATCATCAACCACACAAACACAACCGTAATCGGCAACGTGATCAGAACGGGGCGGCCCGCTATAACGAGGGCCTCGATCCAAAACATTTTTCGCATACCTTCTGGCGTCATGCCAATGGACATATATCTCGCAAATTCTCTTTTCCTTTGCCGGATAAAACCTAGCGTATTGGAAAATACGTTAGCGATCCCGATGAAGGCCAGCAGCACACACAGCGCCCCAATTATCAGTTTGTATCCGTTCAGCATAGCATCATTGTCTATCTTTTCCTGAATCCGGTTTTCTACCTCGAAAGAAATGTCATGCCTCAGCACATTCGTCAGCTCGGTTTCAATCATACTCAGTTCTGGCAGGGTTCTTTCTTTTTCTGAAAGAATGCGGATATAGGTGTCTGGTTCAGCATTTCCAATCGTCTCTCCGATTTGTTTCCATGTGGAAAGGGACATAAATTGGACTAAAGCATAGTTATCATATTCTTCTCTCAAAACCGGCGGCTCCTGTGTAAAGCCCAAAACCGGGATCTCCACAGTCGCAGCCGCATCTTCCAGGTTTTGCAAAGTCATCGTGTCCTGATTCTCTGACAAAAACGGAACATATTCTTTGTATCTGAAATTGCTGTTTATGTTGTCCCAAATGCGGTTCAAAACAACGCTCCCGTTTTCCGCTGAGGAAACGCCGATCTGCTCACAATACGTGGCAAAGCTGCTGTCATCCATGATTACAATAGGAGCCTGAATGGTATAAATCCCATCTGCCATACTGACATCGCTTCCGGCGATTGTTTCAAGACCTCCCATACTTTTTATTTCTTCGCTGACAGCGTCCGCCCCAATAGAACAAACGGCGTTTGCCTTTTGATAAATCACACTGTCTGTATCAGTCAAAGCATGGATTTCATCCGTATGAGAAAAGCCCTCGATCTTTGTGTCCTCAAGTGTTGCCATCACATCCCAGGCATCCTGGTAGCGTTCAAAATAGGTATGGTTTGTACTGATTCCAGAGAGAGTAAAAAAACTCAGCATGAGAGCAAAGCCCAGAAAAGAAAAGGTCAGCGACAGCGTGGCGGTTCGCAGAGATTTCTTCTGTGCTTTCAGCGCATTCCCGGCAAGTTCCCCTTCGGTTCCAAATAAAAGCACAAGAATACGGGATTTTTTTCTCCGTTTTAGCTGTAATTCTCCCGTGTTTTTTATGGCTTCCAGTGGGGTCATCTTGCTCAATTTCCTGGCTGGTAGCCAGGCAGAAATCAGCACCGTCAAAAACGAGGCCAGAATCGTGACTGCAAACACCAGCGGATGATAGGTAAAGGCAGCTTCATGCCTGCCGACAATACCATCGGCGAGAATATTGACTGTCTGGATGGCTCCGAAGGTCAAAGCGATTCCGACAAAACTTCCGATCAAAACAGGAATCACGCAAAGCATCGCCGCTTCCTGTAAAAGACAGGTACGAATTTGCCCCGGCGTTGCCCCAATGCTGGAAAAGATACCAAACTGATGTACACGTGCATTCATAGATACAGCAAACGAGTTATGAATGATTAAAATCAAAGACACCGACACAAGCAGGAGTACAAAGAGATAAAAAGCCATCAATAAGGGCGGATTGCTGTCCTGCGGATCGTTGATGAAATAACTTGACAACAGTGATTCATGATACGATACGGAAGTTTCAGGAACACCTAACTGCTGGGCGATAAGAGGCATATCCTGATACACAGCCCTCATGTTATCAAAGCAAATATCAACTACAAGAGTTTGATCGTCTGATAAATCCTCATTGTTCACAGCCGTTTTTACATTGGCGAAATTTTCAATTTCGGACACTTCATCTTCTTCGAACGCCCCGCTGATGCGTCCCTGCCAGTTTCCTTCTTCTAAAACAACGGATTCTATTTCATAATTCCAGAAGTTATAAAACAAACCGCACAATAAAGAAAGAAACAGAGCAGAAATAAACGCCGCAATCAGAACGGATACGCTGGAAGCCCGATTCTTTTTGATGAATCCTATCGAATAGTCTTTCCACATATCCTTACCTCCGTTTCTGATCGCCGACAATTTTCCCGTCCTCTATGGTAATAACGCGATCCGCCTCCAATGCAATCTTTTCATCATGGGTAATCAAAAGAATCGTCTGTTCCAGGTTACGGTTAGATAATTTTAGCAAGTCAATAATTTCCTCTCCGTTTTTCCTATCCAGGTTGCCGGTCGGTTCATCAGCAAGCAACAGCGCCGGACGATAGATCAAAGAACGGGCGATAGCAACTCGCTGCTGTTGTCCGCCGGAAAGCTGGCTGGGCAGTGCTTCCAGTTTATCTTCGATTCCCAGAGAATGTACAATCTGCTCAAAGTATTCTTTATTGGGTTTGCGCTTGTCCAACAGGATCGGCATGAGAATATTTTTTCGGACGGTAAGGGTGGGGATAAGGTTATAAAACTGATAGACCAACCCGACCTTCCTACGCCGGAAAATGGCTGCCTGTGTTCGGTTCATGGCAGATAGTTCTGTCCCCTCTATCAGGACTTTCCCTTCTGTCGGCTTATCCACACTTCCCAAAATATGCAGCAAGGTAGATTTTCCCGAACCGGATGCCCCTACGATTGCTACAAATTCTCCTCTTTGTACGGACAAGTCAATGTGATCCAACGCCACGACCTGATTGTTTCCAGAGCCATATACCTTTCGGACATTTTCACATTTTAGTATTTCCATGTCACTTTCTCCTTTCTACTGAATGGTCTTGCGTACAGTATAACAAAGTAAAGTGACATCTCAGTGACTGTACATCCTTATTTCAAAACAAGCACCGCCATTTTGTAAGTTACAGGCGGTTATGGTTCCGTTCTGCAATTCAAAAATGGAACGGGCAAGAGCCAGACCAATTCCAATTCCATCTCCAACCGCACACCGGCCCCGGTAAAAACGATCAAAAAGATGCGGTAAGTCCTCTGTGTTAAAGCCCGCCCCCTCATCCCATACCTGAATTTCTACATAGAGAGGATTACCTGAGTAGTTACAATGGACTACGCCGCCCGGTTTGGAATGTTCCATACAATTCTTTATGAGATTGATGAGGGCTTCCATTGTCCACTCTAAATCCCCCCAAAACTCAATACAGCCATTTTCTGGAATTTCAACAGCAATATGATTTTTCCGCAATAAATCGTTCAGATTATCTGCCGCCAGATTTAATACCGTATAAAGATCGACCTTTTCCCGTTTGAGCGGCAGCGTTCCAGCATCAATTTTGGAAAGCATAAGCAAGGATTCTTCCAGACGGTTTAATCGTTTCAACTGCTGTTTGACCTGTTCTGCGTAAGCCCCCGGAATTTCTTTTTCCATAAGCTGCAACGACAAAAAGGCCGCTGTGATCGGCGTTTTCAGTTGGTGTGCGATATTAGCCAGGTTCTCTGAAAAATTTTTCTTTGCGGCAACTGCCGTTTCTCTTGTTTGATAAAGCATCGTGACAGTTTTGTATATTTCGTCCTGCAAATGGGAATATTCATCTTCCTTCGTCTGTATCAATGTCCCGCCAGCACCGATATTAACCTGCTCCAAATACTCGGTCAAATCATCAATCCTCTTTCGATTTTTTCTGTGGGACAGAAAGATTTCAGCCCCAAAAGCACAAGCGGTCACAAGGAAAAACAGAATCGGAAAAAGCACTGTATCCAGCGGGAAATCATAGCAAAAATCATCGACCCGGTATCCGTATTTTTCCAGATAATCGTTGCCTCTGAGTTCTTGTTCCGTCAATGAATGATAGTCTTTCAGAGCCGCTAATAGCTGCGGCTCTGCTTCAGGAGAATTTGCCAATATGGTTTCGCATAATGCCGAGGTGTGTTCAAATGCAATCTGCCGGTACGTGTGCAGGAAGAAAGTGGCGGTAAGTATCATGCCTGCCACAACAACAGCAAACGGAAAATCAGAAGTATTTTTGTTTCCATTTTCGCTCATTGTGTGTCCTCCATACGGTAGCCAAAACTTCGGATCGTTTTTAAGCAGGCTGGATGATTCAGTTTTTCCCGCAACCTTTTCATTGTAACCGTCAGCGTATTATCATTTACATAATTCCCGCTGCGATCCCAAACCTGCTCTAATAGCTGGTTTCTGGTGATCGTTTTTCCCTTGTTTTCCATCAGAATCAGCAGAATGCGGTACTCCGGCTGGCTTACAACGATTTCTTTCTGCCCGTCATAGATAGCCGTTTTCTCCTTATCCAACATCAGGTCATCGCAGAATAGCTTTGTGTCGGTTACGGTTTTGGTTCTTCGCAGCAGCGCCAAAATACGGGAATACAGAACGGCAAGATCAAAGGGCTTTACCACATAATCATCCGCCCCATTTTGGAAACCGGTAACAATGTCGTGAGAATCACCACGAATCGTCAAATAAACAATAGGTAGAGTTTTCCATCTTTCCCGAATCCAAAGGCATAATTCACTCCCTTGTCCGTCCGGCATATTCCAGTCCAGCAAGACGATTGTAGGCAAATGACCGATTAACGCTTTCTTGACATCCGCAATTCTATCAAAAACGGCTACTTTGCAATTCTGCTGTTCCAAATATTCTTTTACAGACTTGCCAATCGTTTCGTCATCTTCCGCATAATAAACTTCAATCATGATGTTCTCCTCCTGATTGCCCGGCAGATTTTCTCCGCCCATCCAATGGCTTCGTAGCATTCTTTGGGATAAGCCAGACAGTTCCCATTTTTTTTCGCTCCTGGGATACGTCCTGCGGAATAGTAGTAATTTATCCAACGGGGTGTTACTACCCAAATTTTGCTTGCTTCTTTCAAAGTCATGTAATTCATATAGCACCTCCGTACTGCCATATTATAATTCGTACTCTCGAATAAAACAAGTTAAGTAGTACAAGTCAAGCTAATAATTATCAGAATGGCAGCCACATGTTGGTCGCATTGGCAAGCGTCATCTGATGGCTTGCATAGCTCAGTTCAAAATTCTTGATTCCCACTGCAATCACCTCTGCACGAACCGAAGCAGCGCGAAGTCTGGCGGCTACCGTTTCTGCTAGTGCAAGAAGTACCAGTTTCGCAGTCGAAGCATCGGATACATCAAACGCTATCGTCGTAGAATTTCCATATCCTTTATGATCCGGAGCAACCGCCTGCACCACCGATACGTCAATTCCATTGGCAAAGCCCCAGACAACCTCTCCATGCTTCTTTAAATGGCTGCGGAGTAATGCAGGATCCGACTTTGCCAGATCCCCGATTGTCTGGATCCCTAGTTTCAACAGTTTCTTTGTTGTTGTCCTTCCCACAAAGAATAAATCACTTACTGGCAACATCCACATTTTTTCCTGTATCTTGTGATGCCAGAGGGTATGAACTCTGTCCGGTTTCTGAACGTCACTCGCCATCTTTGCCAGTAATTTATTCTCTGATATCCCAATATTTACAGTAAACCCAAGTTCATCCCGTATCCGGTTCTTAATCCGTTCTGCTACTTCCACAGGCGGTCCCCATAACTTCTCTGTTCCCGTCATATCCATGAAACACTCGTCGATAGAATATTGCTCTACAACAGGTGTATACTCTTTTAATATCTGGATAAACGCTTTTGAGCAGCGTTCATACAGACCATAATTGGGCGGCACCAGTATCAATTCCGGACATTTCTGTTTCGCTTCCATAATGGATTTTCCCGTCTGTATCCGATACTTCTTGGCAGGGATTGACTTCGCCAGAATAATCCCATGTCGCATAGCCACATCGCCTCCTACTGCTGCAACTTCATTTCGCAGATCTTTCTTTCCGCCTTTATGGTACAGTCGAAAAACTGCTTCCCATGAGAGGAAAGCAGAGTTTACGTCCACATGAAAAATCACATTTTCCAAACTTATGTTCCTCCTTTGATATTATTATATAGAACATTTGTTCGTAAAGTCGAGAGAGAGTATTTGACATTTCTTACATTATCTGTGACCTTTTCCCGCCATTCTTCTTCGCAACCGTACATATTGTATAATTATATTTGACACGCACTATATATAGTGTTAAACTGAATATGTAATTACTATTTGTGCTATCCGGAAGGATTTATCACACGCAGTTTAAGTTTGTAAGTAAGTCAGAAGTATCCCTATGCCCAGGGCAAGGTCTTCTGGCTTTTTTATTTTGCAAAAACTGCACACACATTGAGAATGAACATTGGTGTCATTCTCTTTTTTTATGCCTAAATGTAAAGAAGGAGGGAAGAAAAACACCGGATACAAATAAGAATTGCAATATTACACATGCGAAAGGAGATTTTATGAAACCAACAGAAGAAATCAAAAAATTAGTGTCTTATCTCAATGAGCAGCGACACGCCTATTACAACGAGAACAGCCCCCATATCAGTGATGCTAAGTATGATCGGTTATTTGACCGTTTGAAGTATTTGGAGGAAAAGACAGGATTTATCTTATATAACTCCCCAACCCAAACTGTCGGCTATGAACCGGTAAGCGAGCTTCCCAAAGTCGTACATCCGATTCCACTCTTATCACTGGATAAAACGAAACAGGTGCAGGATCTGATCGCTTTTATCAAAAAGCAGAATATCTTGCTGATGTTAAAACTGGATGGTTTAACAACTAAACTAACCTATGAGAATGGAAAACTGATAGAAGCAGCGACTCGTGGCAACGGAGAACTGGGGGAAGTAATCACTCATAACATTCCCGCATACGTCAATGTACCTATGACCATTCCTTATAAAAACAGACTGGTTTTAACCGGTGAATCTTTCATTCCAACGGATGTTTTTGAACGGCTGAAAGATACACTTCGTGATGGCAAGGGCGAACCTTATAAAAATGCGCGTAATCTGGCTTCCGGTTCTGTCAGAAGTTACGATCCGGCGAGCTGTGCTGGTCGCGGCGTACATTATATGGCTTTTAATGTTTTGGAAGGCATGGATGAACTGCCTTTTCCTGACAGCCGCCACGCCAAAATACAGCACTTGCAAGAATTGGGATTTGAGATATGTCCGTATTCCTTTATCGCCTCTCCGGTTATGAATGAAGAGTCTATGACATTGGCGATTGAAACTCTGAAGGGCTATGCGGAGGAAAAACATCTTCCGATTGATGGAATTGTAATCATCTATGACAGCCTCAGCTACTCCAGCGCCTGCGGACGTACCGGACACCATTACAAAGATGGACTCGCCTTCAAATTTGAAGACGAAACTTATGAAACCATCTTAAAGGATATCGAATGGACAACAACACGTTTTGGTGAAATTGCTCCGGTTGCCATTTTTGATACTGTTGAAATAGACGGATGTGCTGTTTCCAGAGCCTCACTCCATAATCTGACATTTATCAAAGACTTGGAACTGGCGGTAGGATGTCGAATTGCAGTCTCAAAAAGAAATATGATCATTCCCCATGTAGAGGAAAACCTGGATCGCGGCAGATATGTGGATGCAGTACCGCCTGTATGTCCATGCTGTGGCGCACAGACTCGTATCCATAAGCGAACAGGCAGCGATAACCGGATCATCGAAACTGTCCATTGTGACAATCCGGTTTGCAGTAGTCAGATTCTCAAGAAATTCGTACATTTCGTTGGCAAGAAGGCAATGGATATTGAAGGATTATCTGAGGCAACACTGGAGAAATTCCTTACATTGGGATACCTCTCATCCTTCACAGACATCTACCATTTAGATCGGTATGCTGAGCAAATTAAAGCACTGGAAGGATTTGGCGAGAAATCTTATGCACGGCTTAATGCAGCAATCAACACAAGCCGCAATACCAACTTTGTCCGTTATCTGGTAGCTATGGATATTCCAATGATCGGACGCACTAAAAGCCGGATCTTGGATCAGGTTTTTGATGGAAATCTTGAAGTGTTCCGAGATGCCGCTGTTGGCAATTACGACTTTACAAGCTTAGAGGACTTCGGTGAAACACTGGATCATAATATCCATGACTGGTTTTCTGATGAAGACAATCTAAAACTTTGGGATGAATTACAAACAGAATTTACATTTGAGAAAAGAAAGGAAGAAACAATTATGATGAAAGAAAATGTATTTACAGGATGTACAATCGTAGCAACTGGAAAACTTGAAAATTTCTCCAGAAATGAAATTAACGATAAGATTTTAGAATTGGGAGCCAAGCCTGGCAGCTCTGTAACAAAGAATACAGACTATGTGATCTTCGGTGAGAAAGCCGGCAGTAAATTAGCAAAGGCTCAGCAGTTGGGTATTAAAACCTTATCGGAAAACGAATTCCTGGCTATGATTGCTTAATCTAAATCACATTACAAACATTATTGATAAGGGGCATGGATTTATTCTGTGCCTCTTTTATAAATGCTGATTCCCGGCAGGAAAGGACAAATAGCATGAAAGAATCAACTTATGAATTAAAATGGAACGGCACTACATTTAAAATCGGTCAGCGTGTACAGACTACTTCCAACAGCGATTACGCAGGATTGTCAGGTGTGATTTTGGAAATTTATACCGGCGAAGATAAAGAAACCGACAATCTGACACCTGATATTCACTGCAGCTTTGATTTTCCTGAATCTGAAGCAGAAATTCAGAAACTAGAGGAACGTTTCTCTTCCCTTTACAATATGCCAAAAAAACTGGATGAGCTTGCTTTAGATGAAGTAATCATGTCCCCGAATGAACTGATTCTTATTCCGGAAGAACCCACCCGTCTTCTTCATTATATTGGTACAGATGAATGGGCTCGCCCGGTATACCAGGATCAGTATGGGAAGTTATGGAAAGATGTCGAACTTGGTGACTTTGAAATTCCTCATCTGCATTCTGCAGTCGGAAATGAATTTGATGGAGAACCAGATATGCCTATCCGGAAACCATTTAAAATGCTAACAGATAAACCGAAAAATCCTTATGAATTTCAGTACATGATGCTTAGTCGTTTACAAAGCGATTGTGAATATTACTTGAATTACGGAAACCGTTGTACTGGACGTCTGTATTATCTGGATGAAGAAAAACAAATTACCGCCATGAAAAAACTCTGGAAAGAATTTCCTGATGATGGAAAACCAGAATGGTTGACATGGGAGCAAATTCTGGAATATGAAGAAGCAATGTGCCCAGCTATAAAATAATAATATCTTTACAAATTTTTTAAGGAGAATGAATATGACTTCAATAAATGAACTAAAAGAACAATTAGGATACATAGAAATCGGTCTCAATGATACATTTACATTTCATTGCACTCAGTGCGGAAAGTGCTGCATCCACCAGGAGGATATTCTCTTGTCCCCAAAGGATCTGTTCAACATAGCAAAAAAATTTCAGATTACACCAAAAGATGCCTTTGAACAATATTGCGAAACTTATATTGGAGCTAACTCCCGTTTCCCAATAGTTCGACTGAAACCACGAGGAAGTGTCCAACGCTGCCCACTATTAAAAGATCGGAAATGTTTGGTACACGATGTAAAACCTGCAGTTTGTGCTATGTTTCCGATTGGTCGGTATCTTGCACTTCCTGATGGTGGTCATTTCCCGAAAAATGTGGAAGAAATGTCGGTAGGATACGTGTTTACTGATCCAGATTGCGGAGATGCAACAGTAACCCATACCGTTCAGGAATGGTTCCGTAATTTTAACATTCCGCTAAAAGATGACTATTTCTTTACCTGGACCAAAACGCGAGCAACACTTTGCAGACATCTGCACTTGTTGGAAAAAAATGTACCGGATAAGATCATGCTCCGAATATGGAATGCAATCCTGATTTCGCTGTATCTGAACTATGAGATTACAGAAGATTTTCAAGCACAGTTTCAACAAAACTCAGATGCGATCTTATCTTTAATTGAAACATTACGAACCGTTGATGTTCTTATGTCTAATAAAAATTGATTATTGCAAATACTTCGAGCCGCCCAGATGGACGGCTCTTTTCATGTCTTATACCATAGCAAAACGGCAGTAAATAGTTTCTACTGCCGCTTTGCTACTTTAAAATTCATTTCTGCTATATTTAACTGTTACAACAGCTACTATTTTCTCTGGCTCTAATATCTCATAAACAATAATATATCCAGAAACAAATAGCTGTCGATAACCTTTATAGGCATAAAATCCTCGTTTACGTTCTGCCCCTCGGTAGGGCTGTTCATCAAGACTAAGAATGGCTTTTTCGATTTGATCTACAATATCCATTGCACTGCTATCATAATTACTATTCAGTGCAATCTGTTCATAAATCTGGTCCAAATCCCGGTATGCCTGCGGGAACATTTTAACTGTATATTTATCCAAAATGTTTTCTCCTCAAAACAGAAAGAGCTTCTTTGGCATCCAAAAGTTCTGCTCCTTCGGCAACCTCTTGCTCTGCATCATGTATTGCTCTATCTATTATTTTTTCACTCATCAGTTTATCATACGCTTCTATACTCATCACTACTAAATCTCCAAATCCATTTTTTGTTATAAAAATTGGTTCCTGCTGTTGATGACATAACTCTGAAATCTCATTTGTATTTCTCAATTCGGTAATCGGTTTAATTACTGGCATAAATCCACGCTCCTTTCTTTGTACGTTATTATAACATAATTATGTACATTTCGCAATGTAATAAACCGTACTACTCAGCTACTACTCACTTTTATTTCTTACATTTATGAAGTTGTTCTTTCAGAGTCAATAATTCAAACTCTCTCCTGTTTCTACGGAAGTCATAAAAAGAAACTTAGGTTGTTCCCAAAGATTCTTTATTTTCCATATATAATGTTCTCGCGAATCGCAGAAGAAGTTTCCTTGTTTTTTATGTAGAGCTTTCATAATCCGCAGGGTTTTTCGAGACACCTGTGGATAATTTCCGTTTATCTGATGGTATAAATACGCTGATCCTCTTTTGCTTTCAACCAATATAACCTGACGTCCCTTTATACACGACATATCCATTTTTAATATATCGTTCCCACGTATCCCTGTTTCATAAGCGACTCGTAAAAATAATAACGTTTCCAAATCTCTCTTTTTCCATAATTTCCGTAACACAATTTTATAATTTTCTCTCAAGCGTGCTGATTGTTCTGTATCTTTTGTTCGTGTAGCGTACATATTCAAACCGCCTCTCTTTGACGTGACTCTAAAAAACGCCAAGCCGCATCTACAAATTTTACATTATCTTCTTCTGTTTCATAGGTTCTCCATAATTCCTTATGAAGTTCCTCCTCACACAATTCCATTGTACTGCATTGTTCCTTGATCATACGGATGAATGGGTAGATCATTGTTGCATAAATATTTTTTCCAGATTTTATCAAATCCCCTTCCATCTGATATGCCTCATGCAGACATTCCAAAGTAATCCGAATATCAGTTATAAACGCATACTCTGCTCCTTCACACACTTTTTCTTTCTCTGCTTCCATTTACGCCTCCTACATCCGTACTGTAAGTCCCGACAGTTTTGCAACAGGCAGACCAACCAAATACCAGTCGTCTCCCATTTCAATTCTGACCGGAACCCAGGTATTGTTTACTTTTACCTCAAAGCATTCTCCACAATGTAATCCGCCATAAAACGAATCCATTCCAAATCGAATATCATATCGCCCACTTTCTGGATCAAAAAATAAAGTTACCCTCCTGTTTTGTTTACTTCATATTACTGCCTCCCACTCTTTTTCTTCTTCATATAATAATTATC